>Ga0123356_10007781_pt1 | contig 10673 bp, 10 predicted proteins | sample TergutEmb28metaG_2_FD_92546 | JGI IMG/M metagenome (GOLD analysis project Ga0123356, IMG submission 92546) | Embiratermes neotenicus P3 segment gut microbial communities from Petit-Saut dam, French Guiana - Emb289 P3 | ecosystem: Host-associated > Arthropoda: Insects > Digestive system > Gut ... | reverse complement strand
CAAGTTATTTTTGAAAAAGTTTTCAACAAAAGACACAGTTGGTGGGTACACTATTTTCGTAAATTTTAAAAAAACAGCGGCGAAAATACACTTTTTTCGATTATTTTTGAATTTCGGGAAAAAATTCAATAACACAACATTAGTGTATCTGTAGCAATCACCAATTCCTCGTTGGTGGTAATTACCATAGCAGCGGTTTTGCTATTGGGTTTTGTAAGTAGTTGATCTGTGCCGCGCACATCATTTGTATCAGGGTTAAACTCTACGCCGAAGCATTGCAAATTGCCGAGAATTTCTTCTCTTACGCCGCGGTCGTTTTCACCTACTCCGCCGGTCAGCACAATGACATCCACGCCATTCATGGCAGCGGTATAGGCGCCAATATATTTCTTCACGCGGTAGCAGTAGCATTTGAGTGCTGCGATGCTGTGTTCATCGCCCTTTTCAACACCGTCTTCCACATCTCGCATATCGGAGCTTCCGGCAATTCCGAATACGCCCGATTTTTTGTTAATGAAGGTGTTCATCGCCTTGAAATCCATACCTTCTTTTTCACCGATATAGAGCAGTGCGCCCAAATCCAGGTCGCCGCAACGGGTACCCATAATCAAGCCTTCCACCGGCGTAAATCCCATAGAGGTATCAACGGATTTTCCGTTTTTGATAGCGCAAACAGAAGCGCCGTTGCCCAAATGGCAAGTAATGATTTTCAGGTCTTCATAATTTCTTCCCAGCAATGCGGCTGCTTTTTGCGCAACATATTTATGGCTGGTGCCGTGAAATCCGTATCTGCGCACTTTATGCTCTTCATAATATTTATATGGAATGGCATATAAAAATGCTTCCATCGGTATGGTTTGATGGAAAGAGGTGTCGAAAACGCCCACTTGTTTTACATGCGGCAACAATTTCATCATCACCTCAATGCCCAGCAAATTGGCGGGGTTGTGCAACGGCGCCAATTCGCAAAGATTCCTAATTTCTACTAACTCTTTTTCTCCCAGTATCATACTTCGATGGAAGTACTCTCCGCCGTGTGCCACGCGGTGTCCCACAGCTTTAATTTCATCTACTGAAGCAATTACACCATGGTCTTTATCCAATAATGCTTCTAAAACTAACTTAATCCCTATCTCATGATCTTTGATAGGGGTGTGCACACAATATTTGCTGCCCACAGCAGGTTTATGAGTAAAGTCGCCCATCTCCAAACCAATACGTTCTACAATGCCTTTTGCAAGTACATCGGCAACTGCATTTTCCATATCAATTAACTGGTATTTGATAGAAGAGCTGCCGCAATTTAAAACTAAAACTTTCATATAATCAATAATTTACGATGATTTTTAAATAACTTGCAAATATAAATAAAAACCATTGCGAAGAAGATTAAATCTTATTTATTCCGCGAAAAAAGCTCATCATTCATCACCAACCGAATGCCTGCCATATAATTAAAACAAGGCGAGGTGTTGAAGTGAGGTAAATTGCCGCCATTGCCGAAGCTGGCAATGGAAAGTTGAAACACAGGATCTATGGATACCGTTCTGCTAAAGGCAATTTTTAATCCTGCCGTAAGCGACATGCCAAAGCCGGGGCCTGCCCAATCCCAATAAATGGGCATTTCTTGTGTTCCGGGGGTCCAATTGGGGTATCTTGCTGCATACATTAAATCGAAAGGCACGCCTTCAATAATGGCAAGGAAACTGTGTATGCGAATGTACGTAAATAAAAGCCCCAACGATATAAACGGCTTTACAATAGCGTGTTTCTGAAGTATATAACCTGCCGACAAATCAATGTAATGGCGGTCTTCTTTGGCAATTAAATATTGCCAGTTACTATAAGGCTTTGTTATATTACTTAATGGAACTTCCGGAAAATTGAAAATAAACCGGTTTTCAGAACTTAATCTCCTAAAAGAATAGCTTAGATCTAGGTAAAAGTTTTTTTGAATTCGATATTTGACGCTCAAAGAAATATCCATAGCCATAGAATAACCGGTTTTTTGGTTAAAAACTTCATCTAACTCTATAATAGAGTTTTGGTCAAGATATGGATACGCACGTCTTATGATATCAAACACCTCTTGTCTGTGATATTCGTTTTTCAAAAGATTATTCAGATTAATGCTGTTTTCGGGAGCGCCATTATAATAGATGGCTGTTTTTCCATCGCCAAAATAAAGGCCGGCACCGATGTAAAACTCAAAGCCCTTTCGTTTCCATGGTAAATCTTTCTTTCTTACAATTTCCTCATCATCAAGGTATTCATTATAACTACCTTGCGCAGCGGAGGTCATTAAAAGATCACCAAAGAAAGGTAGGAAAAAGAAATATAATAAAATGATATTTTTCATCATCATTTATTTGGTTTATTGTTATTGTAGAGACGTTGCGTGCAACGTCTCTACAGGGGTAATTGAATGGAGTTCAATTTTTCAAAATATTCCGTTTCAGGAATAGCATAATAACGATTTCCTATTTCTAAAAAGTATGTGTCATTCCAAAAAACAACACTTATTTGCGCTACTTCCATGCCTTTGATCTTTACCATGCTTTGGTTTCTATGATAGGTAATTTTATTTTTAATGGGGGTGCTCCACTGCTGGATTTCAAAAAATTGGAAAAAATTTTCAGGTAATTCTTGTTTTTCTTGAGAAAGTACCTTTACTTTCACGGTTTTTGTTTGCAGCAGCTGGGCTGAAAAAATTACGTCATCTTCTGTGCCTTCGAAAGAAAACTCCGCATCGTACATAGAATTAAGATCTTCTCCTTCAATATTTTCTGTTAAAACAGGTTGTGTTGATTTGTTTTCAACGGGTTGTTTTTTTTGTTTTTGAGGAACCTCTATAAAAACCGTATCGGTATGTGTAACTACCACTTCTTTTTTTAGTTGTAAAGAAATTCGGTTAAACATTTTTTTATCAAAACGATAGAGCAATACACAGCCTAAAATGCCTATCAATAAACCCAATAAAAACACTATAAATTTATTCATATTGTAAAGTAATTCCAAAACTTGCAATTCCCTTTAAATCATTCTCTCTCATGGCTTGTTGCGCTACAAATATATAAGTACCTGTTTGTGGGAAACGTACATTTGATTTTAAGAGAAACCTGTTTTCTTTAATTCTTCCGAAGCCTTTTCCCGTCCAACGTCCGTAAGCATCCGATAAAATGCAATTTAAAGTATCTGTAAACACCGAATTATCAGGAAATTGTGTAGTAAAGAAAAGATATAGATTTTGATACGGATAATCGACAGTATTTCTTACATCAATATAGAAATTATAATATTGTGCAGCGTCTAAAATATCAAACTCATAAACAAATACGGTGTCCAAATTCCAAATTTCATTGGGCAAAGTATCTGTTTTTTGATAAAATGTTTTATGATCACATGAAAGGAAGAGACAGAGAAGTGGTATGAGGTATAGGGTGTGGGGTGTGAGGTGTGGTGTACGCATTGCGTATAAAATATTTGTGTGCAAAATAACACAAAATATTTAACTTTATACTCTTGTCTATTTTTTACCTGATAAAATGGATTTGTAGCGCTGGGCATTTAAAAGCACCTCCATAGCTGTTTGCACATCAGGGTCAATGGCAAGTTGGTGCTCAATTCTTCCTTTTTGATAGTAAAAACGCGCCACGATTTCATTCGCTATATATTCCGATAATTCGTTTTGAAACTTATAAATGTCGTTACTCTTTTCATTTTCAATCTTTTGAATCATGTCATTGTAAATAGATTCAATAGCCGGATAATATTTTTCGTTTTGGGCAATTTCTTTCAACTCTTTCAACAATTCTTCGGTTTCTGTTTGGTATTCAAAGTTTTTGCTTTTTGCGAAATCTGCAAATTGCTTGTATTCGGCATCAGAAAGTTTAAATTGTTTTGCCGGAAGAATAGAATCATATTTCGCGGCGTAGTTATTACTAAAATCAAAAATAATATTGTTTAATAGTAAGGCAATTAGGATGTTACTCGGAATAGAATCGGGCGTGATGATGTCGGGCTCAATGCCTCCTTTGTCATACACAATTCTGCCTTGTTTGGTTTTGTAAGCCGTGGCGAGCGAATCGGGAATGAGCGGCGCTCCCGCTAAAGTATCTTGATTAAAATAATCTATGTTTTGCACACACCGTCCACTTGGAATATAATATTTTGATACTGTGATTTTTAAAGATGTATTATAGCTGAGCGGTACAATATTTTGCACCAATCCTTTTCCAAATGTTTTTTTGCCGATGATCACGCCTCTGTCCAAATCCTGAAATGCGCCCGCAACAATTTCCGATGCGGAAGCGCTGGTTTCATTTACTAGTACTACTACCGGTATCTCCCTGTCTATAACAGCATTTCTTGTTCTGAAGACATGATTTTGTTCTGGGATTTTCCCTTTGGTTTCGGCAATTTTAACATTTTGATCTACAAAAATATTCATGATATTTACTGCTTCGTGCAACAAACCGCCGCCATTGTTTCGTAAATCTAAAATCAAATATTTCATTCCTTTTTCTTTAAGTTGAATAAAGGCTTCTTTAACCTCAGAGCTTGCTTTTTCTGTAAACTGGTCTAATCTGATATATCCGATGTTATTTTCCAGCATTCCGAAGAAAGGCACGGGTGGAAATTTAATATCTTCCCGTTTTACAGCGAAAGCATGTTTTTTGCCATCTGTAGGGCGTTCAATTTCAATGTTTAGTGTGGTTCCGGGTTGTCCTCTTAAAATCGTGCTGATCTCTGATGAATTTTTCTCATGCACATTTTGTCCGTTTATTTTCAGGATAATATCCCCGGCGCGCAGCCCTGTCTTGTGTGCAGGCGAATTTTCGTACGGCTCGGCAATTACCACATTTTTGCCGTGTTGTTGAATCAGCGCGCCAATGCCGCCGTATTGTCCGGCAGTCATCAACTTCACATCTTCAATTTGCGATTCGGGATAATACACGGAATAGGGATCCAAACTCTTCAACATGCCTTGAATCGCTTTGTTTACCAAATCGGTAGGATTTATTTCATCGGCATATTTGGCATTTAACTCTTTTAAGATAGACACAAAAATATCCACATTCTTCGCAATAGCAAAATCATTTTGTGCGGATAATAAAATGGTTATAAAAAGGATGGGGATTAACAGTAATTTTTTCATAGTGTGATTAATATTGATTATTGATAACAGAAAATTGGAGTAAATATTGTAATATAATTTCTTTGTGAACCTCTGTGTTCTCTGTATCTCTGTGCTGAAAAAAATTATAGTCTGATATTCTCCAGATGGATTCCTCTGGAGCCTTTTAAAAGGATAAATGCATTCCCTCTCCCGTCGTTGTGGGGGAGGGTTAGGTAATCGTTACACTCCTCCGCATTTGTGAAGAATAGTGCGCGGTCATTTTTTAGCGTATAAAAAATTGAACCGATAAAAATCGTTTTCAAATTATTTGATTCACAGAAGTTTATTATAGCCTGGTGTTCGCTTAAACTTTTATCTCCTAACTCTAACATATCTCCGAGAATTGCTAGTTTGCTCGGCGCTTTTATTTGAAGAAAATTTTCCAATGCGGCTTGCATGCTTGTTGGGTTTGCGTTGTAATAATCGGCGATGATGGTGTTTGTTCCGCTTTTAATGATTTGTGAACGATGGTTTTGAGGTCGATACTCCGCAATGGCATCACAAATATCTTGATCCGGAACTCCGAAATAGCGCCCAATTGCTGCGGCTCCCAAAATGTTGGGAAGGTTGTAGTTGCCGGTTAAGTGGGTTTGGAGTTTTTTGCCGAAAAGTTGGATGGCTAAGCAGGGGGTCATTTCGATGATGTGGCCGTTGATATCAGTGTTTTTGCCGTAGAAGGTGATTTTTGGATTTTGATATAAACTACCCCGCCCTTCGGGCACCCCTTCAAAATTTGAAGGGGATGTTTTTTCCTTCGTCCCTTCTCCCTTCTCCTTTTCTCCTTTCTCCTTTTCTCCTTTCTCCCTTAGTACCTCATCCCCTGCATTCACAAACAACACCTGCGCCGCCCGATACAGCGCCGTTTTGGTTTCAATAATATTTTCTATGCTGCCAAAGCCCTCTAAATGCGCTTTTCCTATGTTGGTGATTAAACCGTAATCGGGGCGGGCTATTTTACAAAGTTCTTCGATTTCTCCGAGGTGGTTGGCGCCCATTTCTATGATGCCCATTTCATCGTCTTTTTTAATGGAAAGTAAGGTGAGCGGTACGCCAATGTGGTTGTTAAAGTTGCCTTGCGTGGAAGCAGTTTTGTATTTTTTCGATAAAATGGCGGCAATCAGTTCTTTTGTAGTAGTTTTTCCGTTCGTTCCGGTAATTCCGATGATGGGCATTTGAAGGTGAAGGCGGTGGTAAGTTGCTAATTGTTGTAATGTTTTTAAAACATCGGGAACAACGATTACCCTTTCTCCTTTCTCTCTTCTCTCTTCTGTAATTACGTATGCTGCGCCTTTTTCAAGAGCTTCGGCTACAAACAGGTTTCCATCAAAGTTTTCGCCTTTTAGGCAAAAGAATAAAGAATTAGGAACAATTTTTCTGGTATCGGTACAAATAAAAGGGAATTGCACAAATTTTTCGTACAATTCCTCAATATTCAAATGCGATGACATTTTGTTTTTTTCATATTTTGCCCGTCAGTTAAAACTGACGGCAATATTATTTTCTGCCGGATTTTGGAGTGAGGGCGCCTAATCGCGACATGGCACATCTAAATCCGATGAAATCGGTGGATTCGTCTTCAGCCAAGAATCTTCTGTTTCCGGGTTGCGCCCAGTAAGGAATATCTTTCCATGAACCGCCTTTTACCACTCTTACATTATCTCCTATAAGCGAATAAGAATAATTCTCATCTCCCCTGCGATACATGAACTCGGTGGTTTCGGCGGGGTCAACATTTGCATTATCAATGTTAATGAGAGAAGCCAGGTCGCCATCTCTATAATTGACATTATAAGGAGTGCGGTAGTTGCTTCTTCGTTCATTTTTCGTATCGGCATCTAAGCCCATCGGAATACGACCAATACTGTCTCTTTCCACTACCGAGCCATCGGGATTGCGTTCTTTGGAGAGATAGATATTTCCTCTAAAAGGATTGAATTCGGAAAGTTGTGAAGTTCCTGTGGGGCGATATACGTCTAATACCCATTCTGCTACGTTTCCTGCCATATTGTATAATCCAAAGTCGTTAGGCCAAAAAGATCTGACATCGGTGGGAAACATTGACCCGTCGTTAGGCGCACCGGCAACACCCATCATATCTCCTCTTCCCCTTTTGAAGTTCATTTTAAAATCTCCCAAATAATTTTTGTCATCCGAGCGCAAAGATTTTCCATTCCATGGATACATATTTCTCTCTAAAACTCTTTCTCCAACAGGCCTTCCTGATAAATTAACAGAGTTTCCTATCAATGCCAATGCGGCGTATTCCCATTCGGCTTCAGTGGGCAGCCTGTATTTGGGCAATAGGATACCGTCTTCCATAGTAATATTTCGGTAATCTCCCGTAATATATTGCGGTCTTCTGTCGCTTTGTGTTTTGTAGTCGGGGTAGGTAAGGTAGGCTTCGGTACTAAAATAATCTTCCGGTTTCGGCTCCGGATCCCATTCAATATATCTCAAGTCGGCTAATATTTTTTCGTTTACGCGGTCGGTACGCCACTCTGCATATTGGGTGGCTTGAATCCAGGTTACTCCCACCACCGGGTAGTAGCGATAAGCAGGCGAGCGGAAGTAATTTTGAACCATATCTTCCATAAATGCAAGCGGATTGCGCCAGCAATTTTCATCGGGAAGCGCGCGGTTGTACACGCCTTGAAATCCGTTTTGAGCAAAAACTCTGTCTAACCAATGCAAATATTCCAAATAATCAATATTGCTGATCTCACATTCATCCATATAAAAAGAAGCAACTGTTACTTTATGAGGCACATTCGTGTAATCGAACATCACATCTTCATCTACATTGCCCATGGTAAACGTGCCGCCCGGAATAAGTACCAATCCCGGTCCTGTGGCTTGCTCTAAATAAGGCTCTACTTGAAAACCTCCTTGTTTCGGATCGTTGTATTTCCAGCCGGTAGCGGTAGATCTTTGCTTGCTCTGGCAGGCTGCAAATACACATAACATAATAATAATAAGCCACAATGTTCCTGATATTTTTCTCATTTTTTTAAAATTTTGCTTTTGTAACGAAGATTTTTTGTTTTTATTTTGTATAAAGTGTTATAACTGACCGGCAAAAATATTAAAATTTCTATTTTTTTTGATTCATTTTTCCTACAATTGAAATTTTGATACATTTGCACTTTCAATTTCAAATTATTATTCATTTAAATTTTCACATTATGACAAAGAAATTTTACGCTGAAATGATAGGAACCATGGTGTTGGTTCTTATGGGATGTGGAGCTGCGGTTTTTGGCTCCGATTTAATGCACACTATTGGTGGGGGTATCTCTGCCTCATGGGTGCTCATGGTAGCTTTTGCTTTTGGTTTGTCGGTGGTGGCGATGGCTTATGCCATTGGACCGATTTCGGGCTGTCACATCAACCCGGCGATTACCTTAGCGGCTTACATCAATAACCGGATCTCTTTCAAAGAGCTTAGTTACTATATGATTGCGCAAGTAATCGGCGCTTTTATCGGCTCCGGCATTATTTTTGCCCTGATAAAGAGCGGCGCCACTTCCGGCGGCATTACCACCACCGGCGCAAACGGCCTCAGTATGGGGTTAGTACCCGGCATGATTGCGGAAACTGTGTTCACTTTTATCTTTATTTTGGTGGTGTTGGGCGCCACCGACGGCAAAAACAACGCTACTAAATTTGCAGGCTTGGCTATTGGCTTGGCTTTGGTATTGATTCACATTGTTTGTATTCCTATTACGGGAACCTCCGTAAATCCTGCACGCAGTATTGCTCCTGCATTCTTTGAAGGCGGCGCGGCATTGAAAAATTTGTGGGTGTTCATCCTTTGTCCCTTCTTAGGCGCCACTTTAGCCGGTTTCACCTGGAAGTGTTTGAATAAAGAATGTTGTTGCAAACAAGAAATTCCCGAATAATATGAATTCTCTGTGCAACCCTGTGACCTCCGTGTCTCTGTGCTGAATAGTTTTTTTTCAACACAGAGACACGGAGGTTTTATAAATCTTTAAATTTTAACCATGATTGTGAACCAAAAATTATTAAAATTAACCGCATTCTTGCTATTTCTCATAGTAGCCCTCGCCTCCTCCTGCCAGCCGGAAGGGCCTAAAGAGATTGAATATACAATATCCGCCCAATTATATAAGTATGCAACAATTTTCAAAACAAAGCTATATAATGGAAGTTAACGTACCTCATAGCCCACTACCTGCTGAGAGACATTGGCACGTTCCAATTATTGTTAGTAAAATTGCTGATGATAGTGTTATTGAATTAATTGTTACAAGAAAATAAAATTATCAATGATGAAAAAAATAAAAACCCTCACCCTCTTCCTTGCAACCCTCCTTGCAACCAATATTTGCGCCCAAACTGTTACCCTTGACCCAACTTTTGGGGAAAATGGGATGACGGTGATACCTGTTGAAGGAGCTATTATACGTATCAAGTTTGATCCGGCAGGTAATATCTTTGTGTTAGGAAGCGACCCACATAATGGTAATCTTTTCATTGTAAAAACAAATGCCAATGGAACAATTGATAGTTCATTTGGAATAAACGGAATAGCGCCTTTAGGCATTATTAATGCGCTTACCTCTGATTTTAAAATAACAAATGAAAACAAGATACTATTTGTTGGAAGTGTACTTTATGCTACTACGCGTATTATACAACTTAATGAAGATGGTAGTTTTGACACTTCTTTTGGTAATAATGGAGAAATTGTTTTTCACTTGCATGACGGGGACAATTCTGTGAATATTGAAAATGATGACTTTATATTGCTTGGAGGAGACAACACTATTGCAAAATACAACTATAATGGAGAGTTTGATCCTGGTTTTGGAATAGGTGGAAAAGTAACGTTAGAAGATATCGGGCTACCTGATTACTCGCCCGCAACATGCATAAAAATATCAAATGATCAATCTATTTTTGTAGCCGGATATAGTCATCTGGATAATATGAAAAGTCTGTTGTGGCTTTTAAAAATGAACCCTAATGGCAATTTAGTTACAAATTTTGCTAATAATGGAATATGGGAAAAGGAGTTTACCGGTTACAAAGTTTATTTTGACAACTTCATTGAAGATCAAAATGGAAATCTTTTACTTACAGGTAGTAATACTAAAGCTTTTATGTGTTCTTTTTTTCCAAATGGAATAATCAATGATAATTTTGGAACAGATGGGTTCAGCTATTTTGATGAACTATTGCCTCAAACAAATTCTTTAAAAGGATTCTTACAATACGGTAATAAATATTTAATTGGAGATCATGATAAATTAATATGTGTTAATAATGATGGCTCTTTGGATAATAGTTTTAACAATACCGGATTATTTACATGCGACAATTATACTTTTTATGACATGAAGTTGCAGGGGATTGACAAATTAATATTGGGCGGAAGAAATTCTAATGGTAATTTTTTATTAACAAGGTTAAACATTCCACCTGCTGTATCTGTAAAAGAGCAAGACAATTCTTTTGCTACTCAAGTTATTTT
>Ga0123356_10007780_pt1 | contig 10673 bp, 9 predicted proteins | sample TergutEmb28metaG_2_FD_92546 | JGI IMG/M metagenome (GOLD analysis project Ga0123356, IMG submission 92546) | Embiratermes neotenicus P3 segment gut microbial communities from Petit-Saut dam, French Guiana - Emb289 P3 | ecosystem: Host-associated > Arthropoda: Insects > Digestive system > Gut ... | reverse complement strand
TTTTCCGAAGAGGGGAAGCTCGTTGCCAGCGAGACCGTGCCCTATCGGACGAACTATTTCAATCGCACATGGGCAGAGCAAAATCCGACCGACTGGTGGGACGCAATCTGCCAATCGAGCCAAAACTTGCTTGCCAGCGCGAAAGTCGATCCCGCTGATATTGCCGTCGTTGCGCTCAGCGGACAGATGATGGGATGTACTTGCGTTGACCGTAATGGCAATGCACTCCGACCCTCCATTCTCTACTGCGATCAGCGGAGCGAAAAGGAAGCGGCGGAAATCCTCGGCAAAATTTCGCTGGAAGAAGCGTACAAAATCGTCGGACACCGCATTGCGGCGGTCTATGCTCTCGAAAAGTTGATGTGGATCAAGAACAACGAGCCGGACATCTATCGCCAAACGGCAATGACGCTCTGTGCAAAGGATTACATCAACTTCCGCCTGACCGGCAAATTTGCGACCGACTACTCCGATGCGTCCGGCACGAATGCCTTTGACATCAACACGATGCAGTGGTCGGACACGATGATTGCCGCCGCTGGGGTTGAGCGTTCGATGTTTCCCGATGTGCTTGATTCGACCTACGTACTCGGTGAAATCACCGGCGAGGCGGCAGCGGCAACGGGATTGAAAAAGGGTACGCCCGTCTGCGTCGGCGGCGGCGATGGCAGTTGTGCCGGTGTCGGGGTCGGCTGTATCAAGCCCGGCACTGCATACAACTACCTCGGTTCCAGCAGTTGGGTCGCCCTCACAGTCAAGGAACCGATAGTCGATCCATTGATGCGAACGATGAACTGGGCGCATGTCGTGCCGGGGTATCTGCATCCGTCCGGTTCGGTACAGACCGCCGGGGCAGCGTATCAGTGGCTCAAAGAGAAAATCTGCACCGAAGAGATGATTCGTGCAGAACAGTTGAATCATAACGCTTATGAGATCATGAACTCGTTGCTGGTAAAAAGTCCGCCGGGTGCGAATGGTGTGCTGTTTTTGCCGTACCTTCTCGGCGAACGCAGTCCGCGTTGGAATCCCGACGCTCGTGGAGCATTCATCGGTCTGACATTGGCAACGACTCGTGCCGATGTGATTCGCAGTGTGATGGAAGGAATTACCTATAATCTTGGACTGATCGTGGATATTTTCCGCAATCATGTGCCGATGGAGACGATGACGATTATCGGCGGTGGTGCGAAGTCGAATATATGGTTGCAGATGATGGCGGACATTTACGATGTTCGGGTACAGCGACCGAATTTTTTAGAGGAGGCAACTTCGATGGGCGCAGCCGTCGTCGGCGGCGTTGGCGTTGGCTTGTTCCCCGACTTTGAAACGATCAATCGTTTCATCCGCATTGAAGAAACCATCGAACCGAACAAAGAAAACCAAGCGCACTACGCCAAGATGAAACCGCTTTTCGACAAGGCATACTTTGCGCTGGTCGATTTGTTTGGAGACTTGACGACGGTGTGAGGTTTTCGCATTTTTCTTTGTGTCCTTTGTAGTAAAACCATGAACCACAAAAGACACAAAGAAAAAATACCAACCCCTAACCCTTTCAAAAAAAATGAAAACTATCGCAGCAATCAAACCGAACCAAGTTGAAATCATTGAAGTCGCCAAACCGAAGCCGGGACCGTACCAGGCTTTGATTAAAACCAAAATGGCGGCAATTTGCAACGCCACTGATCGCAAACTCATCGAAGGACATTTTCCCGGTGTCGATCAATATCCACTTGTCCTCGGACACGAAAATGTTGGCATCGTCGAGGGAGTCGGTGCGAAAGTCCGCAATTTCAAGGTTGGCGATCATGCCATCGGCGGAATGCTCGGCGACTTCGGCAACCCGAATATCCACAGCGGTTGGGGCGGATTCTGCGAATACGTTCTTGTTCACGACCATGATGCAATGGTCGCAGACGGTGCTAACAATGACGCACACGGCTGGTTCGAGTCGTGTGAAATCCAACGTGTTGTTGATCCCGACATTCCCTTTGCGGAAGCGGCAATGCTTTGCACTTGGCGCGAAGTGCTTGCGGCATTCAGCGATTTTCACTTGAAAGCAGGAGACGATATTTTGATTTTCGGTGCTGGTCCCGTAGGATTGAGTTTCATCAAGTTCGGCAGGTTGCTCGGCTTGAATTGGATCGGCGTCGTTGAACCGAACAAGTCCCGGCATGCCAAAATCCTTGAAATGGGTGCCAGCAAAGTCCTGCTGCCGGAGGAAGTGCCCGCTTTGAAGAATTCGCACGTAGCACTTGATGCGATCATTGATGCCGTCGGCAACGAGCATATCGTCAACCAGACGCTTCCGCTCATCAAACTGGGCGGATCAATTTGCATCTACGGTGTGCTTGGGAATGATACGATTCCGGTGCAAAAGAGCCTTGGTCCTTACAATTTCAACTTGTTCGTACACCAGTGGCCCACTCGTTTCCGTGAGCGTGAAGCCCAAAAGCCGATTTGCGACTGGATTCGTCAAGGCAAACTTCGTGCAGATGAATTCGTTACGCACACGTTCCCTTTTGAGCAGATCAACGATGCCCTTGCCGTGAGTCAGACGGGAGCGGTAATTAAATGCTTGTTGACGTATTAACTCCTACACCTACCATGCTACAATTACCCGCCCCCGCCGTTGAGCCAACGATGTACTTCATCGGAGTTACGACTGCGCAGTCTTCGATCATGAAAGTCTTTCCCCGATGGGCAAAGGTACTTGGAATCGATGCCGTCATCAAGGGAATTGACATCGGCATCCATGCACCGGCGGAGGACTACCGCCAAGCAGTCGGTTTTATCAAAAACGATCCGCTTTCACTCGGAGCATTGGTAACGACACATAAACTCGACTTGCTAAATGCAGCGAGGGACATGTTCGATTCGCTTGACCCTTATGCGGATTTACTATCCGAAATCAGTTCTATCTCCAAACGGGACGATAAACTTTGGGGACATGCCAAAGACCCGATTACCAGCGGACTTTCTCTGGAAGCATTCCTGCCGACCGACTGGTGGATCAAGCATCCGCAAGCAAACGCTTTGATTATTGGTGCCGGCGGGTCATCGCTTGCAACCACCATTTACCTGATGGATGCTGCCAAACACGGAAAAAATCGACCAGCAAAAATCGTGGTAACGAACCGCTCTGAACAGCGATTGGAGCACATGCGAGAAATCCACGCAGGACTCAATAGCGGTGTCCCCACTGAATATCATTTCTGTCCAACGTTCGAGGAAAACGATGCCGTCCTTGCAAAAATGCCGGAACATACTTTGGTCATCAACGCGACAGGACTCGGCAAGGATGTGCCGGGTTCGCCGCTGACCGACGCGGCGGTTTTTCCTCAAAACGGTTTGGCTTGGGAATTCAATTACCGAGGCGACTTGAAGTTTATGCACCAAGCACTGGCACAAAAAACGCAGCGAAACCTCATCGTTGAAGACGGTTGGATTTATTTCATTCACGGCTGGTCGCAGGTGATCGCCGAAGTATTCCACTTACAGTTGACACCGGAACTTGTTACAGAACTCAGTGATACCGCCTCGGATTTGAGACCAAAATAGGAGATACCGCCATGACAAAAATACTTATCACATCGACCTCTTTTGGTCAAAAGGACAAAACACCGCTCGAACTTTTGCAATCCAAAGGTTACGAGATCACTTGGAATGAAACCGGCAAGCCGATGGCTGTTGCCGACCTGATCGCAAAACTCGAAGGTTGCGACGGTGTCATTGCCGGTCTGGATTATTTCGCCGCCGAAGTTTTCGAGAAAACCAACGGCTTGAAAGTCGTTGCCCGATATGGCGTGGGTTTTGACCGCGTGGACTTGGAAGCCGCCAAAGCGAAAGGCGTAATCGTTACCAACACACCGACGGCAAACAGTGATTCTGTTGCTGATTTAGCAGTCGGTTTGATGCTTACCGTCGCCCGGCATGTTGTCGAAGCCCATCGGCAAACGATGGAAGGGGGATGGCCCAAATTGTTCGGCGTTTCGCTGTTCCAAAAGACCGTCGGGCTGATTGGACTAGGACGCATCGGTGCGCGGGTTGCCCACCGAGTCAAAGGTTTTGATTGCCGAACGCTGGTGTATGATCCTTTCATCGACACAGAAACCGCCGCCCAGTTTGGTTGCCAAAAAGTCGATACACTTGAAACATTGCTTGCCGCGTCCGACTTCGTGTCGTTGCACAGTCCTGCTTCGCCGGAAACCAATCAAATGATTAACCGGCAGACGCTGGCTTTGATGAAACCGACGGCAATCCTTGTTAATACGGCACGCGGCGAATTGATAAACGAGGCGGACTTGATTGACGCACTAAAAAACAAGGTTATCGGCGGTGCAGGACTAGACACGTTTGCGGAAGAGCCGCCGAAAGCAGAAAAATATCAAGGCGTGCCGAACCTCGTAATGACACCGCACATGGGGGCGTACACGACCGAGGCACTGTATAATATGGCAATGGATTCGACCAACGATCTTATTGCCGTGTTAGAAGGACGCAAACCGTTGCATCGCATTGCGTGATGGGGTATAATGCGGCGGTCGTGGAGAGTATAGCATCAGAGTTGCCGAATTTTCCACTGTTGTGATGCGCTGCCGTAATAGAGATTAACTTCTATCTCCTAACTTCTATCTCCTTATTTATGACCATTTACGAACAAATCGCTAACCTGAAAGTTGTCCCCGTCATTGCCATTGAGTCGCCTGATGCGGCACTTTCACTCGCAGACGCTTTTATCGACGGCGGATTGCCGATAGCGGAAATCACGTTCCGCACCCAAGCGGCGGCGGCAGTCATCCGCAAAATGTCCGACGAACGCCCCAATTTGCTCGTTGGTGCTGGAACGATCCTAACGCTCGACAATCTCAAAGCCGCAGTTGATTCCGGGGCGAAGTTCGGTGTTGCGCCAGGCTTCAACCCTAAAACTGTCGAAGCCGCTCAAAAAATGGGCTTCCCCTTTGTGCCGGGAGTATGTACGCCATCGGATGTCGAGGCGGCATTGTCCTACGGCTGCAAAGTGTTGAAATTTTTCCCTGCCGGTGCAATGGGCGGGCTCGACATGCTCAAATCACTGATCGCGCCTTATGGGCATACAGGTGTGCAATTTATGCCGACTGGCGGTGTTTCTCCGGCAAACTTGGGGGAATACCTTGCGACAAAGGGTGTCATTGCTTGCGGCGGAACTTGGATCGCCACCAAGGATGACATTGCAGCAGGCAAGTGGGAGTTGATTGCTTCGCGTTGTCGTGAAATTGCCGCGTTGGTCGCGTAATTTTTATCCCTGGTCTATTTCAAATATAATCCAAATGACTGACACCTATTTCCCACTTCCAACCAGTGTTAATGTCAACATGTCCACCGGCGAGTTGGACACGGCAGACAATGCGTATGAACGCAAATTAAGCCAAATGGTCGCAATGTACGAAGACCAAGAAGCGGCACGCAAACTACTGGAAACAGACCCCGTGATTTACAGGGTCTATGAAAAGCAGTTACCGCAACTACCCGGCGAATTGCAATGGTGCATGAGCGTAACGCTGCCCGGCAAGGTGGGACGCGAGTATTACATGACCAAGGGGCATTATCATGCCGTGCGAGAAACGGCGGAAATCTATCTCTGCGTCGGAGGCGAAGGTTATATGCTCATGGAAACCGAACAAGGCGAAGTGGACATCAAGGAAATGCGTCCGAACACTTGCGTTTATGTCCCGGCATTTTGGGCGCATCGTTCCATCAACACTGGTGATACGCCGCTCATTTCGTTCTGCGTTTATCCCGGTCATGCCGGACACGATTACGGCTCGATTGAAACGATGGGCTTCAAAAGACGTGTTGTTGAAATCAACGGCAAGCCGGTCATCATCGGTTGCTAAAACACGGAATACCGGCAAAAAACCAATGACTCCATTCATCCGCACCGTAACAGGCGATATTGCGCCGGAACAACTTGGCGTAACGCAGCCGCACGAGCACACCATCATTTTGCCCGGCAAGAGTTGCGAAGTCAATCCCGCACTCTTGCTTGATTCACCGGAGTGTGCCGTCCTCGAATTAAGCGATTACAAAGCCGTCGGTGGTACTTCCATCGTCGATGCTCAACCTATCGGCGTGGAACGTTCCCCGTTGCTTATGCAGGAAGTCTCGATCAAGTCCGGCATACAGATCGTGGCGACCACCGGCTTTCATCGTCCCTGTTTTTATCCGGCAGACCATTTTCTCTTTACGGAAACAGCAGAACAACTTGCAAAACGCATCGTGAGCGAAATCACCGACGGAATGTTCGATTACTCCGTCAATCAGCCAACAACGATCAAGGCAGGTATAGTCAAATGGACGAGTGAGTATCACTATATTCCGCCCGTGATGCAAAAAGCGGCGGAAGTGGCTACCATTGCACATCATCGAACTGGCGTGCCAATTTTGACACACACGGAAATGGGAACCTGTGGTCTCGAACAAATCGCATTGATCGAAAAATATGGGGTCAAACCTTCGGCAATGATTTTGAGTCATACTGACCGCAACCCGGACAGGTACTTACATAAAGACATTGCCCAGACGGGGGCATTCCTCATTTATGACGGCGTGGCACGGACAAAGCACGGTCCTGATTCTGTGATTATTGATTTGATCCTTGAAATGTTCAGTGAGGGATTGGGCAACCGAATTATGTTGGCGATGGACATTGGTTCGCGGACGATTTGGCGACATTATGGGTACGGACCGGGATTGGACTATTTGCTCAAAGTTTTTGTACCACGTCTTCGAAGCGCCGGACTATCCGAGCGCGATATTCAGCAGATTCTCATCGTTAACCCCTCGATGGCTCTTTGTTTTCAAACCAATTGATATTGCGAAAGGGTATAGCCATGCCGGATTTTGATATATTGTACGAAGCAGGACCTTGTTTGGCGATCAACAAACCGGCGGGATTGTTGACGCAGGCACCACGTTGGATCGATTCCCTTGAACGACGCATCAAAAAATACCTCATGGAAACCGAAGGACGACCCGAGAACGGCTATCTTGGCATTCCGCATCGGTTAGACCGTCCAGTGTCTGGGGTCATTCTGTTCGGCAAACATTCCAGAGCGGCTCATCGACTTGCCAAACAATTTGAAAAACGGGAAGTCAAAAAACGTTACTGGGCAGTTGTTGCCGGAACGATTGAACCAAATACCGGCACTTGGATTGACTACATGCGGAAAATACCCGATGTCCCGAAGGGTGAAATTGTACCCGAAGATCATCCCGATGCACGGAAGGGCGTGTTGCATTACACGGTATTGCAATCACCTATGTTCCAAAACACGCAAGCAACACTCTTGGAAATCGAACTCGAAACAGGGCGGATGCATCAAATCCGATTGCAAACATCCATTCGCGGCTACCCGATCCTCGGCGATGCAATGTATGGTTCGACAATTCCGTTCGATGGACATTTTGAAGATGAACGTTCTCGCTCGATTGCACTTCACGCAATATCAATCTCCTTTTGCGATCCCATGACTCGACAGCCGGTTACATTGCACGCTCCATTGCCGGAACCGTGGAACTTTTTCACGCCCGAAATTATGTCGTATAATCCGAATTAAGTCGGACGTACTCCGTCGTGAGATCAGTCGTCCAAAAACGAATTGCCGCATCCCCTTCCTTGAATGCTAACAAAAAATGTGTGTTCCGATTGTTGCGAATTGAATCGGCAACCGCCCCCTTGTCAAACGGCAACGGTTCGCCGTTCTGAAACAAATCGAATCCGTTGAGTTGCAGCGATACTTTCATCGGATCAAACGGCACGTTGGCGTTTCCTGTCGCGGAAATAATGCGTCCCCAGTTCGGATCAGCACCGGCAATGGCGGTCTTGACTAAAACATCTTCGGCAACCTTTCTCGCTATCGTTTTAGCATCTTCTCGCGTCGCACAGCCTTGAACATCAATCGTGATTAAATGCGACACCCCTTCGCCGTCCGACGGTATTTTTACTGCTAGTTCAATACACAAACTCCGCAATGCTTCGGCGAATTTTGCCAAATCATCACCATCTGCCGTCTCCTTTATTGCGGCTCCATTAGCATAAAGCAACACGGTGTCCGATGGGCTGGTGTGCCCATCCACCGAAATACAGTTGAATGACTCTTCGACAGACTCGCTCAACAGTTTTTGAGCAACTGCCGGTTCAAGGGCAATGTCGGTCATGATCATTGCGAGCATCGTTCGCATATTTGGAGCGATCATTGCCGCCCCTTTGCAAAAGCCAGCAATGGTAACAACTTCGTCGCTTTGGAGTGTAATTTGCCGAGATGCTGTTTTTTCAACAGTATCGGTCGTCATAATGCCGCGTGCCGCCCGGATGAAAGACGCTTCGTCGCTTGCTAACTGCCCCGCGGCATCGGCAATGCCGGCGCGGACTTTATCCATCGGCAGCATAACACCGATCACGCCGGTGGACATGACGAGTGCCTTGTCCGGTTCCGCCCCGGCATAGTGCGCCGCAAGTTCGGTCATTTCGTAGGCATCGCGCAGCCCTTGTTCGCCGGTACAGTCATTGGCAACACGGGAATTGGCGACCATCGCTTTGAAGCCGGTGCCAGGCGTTCGAGAGCGGTCAACTTCGACGGCGGCTCCACAAACGATATTTTGCGTATAAACACCGGCGACCGTCGCCGGGATGTCCGAAACGACGAGCGAAAGATCGAGAAGATCGGGATCGGACTTCAAACCGCAGTGAACACCTGCGAACCGATAACCGAGCGGAAGGAATGATTTTGTCATACGGACAATTGTAACGGGATTGAGTGCCATCGACAACCACCGGTGCTGCCGAACCATCGTGCCGCAATGCCGTCAAAAATGTTGTCGTCCTCCAAAGCCCCTGCTGCACATGACCAACCACTCGTTTGCCAATCTCCACCCAACCATACAGCGGAGTCCCCAAAGTTTCGTCGGTAAAAACGAATCGCCTGATGTTGATGACTTCTTGGATTGGAACGGGAATGACGGCAATTTCTGCATTTCTCAATATATTTCATACTTTGCAATCCTCGTGTCGATAAGGGCACGGGGGTTCCGCAATTACCGGGCGAGTCCAACCGCAGGTTAGGCAAGTTGTGCAAACGCCGCCTATTTTTGCGATTTTTAGAAATACAATTTTAGTTCTGATTTGTCCGGTTATGTCGTTCGACAAAGGAACGATCCGGTGCTAACACTTTTTACGAAGCATTGAGGAGCAATATGCGAAAGGCACGTTTTTTTATGGGATTAGCCGTCCTGCTGTGGGGAATTTCCACAGCAATCGGACAGGACAAATTTGGACTCGCCCACTGCGATCCATGTACGCCGTTGAGTGATCCCTGTGATCCGTGCGGCAACGGCAATACCGGTCTTTTCACGCCGTTTACATTTGGCGGCTGGATCGACATGGGTATTTACACCAACAGTCACGGTTTCAACAACAACGGTCCCATGCTCACGAAGAGCAAGAGGCGGACCGACCTTGTGATGAACCAGTTGTACTTCTTCGGTGAAAAGGAGATGGACACACGACGCGGCTTCGACTGGGGTGCTAGGGCAGATTTCGTCTATGGCGCACACGCCGGCAGTATGCAGACCTACGGCGACGAAGCATTTGATTATAACTGGGGGAACAACAAGCACGGCTATGCAATGTCGGCGTATAAACTGTATGGAACGCTCGGATACCAAAATTTGAGCGTCAAAGTTGGCAAATTCGGTACACCCGTCGGCTGGGAAGCATCCGCATCAAAAGACAATTTCTTTTACAGCCATTCCTACTGCTACTGGATTGAACCCGCAACGCACATGGGAGCATTGGCAACCTACGACATGACGGATCGTTTGAGTCTCAGTGCAGGCTGGACAACCGGTATGGACAGCAGTCTCAAAAACCCCAACGGCAATTCGTCGCTGTTATCCGGTTTTGCCTATTCACTGACGGACAATGCTACCGTTCACTATTGGATTAACGCGGGCAAACAGTATGATTTTGTCGGTGCTCCGAGAAATGATTACTTCGTTCAGTCGCTATGTCTCGAATGGAACTTGACAAAACGGTTCACATACATGTTCCAGTACAATCTGCGCAACGACAACTTTGCGATGTTTGACGGCAGTAAAGAGCGAGACAGTTCGTATGGCATCAACAATCATTTCCTCTACAAGTTGAACGACCAGTGGGGAGTAGGAACGCGGTTTGAGTGGCTACGAGAGAACGGCGGCATTCATCTTAGTGAAGGCAACTATTTTCAAGTAACCTTGGGTTTGAACTGGAATCCATGGCAAAACGTGAGCATTCGCCCAGAAGTTCGGTACGATTGGTGCAAGGGTGCCACACCGTTCGGACGGAGCGCACAATTCGGGGACTATCCTCCTGTTCCAGGTACTCGTTCGGATCAAGTCTCCGGCGGCTGTGGAGTGGTTATCTCGTTCTGAAAGATATACAGCAAACGGCTTGAAAATGTCCGTTTTGAATTTCGGCAGGATTCACGAGATTCGCCTACCGTCCGGTTAGCCTTGACATGCGGAACAGAGCAACTAGATCGTATCGTGCATTGGTCTGGAGTTTCTTGGCGTAAATTGTTATCCTTGGCGACGTTTATTTTCGGTTACTGTTTCCTGGAGGAATTTCATGGCGAAAGCCTATTCGTTGGATTTGA
>Ga0123356_10007779_pt1 | contig 10674 bp, 7 predicted proteins | sample TergutEmb28metaG_2_FD_92546 | JGI IMG/M metagenome (GOLD analysis project Ga0123356, IMG submission 92546) | Embiratermes neotenicus P3 segment gut microbial communities from Petit-Saut dam, French Guiana - Emb289 P3 | ecosystem: Host-associated > Arthropoda: Insects > Digestive system > Gut ... | reverse complement strand
CGACGGCGACAGCGTCGTGCGTGGCTTTTGATTTCACACAGGCTTCGAGCTTGGCGCGGTCCATTCCGATCCTGTCAGCGTACCCGAACATTGTTTGTGGTTTGAGGTTCCTCTGGTTGTTGAACAGGAGGGCTTCGAAGGGCCAGTACAGGTTTTGATCGGCTGCGCATCTTGCGAAGTAGGCGGCGGAGCAGGCGTCGGCGTGGAATGGTTTGTCGAGGGATGGGTTGCAGCTTTGGTCGAGGGGGTAGTCACGATGGATCAGGCGGATCTTGCCGGGGTATTTCTGCATGAGTTCGAGCATGACCTCGTGTGCTTTGCCGCAGAATGGGCACTGAAAATCGGTGAATTCCTCGATACGAATTGGCGCGTCTGCCGGGCCGAGAGTGTTGCCGTCGGCTGCGATTCCGAGCCATTCGCCGACCTTGACATGGTCGAGCCCCTTCGGGAGATCATGCTGCGTCTGCGGCGGTGCCGTTACTGTTTCTCGCGCAAAGTACCTCGGGACCCAGAGGAACTGAGACAGTACGAGAAGGACTCCGACAGCGATTGCTAGCCGGAGTTTGCCTTCCTTGACCTGCTCGATGACCTCGCTCAATCCCTCCCAGATAAAACCAGGGAATCTCTTCCAATTCGCGACACCCAACGCGACCACAATGGCTGTGTTCACCACATAGACCACCATGCACACGGCGCAAATTGACTGGATGATCGAGGCTGCGATGTAGGCGAGGACGATGGTCACTGGCACGCCGCAGCAGGAGAATGCGAACAGCAAAGACTCCCAGCGCTTCAGGGGTTCAATGCGCAGCAGGGCCAAAAATGAAGCGGCGAACGCGACTGCAAAATACCCCAGTCCCCAAACAGACACCGGGATGCCGAGGAACGCTGCGTACTCACTCGCGGCGACATCCGAACAGCTCCAAAGCTTGTTGATGTCGCACATGTGGGTGGCCTCGACGCCGCTCGCCATGGCCTCACTCACATCAATGTAGACTTTCGTCAGGTAAACACTGCTAGCCGCCCCGACTCCCGAAAGAGCCATCGCGATCGCTGCAATCACCCTAGATCGGCGGTTGTTCGTATCGCTATCTGTCATTAGATCCCCGAGTGCAGGTTCGTGTGCCGAGCAACCCAAATACGCCGACGATTGCCCATAGATGCTGTGGTAGTCGATGATTCATTGGAAGGGAACGGTGCGCTGATGCCACTTTTTCCGCCGCGATGCTATCACGACAGCGGGGGTTGCTGGTAGGTCTTGAGTCTTGTCATGACACAACTGCTAGGTCGCTCGCCCAGTCGCCTCCTCGGTCGCCGCGCTATGCTTGCTTCTTTGGCATCTATGTCTGTGCTTGGATCCGCTTCTCGTTCCAACGCCAGCATCGAAACCAACAACGACAACACCAATCGCAACGCATCCAACAACAACGTACTCGACAGCACCTCCGTCGACAGTCTCGAGCTCATCGACATCAGAGTTCCGGGGAGCGCGCGTCTTGGCAGACGAGCCAACGTGTATGTCCCCAAAACCTCCAACGCAGATGGCAGCAGCCAGTTCCCAATGCTGGTGTTGCTTCATGGCCTCGGCGAGACGGGGAGCGAGCGCGACGGTGTGTTTGCCTGGGCGAATAGATATGGATTGCTCACCAGTTATCGAAGACTGCAGCGTCCTCCTGTATCCACCGGGGTGACGAGCACCCGGTACCTCAAAGCTGATCGAGCCGATGAAATTGATCGCCAACTCGCATCGCATCCGTTTAAGGGATTCGTGTTGGTCTGCCCATACACCCCTAACGTGTTTTCGATGCCCACCAACCAAGCTATCGACGACTATTCTGCGTGGATTGTCGATGTCCTCATCCCCGAAGTGAGATCGCGAACTCCCACTCGAGACGATGTTAGGTGGACTGGCATTGATGGAGTCTCCCTGGGAGGATTCGTCTCGTATCGCGTCTTTCAACGGCGTCCCGAGGCGTTCTTCACATGCGGTGGTGTGCAAGCTGCAATTGGAAAAGCTGCGGCCCCCGAGCATGCGCAGCGCTTCGACGATGTAATCAAGCGAGTCGGTCCGCGACGACTCCACATCGAAACCAGCACTCAGGATCCGTATCACGACGCCAACGTCGCGCTGTCTCGAATGCTCACGTCGCGAGGCGTGGAGCACCAGTTGAGGGTGGCTCCCGGTCCACATAATCAACCTTGGTTGATCGAGGTGGGAGCCTTGGAGATGCTGTTATGGCATGATCGCCAGCTTGCCATTCCACCGAGTGCGGCCCCTGCTCCTGCGCCTGGGATTTAGCTGTTGCCCACCCACCGATCCGAGATCAACCCAGCACCGATCCAACAGCCTTCTTTCGACCACCCGATGACCCAATCTGCCTAGAATCGCGGAAATCCACGCTCGATATGGGCTGATACGAATTACTTGCGATCGACTCAACGAAATGAGTTGTGCGGGCTTCAACTGTGTTATCATCCCGAGCCATGCGGTTGATTCAACGATCCATAGTTGTTCTCAGTATCATGGTGGGCTGTATCGCGATTGCTCCAGCTGTGATAGCTGCTGGCGCTCCCGTCGACGCTGCATCCGAAGAGCAGACAGAGAAAGCAACGATGCTTTATCTCGAAGCAAAGGATGCGTTCGATAAGCAGCAAATGGACAAAGCCCTCCAGGGGTTCCAAGCCTCCTTCGATGTTGTCGCAAGTCCCAACTCAATCCTCATGGTTGCAAGAATCCTGCTCGCCATGGACAGAATCGAAGAAGCCTACACGGTGTACCAAGAAGCAGAACGCGTCTCCGAATACGCCGCCTCAAAAAACCCTGCCAAGTACGATCAAGCACTCAAGGACGCCCGTGACGAAATGAATGGCGTCCGAAACAAGATCGGCATCGTGACCTGGTCCGTCGTCGGCGCATCGCCACAAACACAATTGTCTGTAAACGGCAAGCCCATTCCGCAAAGTAGCTGGTCCGCGGAAATGCCACTGCGACTAGGCGAAGCGACAGTCGTAGCCACCGAACCTGGCAAGCCTGACTATCAGGAAGTGATCACAGTAACACCAGGCGGAGCCACCCACAGCGTAAACCTTGCAGCGTTCTGGGCACCTGCCGGGCCGGTGCAGGATGCGGTAATACCGGTGGCAGAACCGAAACAGAAAAAACCCGGCTTCCTCGGCGTGCCGACACGAACCTGGTCCTATGTCGCAGGCGGAGTTGGTGCAGCCGGGCTGCTCACGTTTACCGTCGCCGGGGTCGCATCGAACGCGCGCTACAACGAGCTTGAAACCCACTGCAAGCCGAATTGCTCATCGGATGATGTCAGCGCTGCGAGGCGTGACAAGCTCATTGCGAATGCGGGATTGATTGTGGGCATCGTGGGTGTTGGTGCTGGAACAGCGCTATTCTTGCTTTCGAGCGAACCGAAACAGGAAAAATCGACGGCGCATGTTGATATCGGTCCGGGTTCGGTCATGGTTAGGGGCACATTCAGGTGAGAGGCACATTCACATGAAAGCTCAATTCCTATGGTTGGTCGTGCCACTGCTCGCATTGGCACCCGGTTGCTTGCAGGATTTCGACGTCCTGACAGACGGTAACGAGAACGCCGAGACCGGTGGTGATGGCGGCGCAGGTGGAAAAGCCGGTGGTGGCGGGGAACCAGGAGGCGAGGGAGGCAGCACCGGCGGCACCGGTGCCACAGGCGGCGGCACCGGTGGAATTGGCGGTGACGGCGGCAGCGGAGGTGGTGGTTCGGGCGGTGATGGTGGTCCTGGCGGCGACGGTGGTTCGGGCGGCGACGGTGGTTCGGGCGGCGACGGTGGTACTGGCGCTGGAGGAACCGGTGCCACTGGTGGAACCGGCGCGACTGGTGGAACTGGCGCAACCGGTGGGAATGGTGGAACTGGCGCAACCGGTGGGAATGGTGGAACTGGCGCAACCGGTGGGAATGGCGGCACCGGTGCAACTGGCGGATCTGGCGGATCTGGCGGCGGCGTGGAATGCGAGGAAACCGAAAAACTCTGCGGAAGCGTCTGCAGAGACGTGTCCCTCCCAGAATACGGTTGCAGCAATGCATCTTGCGATTCCTGCTTCCCTGCATCGTACAACGTGTTGGCCACCTGTGACTCAACTGGCGCGTGCGCGAGTTCGGGCTGCATGTCTGGCTTCGCCACCTGCACTGGTGACCCGCCGAACAGTTGCGAATCCAGCCTGACGTCGCCCCAGCATTGTGGGAACTGCGCTAACTCCTGCCCAACCAATGTTGTCGGTTCGTTCACATGCAACTCTGGGCAGTGCCGATGCACAAACGCGGATTCATGCCGCAAACCGGACTACACCGGTACCAAACTAGAATGCGGAACTGGCGGCAACGCCGGCCGATGCCGATGCCAAAACGGCAACAACGCGACCAATTGGGCGACCTGCAATGTGGGAGAATACTGCCGTCCTGCCCAACGCGACCCAAACAACGCAAGATGCACCTGCAATGGCACCGATTCGGGTTGCAGCGGAACTACTCCCAACTGCTGCCGTGGCGCGTGCGTCGGGGCATATACGTCAACGACCAACTGCGGCTCGTGCGGAAACACCTGCCCATCCACACACAACACATGCCGAAACACCGGGACCGCTATGAACCCTAACTACAAGTGCTGCGTCAACTCTGGCGGTTGGACCTGCCTATAGTCTCACATTCCCCACCGTGTGCTATCGCTCAACAATTCCCCAATCACCCTTTTCACCTTATCGAGGACGATACCAATGAAAAACATGATCTGGATCATCGCGCCCCTGCTTGCACTGGCACCAGGATGCTTGTCTGACTTCGACGCCCTCACGGAAGGGGGTGCAGCCAACGGAAACGGCGGATCCGGGGGCAAACCGAGTGATGGATCTGGCGCTTCGGATTCGGGCGCAGGTGGAGGCACCGGCGCAACTGGAGGAACGGGAGGATCCAGCGCGACCGGCGGATCTGGCGGATCGGGAAGCTCAGGGGATGAACCCGTCGAGTGCAACGACGGGGAAAAGCTGTGTAGCGACAACTCCTGTGTCGACTCATCGCTCCCCGAACATGGATGCGGCACCGAAACGTGCGAGCCGTGTTACTCCGAAGGATCCCACGTTCTCGAACCCATATGCGATGGCGAAGGCAAATGCGCCAACTCTGGCTGCCAAACTGGCTGGCTCACCTGCGAAGGGGACCCAAATATCTGCGAATCCTCCCTTTCCACACCAGAACGCTGCGGAAGCTGCACGAATAGCTGCCCGTCTGGAATGGCAAGCGATTTCACATGCACAGAATCCGGACAATGCCGATGCTCCGTCGCAGAAGCATGCTACAAGGCCGACGTAACCTCCCACGCCGCCAACGTGAGTTGCAACACTGGAAACGGTCGATGCCGATGCGGTACGTCGGAATGCAGACCAGGCGAATACTGCCGACCATCCAACAGCAACCCAGCCAACGCGCGCTGTACTTGCGATGGTTCCAATCCCTGCGGTACCAACCAAACCTGCTGCAGTGGTACATGCCTCATCCTCAACACAAACTCCAACTGCGGTGGTTGCGGAAAAGCATGCTCAAGTGGTAGGACTTGCACCTTGGACTCAGGCTCGTATAAGTGCTGCGCTCCTGGCGTTGATTGCATCTAGTCGGCGAATCTTATCGCCTGCAATCGCGTCACAAGCATCTAAACTGGTGACCCAACGCGAAACCGCGTCACTGCAAACACACCAACTAGCTACTACTTCGAGATGTACACGCAAATGAAAGCACAATTTCTTTGGATCGCGCTGCCGGTAATCGCACTGGCACCTGGTTGTTTCGATGACAACTCAAGCGGCTTGTTTAGTGGGGACACAGAAGAAACTGGTGGAAACGGCGGCGGGGGTTCCGGCGGGAGTGGCGGCGGGGGATCTAGTGACAGTGGAAACGGAGACGGAGACGCGGACGGCGGCAGTGCAAACGGCGGAGCAGGCGCAACCGGCGGTTCCGGGGGTCAACCGATCGAATGCGGTGATGGCGAAAAATCCTGCAACGGGGCATGCGTCGATAGCACCATTCCCGAGAACGGGTGCGCTACGGATTCCTGTAGCCCATGTTTTTCCGAGGATTCCAACGTCGCCACCGCGGCTTGCACAAGCGATGGAAAATGCGCGAGTCCAGTGTGCAAAAGCGGCTGGGCGGATTGCGAGGTAGACGCGAGTGGATGTGAATCAAGCGTCTCGAGCCAGAATAGCTGCAGCGGTTGCGCAAAGTCCTGCCGAGCTCCTGGCTTTTCGACTGGAAACGCTCAGTGCAACACCGGTGGCGGAGCCACGTTGTGTTTTTGCGAAGGAAAGGACTGCAAGAAAGGGGAATACTGCCGCAAGCGGCAGTCCACTGATGAGGCAACCTGCACATGCAATGGTACCGATTCGGGTTGCCCAGACGGTCATGGGTGCTGTGGTGGTCAGTGTACCCCCATCTGCACGTCGGATAACTGCGGTTCTTGCGGAAACGTTTGTCCGTCATCGCAGAACTGCCGGGGTTGGGGTAACTTCTGTAGCTGCCAGGGATGGTAGCCACGTGTATCGGGTGAAAACCCGCTGATCACCGCCAAGCTAGCGCCGGCAGCCGCGCTCTCCTCACAATCACAACGCTATTTCGAAAAGCCTTTATCGCGCAATCGAATCGTCCAATCAAATGACGCAGTCGAATCGCGCAATCGAAGGGGCGTTCGCAGTCATGTGCTTCGACTGCCGCCCCCAATTATGCGGAATTTTGCGGAAATCAGACCGGATCGCGGTGCTTCAGTATCATTAGTAGGACAACCATAGTCACACCGGTCATGCCCCCCATCACCACAAACGGCACCCAGAGCTCGTTATAGTCCACAAACCCCCACGCACCGGTGATGTTATCCGAGGCAATTTGCGCTGTCGCACAGTGAAACTTACCGTCGGAGATAAAATACTCCGGCTCCACCGCCCCGGGCTTGCACACATCAATAACCCACGCCTTGTCGTTGGCAATCGCGCGTCTTTCGAGCGCAACCACCCCCTGGAACCCCCATCGCGCTGGAACCAAATACATGGGCCACTTCAACAGGGTGTTGGTTGTCATTGGCACCATCAGACCCCCAAGCACAACCTGCGGAATTAATGCAATTGGCGTCAATGCCTGCGCGGCTTCGCTCGATGTCACGACTGTTGACAGCAACAATCCGAGGGCTGCGGACATCCATGACACTCCCCACAGGTAGGCCAACTGCCACATAAACGCTTCCATGCCTCCGTGGAAGTTGAGGGAAAAGAACACGATCGCCAGCAGGACGGTACACTGAATCACGCAGAAGAAGCACAGGAGGATGTACTTCGATGCGACGTAGTTGAAGAGCTTGAGGTTCACCATCCTCTCTCGCAGGTAGATGGCTCTCTCGCTCACGATCTCACGGGCGGCGTTGGAGGTTCCGAACCAGACGGCGGCGACGACAACAAAGAACGCGGCCCCGGAATGGTCGCGCGTCTTTGACATGTTCGACATGACATCGCAGGCCGGTTGCGCCGCGCTCTGGGCTCCCTGCTGGAACCCTGCATACTTCGCGGCAATGGCATCTTGGACCTCGTTCATGGCCCCAATGCACCAATACGGAATCGCCTCATCCTGCGGTCCAAACACGACGGCGAGCAGGATTCCGATAATCGGTGCCTGCAGGAACATAATCGCCGTGCCAGCATAGTCCCTCCATTTTATCTTGAAATATCGAGATAAAAGGAGGCCCAACTGCCCCGTAGTCTTCGGTGCGCCCGGCGGCAGATAATTCTGCCCACCTCCTGCCCCCACTGCTCGGGGCGGTGCGTACATCTTCTGGAACACGGGGCTGGCCAAGAACTCCTGCTGCCACAACTTGGCGGCATAATTGCGCGCGGCCCCCCTGGGAGTGTTCGGATTCTGGGCCACCAACTGGTCATATATCGGCCCTTCCCTCTGATTCAACACATCGAACATATCACGCGGATTGTCGATGTTGTTCGGCTTACCAAGCGTCGTCAAAAAACTCCCGAAAAACTGGTACGAATCGGGCGACGTCGGCCCATAAAACATCGGGACTCCACCATATCCCAGGATGAGCGCCAAATTGAACTTCTCAAACTCATCCTTCGCCGGCTGGTGAATCGTCATGATGATCGTCTTGCCAGTCGCCTTCGCCAACTCTGACAACAACTTGATCAACGCAGTGGTATCGTCAGCCGCCAATCCGCTGGTGGGTTCGTCCAGGAACAGAATCACAGGGTCAGTAACCAACTCCAACGCGATATTCACCCTCTTGCGCTGACCACCCGACAACACCTTCTTTTCCGGCTTCCCAATCTGCAAATTGCGAACGCCTTCGAGCCCTAACTCCTTGAGGGTTTGGTTCACGCGCTGATCAATCTCTTGATCGGAGAAGTCAGGAGGCAGCCTAAACTTCGCGGAGTATCGAACAGCTTCAAAAACCGTCAGTTCAGGATGCACAATGTCATCCTGCGGCACGTACCCAATCGACCCACGGAGATTGTCGTAGATCGCGTACAAATTTTCGCCGTTAACCCGCACTAACCCGGATGTGGGTGGCAAATACCCGTTTAGAGCCATGAGCAAAGTGGTTTTGCCGGCTCCCGACGGCCCCATTAGGGCAATCATATCCCCTGGCAGCGCTTTGAATGAAACCTTGTCCAGCAGCACCTTGCTGATGGCCGGGTTGTCCCGGTCTGGCACTTCCAGGAATAGCTCCCACGCTTCGATCTCGAACAGCGGACGCCCCTGCCACTTGTTCATGTCTGGCACGAGCAATTGTCCGCCACCCTCCGCCGGCAGGTCAATCACGAGGGGCATTGGCCCGATGTAGATTCGCTCCCCGTGCGAAACTGGCACCTTGGCGTTCGGAGGAAGCCGCTGCCCCCTCACAAACGTGCCATTCGCACTTCCGCGATCCTGCAGGAATACCTGGTTTTGCTCCCGAACTATCACTGCGTGCCGACTGGACACTTGCGGATGCGACAAAACGATGTCGTTGTCGGGAGTTCGACCGATGGTCTGGAAGGCTTTCTTGAAGTCCAGGCTCCCGATCATGGTGCGGTGCTTTCCGCCTCCGCCGTGTCCATGGCCAGGTCCATGGCCAGGTCCAGGTCCAGGGCCCACATGGCCGCCCGGTACTGGGCCCACGTGGCCTGGTGCTACGGGAGAAACGGGTGGCTGCTGCAATGGCTGCCCCGTCGCCTGTGCAATTTGCCCGAGCACCGAAACAGGAATAACCACAGGTCCAAACGCCAGCGTCCCATTCGGATCAATCGGGGTCGGTGCATTGGCAGCGACCCGCACTGCACCGATGTACGTCCCGGAGGTCGAGCCCTCGTCCATCACCTGCATCCGGTCCAGCATCACCGTTGCGTGTCTCGATGACACCGATTGGTGGCCAATCACCAGGGAGCATTTTGATGGGTCTCGCCCAACAATCAAATGGCCTGGCGGTGCTTGCAACGCCCCACGCGCCATTAACATCAGGGTGATCGCTGGATGGTTGGTGGGCACCTGCACCTGACCACACGCAAACGATGCCCTTAGATCGAACGGCACGGTCGCGCCACTTTGCACCATCTGCCCGCCAGCAAATGACTGCCCGGCCATGCCATCCACAAACAAAAGCTGCCCACCGCCTTGGTGAACAATCCTCGCATGCAATGGGGCAACGCCGGGACCGGACAACACAATGTCACAGTCCGGCGCACTACCCACCGTGATCGTCTGCTTCCCAAACCCAGGAATCATGAGCCAAACCCGTTTCTGGCGTCAGGACGACGCCGCTCCTGCATGACACTCGATCGCACCGTCGGCGCGACCACGGTCAAGTTCCACACCACATAAACACACGCCATCAATCACACCGCCCCAACACATCCACCAACTGAGCGAGCAGTTGGACTCGCATCCCGCAACTCAGCCACGACAGGTCCTTCGTGCTCTGACCACGATCCATGAGCTGACATGTCAGCCAGAATTGTCAGCGCGCACGCAATCACAACGACGATTCCAACAATCACAAGAACCCCACCCCCGATCAACCAGATGAGTTTGCGATACCCAGCAGCAAAGTACATCGCACTGCGTCCGCGACCCACAACATCCGTCGATTCAGCTGTGTCCCACTGGTTCGTTGACGCTGTGTGTGTCGCCTGGTGTGCCCCGATATTCGAATCCGCATCCCCGACCAGCGTGGGACGAACGGGCGCGTTGTAGCCCTGTCCAGGCATAGCCGCCTGGCTTTGCTGATAGTGCGCCATGTCTTCGTCGATCACTGTTCGCGGTCTGGCTTCCTCACACGGTGGGCAGTCGACAATTTGCCCTAACACGACCGTGATGTTGTCATGGCCTCCGCGAGCGTTGGCCAACGCCACCAACTGCTTGCACGCGAGCGCTAGGGTCACGTTGTCCCCAACCCTGGCTAGCACGCTGGCGATGTCTGGTGGGTACACGAGGTCGCAGAGTCCATCCGAGGCCAGCAGGAAAATGTCGCCCTTCTGATGAGCCATGGGAGTCGGTCGCAGTTCCACATCGACGCTGGCTGCCATCCCCAGTGCTCGCGTGATCTTGTTGGCTTCTGGATGCCTGCTCGCTTGTTCGGCAGTCAGAATCCCAGCGTCAACCATCTCCT
>Ga0123356_10007778_pt1 | contig 10674 bp, 7 predicted proteins | sample TergutEmb28metaG_2_FD_92546 | JGI IMG/M metagenome (GOLD analysis project Ga0123356, IMG submission 92546) | Embiratermes neotenicus P3 segment gut microbial communities from Petit-Saut dam, French Guiana - Emb289 P3 | ecosystem: Host-associated > Arthropoda: Insects > Digestive system > Gut ... | reverse complement strand
CTGGGCGGCGGCGGGGCGGGGGGTGATCTTGAGCGGGACGCCCCAGTCTTGGGTTACTAGGTGGCAGGCGGGGTGTTCGGCTTCGGCGTCGCAGGCGGCTGCTCGGGCGGTGACGTGGAGGACGCCTTCCCCTTCGGCAAGGACGAGGGTTCGGGAGAGGGTCTCGCCCTCGCCGGCGCCGGAGATGAGGAGTGAGGGGGGTGTTGCGGAAACGCTGAGGCGTGTCGCGGGGCCTGCTCGGTCGTCGAGTCGGTGGCCGGGAGCCGGGGAGAAGGGCACGAGAAGTTCGACTTCTCCGGCGCGCACCTCAAGGGGTGGGCGGTCGGTTGCCAATCGGCCCTTGTCCAGGGCCTGCGCCGGGGTCGCAATCTCGCTGATTCGGTGTGCGCCCGACTCGACCACGAGCAGGCGGTAGTTCGGTGCAGCCGACCCAGACAACGCCCCGCCCGAAACAGAAGAACCATCCCCGCCCGCGGCCTCGGGGAGGATGAGGAGGTCGGCTGGCTCGGTTAGGCCTTCTGCCAGGGTTTCCACCTCGTCGCGATCCACTCGGTAGATCCGGACGGCACCGTTGTAGGTGTCGGCGATCGCAACATCGCCGTCAGGCGTCATCGCGACCCCGAGGGGATGCTGGAGCAGAGCCAACGCCCCCCGACCGTCAACATGTCCGAAGTCGAAGAGGCCCTGTCCCACGTAGGTCCGCACCTGTCCGTCGGGTTCGAGCGCCCGCAGCGCCGAGGTTTCGGAGTCGGCAATCCACACCCTTCCGTCCTCCCCCACCGCCAGCCCCGACGGTTGGGCGAGCCACGCCTCGCGCGCATCGCCATCGGCCAGACCCTCGCCACGCGTCCCGGCGAGCACACCGATTCGCCCGCTGACCGGGTCAAACGCCCACAACTGGTGAATCCCCGCCATCGCTACCACGACCGCGTCTCGCCCCGCATCCCACACCACGTCCCACGGCGAGGACAGCCGCGTCCCATTCGCCGCGAGCCCCACCACGCCCCGATCCTCGAACCACGGGGCCTGGTCATCCGGGCCTGCGGGGTGCCCGGTTCCGGCGACCGTCGCCACCTGGCCGTCGCTCAGTCGCACGCCCCTCAGGGCATGGTTGACGGTGTCAGCGACGACGATGTCGTACCCCACCTCGGCGGCAATCTCACACGGCAGGGCGCACAGACCCGACGGCTCGCTCATCGTGGCATCGCCCGGTCCGCCGTCGGTCAATCCCCGCTCGCCGGTGCAAATGCGGCGCAGCAGGGTCCCGTCCACCGTCATCTCGGCGAGCGAATGGTGGCCGGCGTCCGCGATGAGAAGGCGAGGGCCGCCATCGTCCGTGGGGGTGGGAGACCAGATGGCTTTGGAGGGAAATCGCAGGTCGGAAGGGGCTACGGGGGGAGGCACCCAGGGGCCTAAGCCGCGTCGCAGCCTCCCCTCACGCTCGGCGCGCCCCACAACATCGCGCACGATGGCGTCCAGCGCCGGGCCATGTCCCTCGCCTGCCATGTGGGCGACGAGGAAGCCCTCGGGGTCAATGACGACGAGCGTGGGCCAGGCCTTGGCTCCATAGGCGCGCCAGGTCGCGTGCTCGGAGTCGACGAGGACCGGGTGGCGGACGTCGTAGCGTTCGACGGCTGCCTGGACCGTGGCCATCTCACCCTCGTAGGCGAACTTCGGGCTGTGGACACCCACGATGACGAGCTCGTCGGGGTAGGCGGCCTCGAGCGGGCGCAACTCGTCAATGACGTGGAGGCAGTTGACGCAGCACAGGGTCCAAAAGTCGAGGATGACGACCTTGCCGCGCAGGTCAGCGAGGGTGAGGGCGCGGCCGCCGGTGCCGATCCAGCCTCGGCCGTCCAGCTCGGGGGCGCGGGCGCGGATCATGGGGCGCAGCCGGGGTGAGGCGCGGTGGCGGCGGGCGGCACGGTTGTCATGGTCGTGAGACCCATCCTGGGGCGCGGCCTGGTTGGGGCGCGATGAGGGGCGGGGCGGTTGTCATGGCTGTCAGACCCAGGAGGCGGCGACGGTGAGGAAGGCGTCGATTCCCTCGCGTTCACCTGCGGTGACGCGGACACCGTCCCCGTCGAAGGGGCGAACCAGGACGCCAGCGGAGGCGGCGGCTTGGCCGAGCGGGACGGCGTTGGCGCCGGCTGGGAGCCACACGAAGTTGGCGTGGGTCTCGGGAATGACCCAGCCCTGGCTGCGCAGGGCATCAGCCATTCGGTCGCGCTCGTCAATGATCGCTTCGACACGGGCTTGCATCTCGACCTGGAGGGTCAAGGCGGTCAGTGCAGCTCGCTGAGCAGCGATGTTGACGCTGAACGGGGTCTGGGCGTTGCGCAGAGCGGCGATGATACGCGGGCGGCCGATGGCGTAACCACAGCGCAGACCGGCCATGCCGTAGGCCTTGGAGAAAGTGCGCAACACCATGAGGTTCGCGTGACGGCTGGCCAAGTCAAGGCCATCAGCGGCTTCGGGGTCGCGGACGAACTCGCGGTAGGCCTCATCCAGCACCACGAGCACGTGGGGAGGCATGCGCGTGAGGAAATCTTCGACATCGTCCATCTTGAGAACGGGGCCAGTCGGATTGTTTGGCGAACAGAGGAGGACGACGGAGGTGCGGTCGGTGACAGCCTCAGCCATGGCGGCAAGGTTGTGCTGGGCGTGCTCGTCGAGACCGACCCTGACGGCGGTGGCACCGGCGAGCTGGATGGCGATCGGATAGGCCTCGAAGGAACGCCAGGCGAGGACGACCTCGGAGGATGGGCCGGCGAGGGTCTTGAGGGTGTGTTCGAGGACCGCCTCCGAACCGTTGCCCACGATGATGCGGGCGGGGTCCACGTCGTGGTGGCGGGCGAGCGCCTGGGCGAGGTCGGTGGAGAAGACGTCGGGGTAGCGGTTGAGATCGGCGGCCGCGTCGGCCACCGCCGCGATGATGCCGGGCAGCGGCGGGAAGGGAGACTCGTTCGACGAGAGCTTGTAGGCGCGACGGCCGGCCAGGGGGGTTGCGCCTGGGACATAGGAGGGGAGCGTCGCAATGTGATCGGGAATGGGAATCTTGACACTCACGAAGGTCCACTATGCCATGCGAGCGCCCCTCACTCCCCGAGAGAAGGTCGTCTCGCTGGAAACCCGCCCCAGGAATTCAGCGAGACGACCTTCTCGTGGAGGCTGGTGGGGGGGTGGAGGGTCGAGATGTAGGGCGGAGGGGTGTGGGTGGCCCGGGGGTGTGGGAGGCTGTGGGGATGCAACGTTTTCTCATGCGGCTCGTGGTCAACTCGGTGGGGCTGTGGGTGATTGACCTACTCTGGCGGTCGATCTGGGTAACCCCCGCCGGCGGCGGCAACTGGCAGAAAGTGGCTGTCTACCTGGGGATTGGCTTGCTGCTCACGCTCGTCAACTACACCGTCAAACCCGTGGTCAAGGTGTTGGCGATCCCAGTGATGATCCTCACGCTGGGACTGTTCGCGCTCATCGTCAACGCCGCGATGCTCGAGTTGGTCTCCGCGATCAGCGCGCACACCCCCATGGGACTGCACATCGAAAGCTTCGGATCCGCAGTCGGCGCCGGCCTGGTGCTCGCGCTCGTGACCGCGATCCTCGGCAAGCCCGCCCGAGACCTAGAACGAGCAGCCCGAGCCCGAGAGCAGTGACCTTCAGCGGGACGATGATCCAGACCGCGCTGTGACCCAGTCACTCCGGAGGAGTCGTCAGCGCGTCGCTCGGGCTACTTGGTAACGGGGTAGGCGGCCGGCGGGCTTGTGGGGGGCCTGAGCTCGGGGGGCTGGGGCTTCTTCGAGAGGGGGTAGGGGTTGTTCGGGCTTGTGGGGAACTTGGGCTCAGCAGACTCGTCCCTGTTGAACACGAAGTGCTGCCCCTTCCACATAGAGCTTTCGAGGAAGAACTTCTCGAAGTCGGCACTCACGTTCGCCACGCAGGGGACTTCGGTCAGGTTCTTCTTGGCCACGATATCCGTGTAGGTGTGGTAGTGGTGAGCCAGCCCCGGGTCTTCTCGCAGATCCATCGCCATTTGCTCGGACTCCGCCGCGAGGTTGATTCTGAGAGTGCACCGATTCTTGCCATCTGCCTGGTTGGGGCCGGATAGGTTCCCCAGGATATCCTGGTCCATGATGAGTGCCGCCACGTTGATCTCCTGAGGGATCGTCAGATGACTAAGCGGCGACCCGAGGCCCAGCACCGAAATCTTGCTTGCCTCGCCCGTCTTGAACAACATGGCTGCGGTCAGAGCAGAGAGCATTCCTCCTTGGGAGTGGCCAACGAAGAAGACGGGTTGGCCTGGTTTGAATCCCGCCCTTCCCATCGCCTCCCTCAGTCCCGCCACCATGGTAGAGGCGGCTTCACCGAAGGCCAGCATAGACCCGACCATGTCTTGGGCAGTCTTGGGGTTGGCATAGCCATTTTGTCCGTGAACGTAGACAACCATGGCGGTCTCCCCGTCTGCTGCTGTCGTGGTAAAGACCGACGCGCCGTTCTCCTCGCCTTCCATGATGTCTATCCCCGGCTTCACCAGCATCTTCTCCAGGGATCCGGGGCCTGGGCGGGGTCCATACTGTTTCGTCGACGTCACTTTCAGGCCCTGCATCCTGCTCCACAAGACCCAGTCGCTGACCTTCCCGTAGCGTCCGACGATGTCCTGCGGCGTGGCGCCAACGGGGAGGCCGGCGATGATTCGCATGGATTCAAGAATCTCCGAATAGTTTGCCTTCATCGAGTCGGCCACCCAGCGTTCTCCGGCCGCTTGCTGCGCCAAGGCAACGGTGGCATAGGCGTAGAGCCTTCCCACTTCCATTTGGACAACCGGGTCAAGCATATTAAAGGGTATTGCGCGGTGGTATTTCTCTATTCCTGGCAGGCACTCGAATGGACTTGAAAAGGGGCTAGGAACCGACCAGCCCATACAGTAAGCAGTCCCCAACTTGAACGCATCGATTTCCGCCTGAGTCCTCATCAGCGCCGTATTCTTGCCCTCCGCAGAGACATACACCGCGCGTGTGCCCTCAATCGCCTTCATCAGCCGAACAACGTCATCGAGACACGCTTCGGGGCCACGGGGGGGGTTGAGGGCCAGCTCCATCGCGGCGACCGTCGCCTGCCTGCTTGCTTCCAATACAGGGCGTTGCGCCGCCCAGTCGGGGAACTGCTGCCGTGAAATCTCCCAGTCTTCCCGCTCGTACTTGCTTCTGAGGTAGGAGTCCTTCAGCGTCCTCTCCGCCTCTTCCAGCTTGCGCTTGGCTCCTTGCAGCCTCGTGGTGATGCGATCAAGGTCCTCGATACTCGCCACCACACCGTTGGCTCCCCCAATGGCCGTCACGTTGGGTGCCACCTCCACCGGCTCCGGCGGCGGTGGGGGTCCTGCGGGTGCCAGGAGCCGAAATCCCTTCGACGTCATCGTCCTCTCCTCCTTGTTGCTCTCATCACTGTCATCACACCGCCGTCGCAATGATGCCGTCGGTGAGGCGGACGTGGCGCCTAGCTAGATCGTTGGCGGCTCGGCAGTTCTCGGTCGCTTGGACCAGGGACCGAAGCAGCTCCTCGACCTCGCGCAGGTAGTAGGTCGCCACGTCGGACTTCCATTCCTCCGGTGTGGCCGCTGCCACGAAGGTCGTCGCCACGCTCAGCGGTTCCAGACCGTTCTCCCACTCGGTGGCAGCAACGGAGGGCACGGTGAAGGGGCACTCCACGTAGATCGGGTAGGAACTCATGCCCCCCATCGTGGCTCGCCCGGCAGCCGGGCGCATCTCGCACCCCAAAAACCTGTGGATAACTCCTTTGCTCCCTCGCGACAGGACAATTGTGGATAAGTCGCGAAAACTCCGCGCCGTGCCACCGCATCGCGTCGTTGATCGGGCACAATGCGGGCATGGATCGCACCTACGTCAAGCGCTACACCCCGGGCGAGCCAGGATCTGCCGAGCTGGAGGCCGCCGGCCTGAGGTGGCTCGCCGAGGGATCAGGCCACGGAGGGGTGTCCGTTGTCGAGGTCATCAACGTGGGCCCCACCCACCTCACGCTCAGGAAACTGCCGATGTCGGCGCCAACCCCCGGCGCCGGAGAAGCCTTCGGGCAGGCGCTCGCCAGAACCCACGCCCTGGGCGCCCCCTTCCACGGTGCTCCGCCGAAGGGATGGACCGGCCTGGGCGCCATCGGAAAAGCGCCGCTGACCTTCACTAATCCCGATGAGCCACCCCTGACCTGGGGCCAGTTCTACGCCCGTCACCGCATCGCGCCCTACGTTAGAGTCGCGCACAAACTGGGGGCGCTGGACGATACCCGCGTCTTCGACAACCTCTGCGAGCGCCTGGCCGCCGGCGACTATGACTCCCCTCAGCCCGGGCTCGTCGAGGGCGTCGCCCGAATCCACGGCGACCTTTGGTCCGGCAATGTCCTGTGGTCACCCGCCCCCTGGCCTGGCTCCGAGGTCGGCCCGGAGTGGACCGGCGCCACCGTCATTGACCCAGCCGCCCACGGAGGCCACGCCGAGACCGATCTCGCGATGCTCGCGCTCTTCGGCGCCCCCCAGTTGCGCCAAATCCTCGACGGCTACCACGCCGTCTCCCCCCTCGCCCGAGGCTGGCAGGACCGCCTTGACCTCCACCAAATCCACCCGCTGCTCGTCCACGCTGTCCTCTTCGGCCGCTCCTACGGTGAGCGTGCGACAGAACGGGCCCAACAGTACGTTTAATGGACCCCGCCATGTCATGCGGGCCAACCCTCGGCCACTTCGATAGCGTGGGACCATGAATCAGGCTCCGCCGCCCATTTTCCCGCCATCTGGCGCGTCCCTCGGCCGTCGCCCGCTCGCCGATCTCGCTCCGGCCTCCCCCACGCACGATGACGTTCCCCCCCTTCCCGACGACCCATCCTCGGAGTTCGACCCACCCCCCAGCCCCCCCGAGGCGCCGAGGACCGCGGGCCCCCGTCCGGCCGCTTGGGTCCACGCGGTCGTCCCTCCCGCCCGGTGGGCTGGCCCTACCCCGACCCCTGCCGCAGTAGAGTCGCCCAGGTTCGACCTCGCGCGGCCCTCACCTCGGGTTGCGCCCCAGCCTCGGCCGCTGTCGACGCAGGAGCAGGCGCCGCGCCTCTTCCCCTCCCCTCCCACGTTCGCTCCCATGGAAAAGCCCCCCGTCGACTCGCCCCCGCCGGCGCGGCGAGTGGTCGCCTTCCCACCGGCCCCTCTCCACGACGAGGACCCGCCCGCCCCTGTCTTCCCGCCCGCCAGCGCGCCTGAGCCCACCCCCGCCAGTCCCCCGCCGGTATTCCTGCCCCTCGATCCGCCATCGGCCGTCATCGCGAAGGAGGCGGAGCTCACGGCGCCCGAGCCCGTGGCGGAAGAGCCGGACGCCCTCCTCGACGAGCCCGCGCCATCGTTCGTTGTCCCGGACCCGCCGCCGCCCCCTGCCGCCCCGGAACCTCCTCCTGACCAGCCCATCTACGCGCCCAGCCCCGCGCAGGAGGCGCCACCCGCGCAGGTGCCAGCCTTCGCTGAGCCTGGGTTCGAGGCGAACGCAGCCTCCCTCCCCGCCGCTCTGACGGCATTCGAGGCAGAGGAAGCCGCCATCGCCGCCGCCCTGACGGCGCTCGATGAAGAAGAAGCCGCCCTCTCGACTACCCCGCTGGCATTCGAAGCTGAGGAAGCCTCCCACGTCGCTGCCCCGACGGACTTCGAGGTCGAGGAAGCCGCCGACGTCGTCGCCCCAGGCACGCCGGACGCCGAGTACGAGGCTCCCCTCCCCGACCAAATCCCCGACGCAATCCCCGACCAATTCCCCGACCCCGCCGCCGATGTCGCATGGGATTGGGGCGACGCCACGCCCGACACCAGCGACCCCGAGCAGGCCGACTATGGCGATCCCGCCGCCCCCGTCACCGCGCCGTACTACGAGGCCGGCGACGGCTACGAGGACCTAGCCCCCGAGGAAGAGGTCGCCTACCAGGTCTACCAGGCCGACTTCCCGGTCCTCGAGGAGCAGGCCATCCCCGCCCTGCCTCCCAGCCCCGCACCGGCGCCCGTGACGACCGGCCTCAACCCGTGGATCGCCATCTTGTGGTTCGCCGCGGTTCTCGGGGCGGGCAGCGGCATCGCCCTCATCCTCTTCTTCGAGACCACCAACTCGACCCCCATCGGGACGCTCCTCTTCGGCTTGGGGGCTCTCGCGCTCGTCGCCGCCTGTGCGCTGAGGGCCATGCGCTGGTGGTCGCGCCGGGATTACCTCAGCTCAAGGTGAGCCGCTATGCGGGGCGTCCGCGGGAGGTGGGACACTGGTGGGCGTGAGCACCCTCGCCCCGCGTCTTCGCCTCGCCGACCTCGACTCGACTAACTCACCGATTCCGCTTGGCCCTCTAGACGGCCGCTACCGCAAACAGGCAGCGCCGCTCGTTGACTTCCTCTCCGAGCCCGCCCTCAACCGGGCCCGGCTTCACATTGAGGTTGAGTGGGTTCTCCACCTCGCCGCCACCTCCGCGCTGCCCGGCATCACCCCGATGGACGATGACGCCGCCTCCTTCCTGCGCGCCATCCCCGCGCGCTTCGGGCCAGCAGAGATCGCCGAGCTTGCCGAGATCGAGCGCGAGACGGTTCACGATGTCAAAGCGGTTGAGTACTTCTTGCGTCGCCGCCTGGAGATGTTGAATGCGCCGTCCTACCTATGCCGTCCCGGAATCTCTGAACTCATCCACTTCGGGGCAACCTCCGAGGACATCAATAACCTCGCCTACGCCCTGGTGATTCGCGGAGCTGTCGAGCAGGTCTGGCTTCCCGCTGCCCGGGGCCTTCGTGACGATCTCGCCCGCCTGGCTCAGGCGACCGCGGGCCTGCCCATGCTCGCACGCACCCACGGTCAGCCGGCCACCCCGACCACCCTGGGCAAGGAGCTGGCCGTCTTTGCCCACCGCCTGTCTCGGCAGATTACCCGCATCGAAAACGCGGAGTACCTCGGGAAGATGAGCGGCGCGACCGGAACCTACGGAGCCCACGTCCTCGCGGCACCCGACACGCCCTGGCCTGAGGTGGCGCGGACCTTTGTCGAGGGTTTGGGCTTGGTGTGGAATCCCTTGACGACCCAAATCGAATCGCATGACTGGCAGGCGGAGCTGTTTTCCGCCATCGTCCATCTCAATCGGATTGCCCACAACCTGGCGACGGACTGCTGGAGCTACATCTCGCTGGGGTACTTTGCGCAGGTGCGGGGGCAGGGAAGCGTGGGCTCCTCCACGATGCCGCACAAGGTCAATCCCATCCGGTTCGAGAACGCCGAGGCGAACCTGGAGATCTCCTCGGCGCTGCTGGACTGCCTCGCGGCGACGCTGACGACCTCGCGGCTTCAGCGGGATCTCACCGACTCGACGACCCAGCGCAACATCGGGCCGGCGCTGGGGCACAGCCTGCTTGCCTTGGACAACCTCAGGCGCGGCCTGGCGGGTGTTGATCCGGATCCTGCCGCGATGGCCCGCGATCTTGAGGCGAACTGGGAGGTGTTGGCCGAGCCGATTCAGTCGGTCATGCGGGCGGCCGCGGTGGCAGGGGTGGAGGGGATGGACAACCCCTACGAGCGGCTCAAGGACTTGACGCGGGGACGGCGAGTGGGCGCGGCGCAGGTGCGGGAGTTTGTCTTGGAGCTGGGGCTGCCGGGCGAGGCTGCCGAGCGGCTCACGGCGTTGACTCCCGCGTCCTACACGGGGTTGGCACAGGAGTTGGTGCGGGACTTCCTGGCCGTCCCGACGTGATGGGTGAGGTGGAGGTGCGCGCTCCTGGAGATGACGTCGTCGCGACCGTGGACCTCGCGATCACGGGAATGCACTGCGCGGGCTGCGTGGCTCGGATCGAAAAGGAGATCGCCCGTGTGCCGGGGGCACGGGGTGTGGTGAACCTCCCACTGGAATCTGCCCACGTCGAGCTGACGGTTGACACGGACCCAGATGCACTGGTGGCGGCCGTGGCGGCGGCGGGGTATGAGGCTCGGGTCGTATCGAAGGTTAGCGTTGGCGCTCCGGAGGATGAAGCCCCGCCAGCGCGTGACGACCGGCTTGTGGCTCGCCTGGTCGTGGGGGCGATTCTTAGCGTGCCCGTGGTCGCGATCTCGATGATCTCAGCGCTTCAGTTTTCCGGCTGGCCGTGGGTCGTCGCTGCTCTCGCCTTGCCGGTCGCCGGGTGGTGCGCCTGGCCGTTCCACGCGGCAGCCTTCCGCGCGGCCCGACACGGCGCCTCCACCATGGACACCCTCGTCTCGCTGGGGGTCATCGCCGCGAGCGCCTGGTCGCTTGTCGTCTTGATCCTCGGGGACGCCCTGCATTCTTCGATCGGGATTGACCTACCCGGCCCAGGCCACCACCACGGTGAGGACCTGTACTTCGAGGTCGCCGCCGTGGTCACCGTCTTCCTCCTGGCCGGCAGGGTCCTGGAGAGTCGCGCGCGCCGCCGAGGAGGCGATGCCCTGCGCGCCCTCCTCGACCTCGGCGCCCGGGATGCCGAGGTCGTGGGCGCCACCGCGAGGGTCCCCATCGACCAGCTGGCACCCGGCGACCTCTTCACCGTCCGCCCCGGCGAGAAGATCGCCACCGACGGGGTCGTCGTCACCGGAGTCTCGGCGCTTGACCTGTCCTTCCTCACAGGCGAAACCCGCCCCGTCGACGTCGGCCCCGGCGACCAGGTCACGG
>Ga0123356_10007777_pt1 | contig 10674 bp, 12 predicted proteins | sample TergutEmb28metaG_2_FD_92546 | JGI IMG/M metagenome (GOLD analysis project Ga0123356, IMG submission 92546) | Embiratermes neotenicus P3 segment gut microbial communities from Petit-Saut dam, French Guiana - Emb289 P3 | ecosystem: Host-associated > Arthropoda: Insects > Digestive system > Gut ... | reverse complement strand
AGCACGGCTTCCAGCGTCCGCGACGCATCCTGTACACGCAAGCGGGCATCTTGCGCACCAAGTATCACCGCCGCTCCATCGATTTGTTGTTTGTCCAGCTCGATAGACAAGCGACCGGTTTCAATCAGCGCCACATGTAGTGCGTCAAAACCATCCTGCAGCGCTTGGATTTGCCCGGCAGCGGCGGTGACGTTCAGCTCCACCTCATCGGTGGACAGGCGATAGACGTAGGTTTCGATGCCCTGGCTCTCCCCCAGCCGCGCCCGGATGGTTTCGGCATCCTGCTGGGTGGGGTAGGCGGCGGCGATCACACGGAAACGATCATCTTCCAATATAAATCCAGCAGCGCCGCGCCCGGTGTAGACCCGTGCCTGCTGCTGAGCAGCCTCGGCGGTGCTGTATGCGCCCAGCTGGATCAAGTACCAATCCAGCTTAGGAATAAAGATGGACTGGCTGCGCTCCTCTTGGGACTCGGGCGGCGCAAAGCCGGGCTGGGGTTCTTCATTTAAAGTTGGTACCGGCGTAGGAGGCCGGACGGTAGGAGCGACGGTGACTACCGGGGTAGGCGTCACCGGAGCAAGGGGCGTCGGGCCAATCCTTTGCCCAGGCCCCTCGGATTCAACCGGCCATATAAGCCGCGTCAGCACAAAAAGCGCCAGCGCAAACATGGCCAGGGCCATCGCGCGCTGGCCGCTCCGGCCCGCCGGATATCGTTTGGCGCGCAGCCTTGAACTGGACTTGCTATATCTTGATTGCTTTGACTGCCTTGCGTATTTCGATTGCCTTGGTTGTTTTGTTTGCTTTGAATGCTTTAAATGCATCATAAAACGCCGCACCCTCCCGCCTCGTGTTGGTCAAGCCTATGCGCGGGATGGCGGACATATGCACTTGCGCGGGCGGCGGAGCCATGTTACCATGTGATTAGAGCAAGCCCCTTTTTAATTCAGCGACGAAATCCACGGTAAACCCAACGGCCTGTTCAAAAAGGGGCTTGGATTCCGGAAGATAACACGCCCGTTGCCCAATGATATGATTTTCAATGTAGGCGATGGTTTCGGGAAGCGTCTGCCCACGCAACGAACCTGTGATCAGGCATTTTGTGACCATGTAGGCTTTTCCGCCCTTGATCAGGTGCGCGTCGTGCAGTATCTTTCCTCCCAACGTGCGTGGCACAGCGGTCGCATGGGATTCGCGGGCAAAACACAGGATTTCTTCTATGATGTCCCCACAAAATCCTTCGGTAGCCAGCCAGCGGCGTATCTCCTCTTCGTGGGATCCCACAAAACCGTGGAAGTAAGCCGCGGCAGTCAACTTATCGATGTCAACATCGTAATTTCCCAGCCGGACAAGCCGCAGGGCGGATTGAAGGACAAGCTCAATGTGCCAAAGATTGTGCATCCCATCTTTGTTTTGATAATAGGGTGCGGAAAAAACCTTAAGGCATTCTAAATCCATGATCTCACCTTCTATCTTTTCTAATCAAGGAGGCGCTATGCGATATCAGCTAGATACCATCCCGGTATGGGACGCGTGCAAATTAGGCAGTGAGTGCCCATTGTGTACCCTGCGGGCCCGCAACGAAGACGCCTATGCCGACGGCTTTTTGGGCGATTCGGTGATGGACCCCGCCACCCGTGTGTTGGTGAACGAAAGGGGTTTTTGCAATCGGCACTTCGCCATGATGCTGCCCATGAAAAACCGCCTGGGCCTTGCCCTAAACACCCACACCTATCTCAAAAACGTGATGGCCGATGCGCAAAAAATCTTGGACGAAGCGGCAAAGAGCGATGCCCCAAGCTTGCTGAGTGGGCTGCGTCGGCTTTCAGATTCTACAGAAACTTCACCTGCCACAAAGCTCCGCGCCCGGGTCGGCAATTGCATTTTATGCGAGCGGCTGGATTTCACCATGCGCCGCTACGCCTACACCCTGGTGCATTTATGGCAAAACGATTTGGACTTTCGCAAGCTATTCAACGATTCAAAGGGGCTTTGCCTCCCGGATACAGCCCTGGTGATGGAGATGGCCGATGCGGCAATCCGGGGCTCCAAGCGCCGGGAGTTCTTCTCTGCCTTGGCCACGTTGCAAAAAGAAAACCTCTCCCGCATTGAGCAAGAGCTGGAGTGGTTTACGCTAAAATTCGATTACCGCAACAGGGACAAACCCTGGGGCGAAAGCCGCGACGCATTGGAGCGGGCGATTGGGAAATTGAGTGGGGATAGGCCGGTTTAATTGGACAGCAGGTTGATCACTAGACGCCCAGCACCCGAAATGCGGGACATTCGTGATCGGCATATACGTTAAATCAGACCGTAAATCGGCTCGGGGGCTTTATTGATGTCTGGTATACTCTTAATTGCCTCGTCGATTTGTTCCGCCGTATAGCATATCTCATTGTCGGCACAGTTCGCGTTTTTCATGTATTCTGACCTGCTTAGCAGAATTTGCTTCGCGAACTCCGTCGCTTCTTTCTCTTTTTCGTCCTTAGTTATTTGCCGCAAAAAGCGGCTACCATCATCAGGATTCCTTTCGGTATGCAGCAGCAAGTGCCCTATTTCATGGGCGATGATGATATGCTGCTTCAAATGATCATCGTTTTTCGGGCAACGAATAAGTGCACCCCGATCATGCACTGTTGTGAAACCGTGCGTGCCTAATTCACTTGATTCGAGCAAGATGATTTTGAGGAACATATTGTTTTGTTCAAAACGAGCGATTTTCAGCAGCTCCTCCCTCTTCTTGCTTTCACTGAAGTTCTCTGATTCACGAGCAAGGCGATCACACCGTTCTGTCAGGTGTTCCTTGTCGTCTTCGTACAGCCTTCTCTCCGCCGCGACGAATAGAAATGCGAGATGAGTATCTTCATGAAGCTGGTTTATGAATTTTTCCACATCAAAGTTTTTCATTAATCTTACTCATCCATTTCCAGATAATTGTATTTGTTCGCTATTTGCCTCCACCGACCGTTCAGGAAAGTTTCGCATAGCATTTCAAATTGCTTATCAACGGATCCCTTGCCGCATCCAGCGTACCCGCTCATACACATGTACTGGCTAAGGTGCTTGAACATGTCCTTTACCGACGATCTTGCGTCCAAGTTTTGGAAATATTGTTTTATTTCCTCACGGGTGCCGCATTTTTCCAGTTTCCAAATAAACTTTCGGCCCCAACCAGCCGCCTTCTTGCCACCCAAACGGGAAACGGCGATCCCCCACCCTCCAAAAAAAATAAGGATTGCCAAACTCATGATAAGTGCACTGATTATTTTTTCATTCATTCTAGCTCTCCTCACTTAACTGGTGGTCTTTACTTTCTTTCGTATTGATTCCGGACGCTTGCCGTGTCCTTGAACCGTACGAGTGCCTCTTAACTGTTAGCATCCTATGCCTCAAATTAGTATCCTGTGTCAAAAGTTTTAGTGCCCTGTACCAAAACCGCCTCAAACTCCCCAAAATCCAGACTAAACACAAAGAAAGATATGCCCATATGTGCTCCCCCAAATCTGCTGATTCAAGTCCCAGCGCTAACCCCACTACGCCCATGAGTAGCATTGCCGCGAAAAGCAATTTTATGACGTATTTCGGTTCTTTGAAATCACGCTGCGGTGCTCGCGCCTTCGTATCATTGATAAGAATGAGAATGGATCCAAGGTTTACGACGATCAGCACCATCAGTGGGAGACTTTGGACGAAAATTTCATTGATTCCCAGAAACGAACCGATGAAGATAAGGAAAAAGGTGTCCTCGGGTGATAAGGACAAAACGTTGTCGGTTTTAAGTATAATCATTCACCACCTACTCCCGTTAACCGGCCGGACAAGGACGAACGCAAATAACGAGCAACATCCCTTAGTACATATCCGGTATAACGCGGAAAATGAAACAAAAGAAGTATATCATATGGCTTTTTCGCTGTCAAACAATACATGTCATACTTTGGATATGGTTTTTTGGTTTTTTTGCATTTCCACTTGAGATGTTCGTCATAATTGGCTATTTTCCTTCTTTTTTCGCGAAAAACGCCGCTTCCTCACTCAACTTAAGGAATCATACTGCTCCACCCGCACCCCAGCCTCCCGCAACAAATCCATAGAAAACTCATCTGGGTACCCATTTTGATACACCACGCGGCAAACGCCCGCGTTCACAATCATCTTGGCGCACATAGAGCAAGGTTGGTGGGTGCAGTACAGGGTCGCGCCGTCGATGCTTACGCCCAGCTTGGCGGCCTGTACAATGGCGTTTTGTTCGGCATGCACGGCGTAACAAACCTCTTGCCGCGTGCCCGATGAAATGCCCATCCTTTTGCGCAAACACTCGCCGCGCTCCACGCAGGTTTGGATGCCCGACGGCGCGCCGTTATAGCCGGTGGTCATGATCCGTTTATCCTTTACGATCACACAGCCCATCTTGCGCTCTTGCTGATAACAACTCGCCCACTTGGCGATCACTTCGATCATTTCCATGAACCGGGCATCCCATTTATCGAACATGTTGGGCCTCCTCGTTTTTTATGGATAGTATATCGTGAGTTGATTTACTTGTAAAGTTGCAGAAGTGATCGCAATTGCTCAAGTTTGGTTTTGGGGAATTCGTTTCCCCATTGTTTGTGATACTCACTTTCGCTGTGCAGCAACAAATAGGTGTCAAACATACTCAGGACTTGCCGAATATATCTTTTGATGGAGCCTACGAATACTGAATCCATTATCCGCAATTCAAAAGAAATATCGTCGCATATCTTGATTTGATAAGGTATTTCTTCAGGTTCCAAGTAAAAATGAATCGTTGAACCCTGTCCGTTGGCTAAGTTGATTGCGGTGTCAATCATTTTTGATAGCACATCCTCACCAATATAAGAAACAACAAAAGTTTCTTCTTGCATCTCATCAGAAATGCAGATATCAGCCCATCCATGTTCCAATAAAACTAAGGCAACTGAGAAACCACTCAAAATACGCACCTCATTCAAAAACATGAACCGCCGCCCGCGCGCATAGCGTAAACGGGTGATGTGTGTGGCGGATGTCCCAAAGAAAAAGAACGGTAAAAAAACACTGCTTGAGCAAACGGCGGTGCTCACCGCATCCAACGTGGCGGTGCGCGCCCTGGGCTTTTGGATGCGCATTTGGTTCTCGCGGGTGATGGGCGCCGAGGCCGTAGGCCTGATGGAGCTGGCTTCCTCGGCCCACATGCTGTGGATCACGCCGGTTACGGCTGGGTTGCCACTGGCAGTATCCAGCACCGTAGCCCAGGGAGGAGACGCCCGGGCGGTGTTGCTTGCGGCCAGGCGGCTGGTAATGCGGGTGTGCCGGGTGATGCTGCCCCTTCTGCTGGTATTTTCGCCGTGGATCGCGCGGCTATTGGGCGATGCTCGCACCCTTCCGGCGTTGTGGGCCTTTTTGCCCTGCCTGCCCATCTTAGGATTATCCGCCGCCTACAACGGCTATTGTTATGGCATCGGCACCACCGTGCCCCAAGCCCTATCCGAGATTGTGGAGCAGGGCCTGCGCTTTTTGGTATCGGCTGCATTACTGTACGGGCTGCGCAACGCCACCATCGCGTGGACGGCCGCCATGCCCGCCGCCGCAACCGCCATCGGGGAAGCCGTAGGTGTGGTGTTGGTAGCCTGGATGCTGCAGCGACAATTGCGCGGAGCGAGCCGAAAACGGGATGCAGCCATGGAACAAAAGCTATGGCGGCTGTCGCTGCCGGTTACGGGCATCCGGATACTCAATACCGGTGTACGCACGCTGAGCGCCATCATCATTCCCCTGCGGCTTCGTGCCAGCGGGCTGGCCGCAGCCGAAGCCATAGCGCGGTTGGGGATGCTCCAGGGCATGGCGCTGCCGCTGCTGTTGATGCCCTCGGTATTCACCGGGGCGCTGGCCATGGTGTCGGCCCCGGCATTGGCATCCCGCAAGCGGGATCGCTCCGCCATGCGCGCCCTTGCTTGGCGTTTGCTGCCGGCGGCGGCGGGTATCTCTCTGCTGTCGGCAGCGGTGGTGTATGGGGCCGCACCGCTGATTGCCACGCGGCTCTACCGCCAGCCCGATCTGTTTCCCCTGCTGCGGGCGCTGACGCCGCTGGTGGTGGTATTTGGTGTGCAGCAGGTGTGCAGCTCCCTGCTGGCAGGCCTTGGTTTGCAGCGCAAGGTTTTTATCGCCTCCCTGCTGGGAGCGCTGTTTACTTTGGCGCTTACATGGATATGGGCGGCCATGCCTTCCTTCCGGCTGATGGGCTGTGCCTACGCAATGATCGCCGGGCAAAGCCTTACGGTGTTGTTGAATTTGAGTCAGTTGTTTGCCGCTTTGGGCAAGGGATTAGGGGTTAGGGGTTAGGAGAAGAACGAACAGCTGGCCGTTTCACTTCTATCCCCTAATCCCTAACCCCTTTTACCCATGCCGACATCCAGACCCACAAACATGGCTATTCGGGCAGGCGGCAGGCGCACTCTGTTTTACATGAAAGTTAACGGGCGAAAAAATAGTCTCCAGTTGGTTTGAGCCGCACTCCGGGCAAACGATTCGTTTTTCTATTTTTTCGGCCACGGACGCCCGAATGTTCAAATCATTGTTGCAGCCGGTGCAATGAAGATCATAAAACGGCATGATTCTTCCTCCTTGTTTAGGGCCAATAGACGGGCATCTCGTCGCCCTCGGCCAATACTTTCTGCACGGTAATGACAGCATCGTTCATTCGCCTGCGGGTGGTGGCGTCCACGATTTCTTCCGTATTCTCATCATCGGCCCGCAACACACTGTAAGCATAATGCCCGGAGGACACCCGGTCACGTTGCAACCAAATTGGCACATACCCATAACGCACCAGCTTTGCGGTTTTTGCCGCCGTATCCACCTGAAAATCAAAATGCATCAGCATCGACGACGCACCTGCCAAATCCCGTGAATCGGAAAGCAAGCTACCCAGTGAGTAGGCCACGATGGCCTCATGGGGCCTGCCCATGGGCCCTTCCGTCTGCACGCGATCCACACGCTGCACCACATTGGGATGGGCGCCCACCACCAAATCGGCGCCCATGGCCACCAATTGTTCACCCAATGCCTTTTGCTCGGGCGTAACCTTGGTGCTGTTGCGCGTGCCCCAGTGGGGCATCACGATCACCACGTCGGCGCCAGCCTTGCGGGCGTTGGCAATGTCGTTCCGGATCACGTTGGGATCCAGCAGCGGGATAGCGAAGCGGTCTTCCTCCCGGGTGCGCCGCTGGCCCTCGCGGCTGATGCCGTAACTATACGCCAGGACGGCCACCTGGATTCCGTCTACCTGAATCAGGCGAACCGCCCCCACATCCTCCCTGTGGTGGACCGCGCCGGTTATGCTAAAACCCTTGGATTCCATCACGGTCATGGTGGTGCGAAGCCCCTCGATGCCGCTATCCAGGGCCCGCTCGTTGCCCAGGGATATCAGGTTGAACCCGGCAGATTTTAGCGCATCCAGCATCGCATTGGGGGCGTTATAGTCACCATAGTCTTGCCCCGTAAAAGTGGACTCCACCGTACAAATCGTAAGATCGGCAACCGAGAGCAGGCCCTGCACCTCGGTAAAAATCGCATCGTATGTAAAAGCGCCGGTATCCCGGTCAAAACCCGACTGGCGTACATTTCTGGGCACGGTAACGCTGCCCGCCACCATAACGCTCAGCATACGAATGGGCGAAGGCGTGGGCGCCGCAACAGGATCCATGGTCGCTTCGGCGGACAAAACAGCAGCGTGCTCTTCGTCAACGATGGGTTGTCGCGTGTCCGGCTCCTGAATCGATGGGGCAAGGTTACCAAACAGGCTTTGGGCATTGATGTGGGCATCGGTTGTACCACGCATAAATCTGGGCAGAAGCCATGCGGTGGCAACCAGCGTCAATACGGTCAGCGCCAGCAGCAGCACGGTACCCAAGGACATTCGCCTGCGCCGGCGGTTTCGCATGCCTCTCCCCCCCTTTTGTCCTATTATAGCATACTCTCCAGCAGTTCAAGATTCCGTTCGATTAGCAGTCTATCGGTATCATCTGGCAATTGGCCTGGGTGGAACCGGCGGAAGGAATCCACCTCGTACCCGCCCCGGCACAGTTGGCTTTGCGCAGGCAAATAGGAATTGCTGCCGTTGGTGCAACTAAGCAATAGCGTATGGGCAAAAGGGCTGTAATGCCGCAGGCGCAAGCCAATCTCCGAACAAACCTCAAAGGGGAAAGGAACCAGTGCCACCGGACCAAGGCAAACAACAGTTTGCCGGTATTTTAATGCATCAGTAGGCTCAAAGGGAATTTCGATGTCGCCGACATTCAGGGCCAAAGGTTCCTCGTAATACGTGCGGATGGTTTTGTACGCGCGCACAGCGTCGATACCCGCCAGGCCACCAACCTCCATCGCGTGTTTGATATCGCCGGTAGAGCCGCCGTTAGCCATACGGGGCGCTACATCCCCAAGGGTTCCATTTACAAACAGGGTCATCGCGCCCGATTCCTCTTCCAGCCGGTCTGCCATCACGCCTGCCCAATCCCGGGTGATTTCGTAATTGATACCAGCTGCCGTGCAATGGGCCCCAACATGAATGATGTTGGCAAGAGGTTTGCGATCCGTACCACGCAAAGCAACGACGGTCATGGTAGAATCGTACATATCCCAAGGATTCTGGCCCAGGCTCACGCGATTGTCCCGGCCCAACTGCCGCCGGTTGATGCCAACCTTCGATTCTGTGATGCCAACACCAACTTTCACAGGTTGGCGGGCGGCCATTGCCCCTTGCGCCGCGGCAACGCACTTGGGCACAAATATTTTTTCGCAATACCCTTGATCGATGGAACCCCACCCAGAGAAACCTTCGGTGCAAGGCCCGGAATGGGTGTGGGTTGCGCTCAGGATCACATGCCCGGCCGGGATGCCCGCAGCGGCGCCCGCTTTGGCACGAATCTTGTTGGCCAAGTCATTGTTCACCAGGCAAACCGTAGCGCTGAGCAACAAAAAAGCCGCACCGCCTGATTCGACGGCCAGGGCCGTCACAGTCAGGTCATCATGGATGGACTGGCTGGCCGTATGATCATTGTACCCAAATAAAAGGCCTCCCACTTCGGGGGTGATGATTTCGCGCGCGGCACCAGCCGTTAGCGGCATGGAGCATTTCTCCCCTCTCTAATCTTATACACAAAAGCGCGGAACACTCATATCCGCGCTTAAGGAAATAAAAACCTTGTGTTACACCTGCTCGCAAGCCGAAACCGGGCAAACATCGGCGCATGCAGCACAGTCGATGCAGGTATCCGCATCGATTACGTACTTGGTATCACCTTCGGAAATCGACTGAACCGGGCACTCGGGCTCACAGGCTCCGCAATTGATACAAGCATCGGTAATTTTATAGGCCATTCTTGTACACCTCCTGATTTGTTGGGGATTCTCTACTTAGGTTATTTTAGCATTGGGCAAGCCTAAATGCAACTGCAAATCTTCAATCTAACATAAAATGCGAAAGGTTATAGCCCTAAGGTGCTTCCTGCACATTGGCAGAGCTATAAAATATCTCACACCAGTACAGCGCTTCACGCAAAGCGTCCACCTGTTCTTGCGATAGGTATAGCATGCCCATGCTGTCCAACAGACCGAGTTTTCCATTTTTTTCATACTGTGCCAATCCGTTTTCATAGGCCCAAACATAATCATACTGATCCATACTAAACACATACTGCGCGTTGAGCAAACCCCAAAAGACTAAAAGAAGGAAAACAGAGGTGATTTTTTTCAATCTTCGAGTCCTCCTGTCCTTCGTTATGGCGCGAGAGAAAGCGCGTATTATTATTTGAGTTTTATTCCAGAAACAACATTTCCCTCTGTATCGATATACCCGATCTCATCATTTAACCACACTAAGGCCAATCCATCTATAAATCCATCGACCTTATCCCATTGGAGCGCAATCGCTACCTCACCACGTTCGTTTAGGAATCCATACTTCCCATCCTCTTGAAATCGCAGTAAACCTTCGGAAAAGCTAGGTATTCCAACGCTGGTATAGCGTGTGCTTGGCTGTAAAACATACGCTCCGCTATGATCGATATAGCCTATCAACGAGCCGACATCATTATCATATGTTATAACTGCTGCCAAACCATCGGAAAATGGCTTTATGTACTCACAGAAAATATCAAAAACCACGTTCCCTTGGGGGTCATAGCATTTCCAATACCCTCTTTCTTCCTCCAAAAAAGTGACCCCTTCGCTGAAGAAGACCCTGTTTTCGTCCATTCCTTTTAGAGGAACCACGATTTCCCCATTTGTATTGATAAAACCTATTCTGCCATCTCTCCATACGTCCATAAGGCCATATTCGTTGATCTCAACAAAGTCAGAGCTCCATATCGGTTCCACCAATACATTGCCTTCTCTGTCCATAATCCCGTACGTATACTGTTCGACATCCATGATGATCGCATACCCCTGTGAAACCGATCCTATCCATCGCTCGGTGCTCAAGATAATGTCGCCATCCTTATTGATTAAAAAGCTCTGGTCTTCCTCATTGAAAACAGAAGCAATCCCTTCGCTAAAGCTAGACGCGTACGCCCATTTGGGCTCAACGACGACATCGCCATCTGTATTAATGTAACCATACAACTGATGATCCGGCTCCTGTACCAGTGCTAGTCCCTCTTGGAACTCCCACACTCT
>Ga0123356_10007776_pt1 | contig 10675 bp, 6 predicted proteins | sample TergutEmb28metaG_2_FD_92546 | JGI IMG/M metagenome (GOLD analysis project Ga0123356, IMG submission 92546) | Embiratermes neotenicus P3 segment gut microbial communities from Petit-Saut dam, French Guiana - Emb289 P3 | ecosystem: Host-associated > Arthropoda: Insects > Digestive system > Gut ... | reverse complement strand
CGGATAAAGTTCTGCACCAAATTGGATGGCAAAAAGTCGTGGTTCTTGCCCTTCGACAAGGGCTATAACGACGGCGCGGGCAACCCGCCCAACCCCAACGGCATCATGACGGACTATCTATGGCGAGATATACTGACCAAGGCCGAGCTTGCCAACATCATTGAGAACTACGCGCAAGTGCTAGAGGAAAAGAACAACGACACGGGCAAGGTCAGCTACAAGCAGATATTCCCGCGGTATCATCAGCTCGCTGTCGTCAAAGCGCTGCTTGCTGATGTTCGAGAAAACGGCGTTGGGCACAAATACCTGATACAGCACAGCGCGGGAAGCGGCAAGTCGAACTCGATAGCGTGGCTCGCCCACCAACTCGTCGGGCTTGAGGTAGACGGCGTGAACGCGGTTGATTCGGTCGTTGTCGTAACCGACCGCGTGAACCTCGATAAGCAAATCAAGAACACCATCAAGCAGTTTATGCAGGTGGGCAATACCGTGGCATGGGCGGAGCACTCCGGCGACCTCCGTGCCGCCATCACAGGCGGGAAAAAGATCATCATCACAACGGTACATAAGTTTCCGATCATCCTCAACGACATTGGCACCGCTCATAAAAACCGAAAATTTGCCATCATCATAGACGAGGCGCACAGCAGCCAAAGCGGGAGCATGTCGGCAAAGATGAACATGGCGCTCGGCGGTGGCTATGATCCCGACGCTGACATTGAGGACAAGATCAACATGCTCGTAGAAGGGCGCAAGATGCTGACCAACGCAAGCTATTTTGCGTTCACCGCCACGCCCAAGAACAAGACATTGGAAATGTTCGGCGTCGCTGTCACACAGCCTGATGGATCGGTGAAGCACTTCCCGTTCCATAACTATTCCATGAAGCAGGCAATCCAAGAGGGGTTCATCCTGGATGTGTTGAGATACTATACCCCGATCAATAGCTATTACCGGCTGATAAAGACCCTCGCGGACGACCCGCAATTCGATAAAAAGAAAGCGCAGAAGAAGCTCCGCAAGTTCGTGGAGAGCGACAGCTATCCCATATCCCAAAAGGCCGAGATGATGATCGAACATTTCCACGAGCAGGTCATCGCCAAAGGGAAAATCGGCGGTCAAGCGCGCGCGATGGTGGTCACGGCGGGCATTGACCGCGCTATTGAATATTACCACGCGATAAAGAGTTGTTTGGAAGCGCGCAAAAGCCCGTACAAGGCAATCATCGCTTTCAGCGGCGACAAGGAGTATGGAGGCGAAAACGTCAACGAAGCGTCTATCAATGGCTTTCCAAGCAATGCCATTGAAAAAACGTTCAAAACCGATCCCTATCGGTTCCTGGTCGTCGCCGACAAGTTTCAAACTGGCTACGACGAACCATTGCTCCACACGATGTACGTTGACAAAATTCTGAGCGATATCAAGGCGGTTCAAACCCTGTCGCGGCTCAATCGCGCCCATCCACAAAAGCTCGATACGTTTGTACTGGACTTCGCCAACGATCCCGAAGACATCCAGGCATCGTTTTCCCGTTATTATCGCACGACCATATTATCCGGCGAAACCGACCCGAACAAGCTATACGACCTAATCGCGGCAATGGAAAAGCATGAGGTTTACACGCAACATCACGTTGACTGCTTCGTTGACCTCTATCTCGGCGGGGCTGAGAGGGACAAGCTCGATCCGATACTTGATGTCTGCACCGCGCTGTACAAACAGCTTGATGAGAATGCGCAGATTGAGTTCAAATCATCGGCGAAGAGTTTTGTTCGCACATACGGCTTCTTGGGCGCGATCCTGCCCTATGGCAATCCCGAATGGGAGAAGCGGTCTATCTTCATCAATCTGTTGCTGCCCAAGCTGCCATCGCCGATAGAGGAGGACTTATCGGCAGGCATATTGGAAGCGATTGACCTCGACAGCTACCGCGCCGAAAAGCAAAAAGAAATGACCATTCTGCTTGACGATTCAGGTGCGGAAGTTGAGCCGGTACCCACGGGCGGTATCGGCGGCAAGCGCGACCCGGAGCTTGACTTGCTTTCGAGCATACTCAGCACATTCAACGATCTATTCGGAAATATTGACTGGAAAGACGCTGACAACGTGCGGCGGCAGATTGCGCGTATTCCCGCGATGGTATCAAAAGATCAAACCTATCAGAACGCCATGCGGAACGCCGATAAGCAAGAGGCCCGCACTGAGAGCGACCGAGTGCTACAGGCTGTCATTTTCAGCATTATGGCGGACAACATGGAGCTTTTCAAGCAGTTTAACGATAATCCTGCATTCAAGAAGTGGTTGTCTGATATGGTGTTTGGTACGACCTATAATAAAGAGGGGAAACCTATTGGAGATGAGGCCCTTGGGGACATATAGAAAAGGAGGCCGGCATGGGTTTTTATGATCTATCCCGAGCCGAACGCGAACAGAAATATCAAGATACCCAATCCGATATTTTGCGCGATTTGCAAAAAGGTGATTTTTCCACTACCGCCGCCTATTTTTACGATGCTGATACCTATATCAGAAAAGCGGCGTATCTTGCCATTGGGAACCTGTTCAAATTGAACCTTCCGCCGTTGGCTGAGATCATCAACATACTGGACGCACTCATAAAATCAGATAGTGAGCGAATCCGACAGACTGTCATAAACGCCGCTGGGGAGATTGCAAAAAGAGACTTCCTCTGTGCGACAACCTGATCCTCAAAGGCGTTTTCTTGATCACGGCGATGGCAGGCGTTGACCGCCGTTCAACAATGGATATGGATGTCGTAGACCTGTCGCGTTCTACGGGCTGTGGGTTATCCGTTAGTTTCAGTATCGGAAAGCAGTGCTTCGTGGTACCCACGACGCAAACCACCTTCGGCGGTGCTTGTTGGTGACTCCGTCCCCAAGCCCCTGAACACACAACGGCGTTGTGTGGCTGCGCGTCCTGTCGGACGCTTTTGCGAAGCAGGATTTTCGATTGACGAAACCACCAACTATCATTTGCTATGTTTTTTCTCAGACACTTTTTGCGGGTTTGGTCCAATCGAAATCCATCGATACTTCATTTCTTTTTTCTGATTTTGGCAAACTACATTTGATTTCATCACGTGCTTTTGTGCCAATGCAACTCGCGAATCGCAACATATAGAAAACAGCCTGCGTATTTTTTCACAGGCTGTGTTAAGGTCATTTGGCCATTAGGCTTCCGTTCAGTACCATCAATTCATGGTCGTTAGCGCCCGCAGCTGCCCCAGCAAGTCGCCGCCGCCCACGGAGATGCTGCCCACCTTGTCGCAGATGCGCTCCAGGCACTCCATCTCCTTCAGCTTGTACAGCGTGCCGTTCTCGTCCATCAGCTTAGCAGTATTCAGCAGATCGCGGGTGGAGGCGGCCTCTTCGCGCCGGGTAATGACGTTGGCCTGGGCGCGCTTTTCGGCGATGAGCACGGTGTTCATGATGTCGCGAATCTCACCGGGCAAGATGATGTCCTTGATGCCCGCCTCTAGAAACACCATAGACAGCACATCCTGCTTCTCGTGGAGCTTTGCCAATACGGCCGCGCCTGCGCCGTCCTTTTGGGAAAGCAGCTCATCCAAGCGCAACTTCCCCACCTGCTCCCGGAGCGCCAATTGTACCGTGGTATGCAGCATGGTGTGGTAATCCTTTGCCGCCACCGCTGCCATCAATGCTTTCGGGTCGATAATCCGATACGTACAGGCGAAGTTGATGCGCAGCATGACCTTGTCGGCAGTCAAAATTTCCTGCCCGGTCAGTTCCAACGCCTGGGCACGCAGATCATAGATCGCGGTCTGCACCTTGGCACCGCCATTCCAAAAAGCGTAGGTACCTGCCTCTAGTCGCTTCTGGAACACGCCGTCGTAGAACAGCAGCGCGCAGTTTCCGTTTTCCACTTCCAGCTTGGTGTACACCGTCGAGGGAAGCACTTTCAGTTGTGCGATGGTCACACCGGTCACCTCCGGTTGTCGCAGATCGATCAACTCAAAGGTGTGCTTGCGAAAGATGTTCCAGAACAGGTAGTCGCCCGCGGTCAGCGCATCCTTGATCCGCCCGTCCACAAAGTGGAGCGCCAGTTGGTTGTCTCCCACCTCGGCCCGCACACAGCTCGCCGCAAAATCCTTATCACTCAACAGCACGGTCATCTCCGTGCCGCGCAGATCCACCGGACCGTCCGCGATCATCTTCACGCAATTGTAGCCCGCGATCGGCCAAATCCTGTGCTCGCCGGTGGACAGCATGCGCACAAACAATCCCTTGCGGAACAAAAATCCGCGCTCACTTTCCCGAATCACCATTTTCATTTCGTTTTCTCCTTTCGTTTGCCTTTTCGCGAAGGCATCCACATCCTTGCCGCGGGACCGCGGTTGAGTCTGCGCCTTGCGCAACCGGCTGCCTCTTTCCTGCACGAAAGATGGAACCAGGCAGTGGGCTGCGCTTGCGCGGGCGGTATCCCCGCCGCCCGGCGGTTTGGATGCTGTGCCCGGCAAAACGTCATGCGTTTCGTCCCGACGCCGGATGCCTTGCGCGAAAAGGTGTTTGTCTACCTGAACACGGTAGTGGGGACTCGAACCCCGGTCTGACCCAACAGACTTACCATTTGTCAGCATGCTCTGCCATTGAGCTACTCCTTACGGAGGAGGGAATCGAACCCTCGACACTGCTGGTTTGTTGGCGCGGATACGCCGCGCACGGGCCTGCTTCTCCGGTATACCTTGCGGAAGTCCTCAGGCACCCCGGGGGCATTTGGAACCCCACGGATAGGAGCGACAGGCTGGTATCATAAAGGCTTTCGCCCTTACAATCGTCTCATACCGTTTAGCCTTTAACGACGCCGACGGTCTTCAGCCGCTTGACCGGACGCACCAGGTCGCGTTGATTGGCCATCACCTCGTCGATGTCTTTATAGGCAAAGCGGCTTTCCTCGGCCACGTCGGCCTTGTTGTGCTTGCCCAACACGACGCCCTGCGCCTGCAGATCGGTGATCACCTGCTCGGCGCTGAATTGCTCTTTCGCGGATTTGCGCCCGTAGCGCCGCCCCGCACCGTGGGAGGAGGAGCAGAAGCTCTCTGGGTTCCCTAACCCTTCCACCACATAGCTGTAGGAACCCATCGCCCCGGGAATGACCGCCTGTTCGCCGACCTGCGCGCGCGTAGCGCCTTTGCGGTGCACCCATACGTCCCGGCCATAGTGGCGCTCCAGCGCGGCATAGTTGTGGTGGCAGTTGATGTGATCCGTGTAGGTGAACGGCACGCCCGCATGCTTGGCCACCCAGCGTTCCAACACCTCTTGCGTCACCGCCATCATGCGCGCCCGGTTCTCCGCCGCGAAGTCCAGCGCCAGATTCATCCAGTGGATGTACTGCTGGCCGGCCGCACTGTCCAGCGGCAGATGGGCCAATCGCCACCAATCCGGCGTATCGCCGCCCTGCTCGGCGTTCAACTCCCGTGCCACGCTGTGAAAGGCATCGCAGATTCGCTTGCCAAAGTTGCGCGATCCGGAGTGCACCATGATTCCGAGCCTGCCTTCCTCGTCCTCCTGTAATTCGATGAAGTGGTTGCCGCCGCCTAGCGTTCCCACTTGCCTGTAGCCTGCCTCGATTTGCTCCACCAGCTCCGGGTTGGCCTCGTACTTCTCTATCTCCTGGCGCGCTTTATCTAGCGTTTCGCAGGGCTGCTTTTTTTGATGATGGGCAAAGCCCACCGGAATGCTGCGGAGCAGATCGCCCACGATGCCTTGTACCAGACTGCCGCTGCCGGTCATCGTCTCTTGCAGCGCCTTCACCGGCAGATCGGTGCCGATGAAGCCCATGCCGCAGCCGATGTCCACGCCCACCGCGTTCGGGATGATCACTTCTTCTGTAGCGATCACGCCGCCGATGGGCATGCCCATGCCGGTATGCGTGTCGGGCATCAGCGCCACCCAGTTGTGCACGAACGGCAAGGAAGCCAGATGATACGCCTGCTCCAAGCAGCTTTCTTCTATGCTTTGCGCATCCGGCAGCCAAGCCTTGATGGGCACCTGCCGCTCGCCCTTCTCGATGGTGATCATGATCGTTTCCTCCTGTTTCGTATCTCGCTTGATCTGGCCTTATCTTACCAGTGATCAAGACGCCGATCATGTAAAAAAGTTTGCGAACTTGCAAACTTTGGCTCAGTACGATACACTTCTCTTCAGATACGAGTGTGGAGGGCATTGCGCATGGCGGGGTTTTCGGAATTAACCCGCAGCTTTGAAAAGACCCGCGAATACATGCGGGATTTTTACGTCTACGGCTTTAAGTCCCGCGCAGACTTCCACCAACGCTCTGCCCGCACCTACGACAACGAACGGAGGCGGATTGAAAGCTATCTGGGCGATGCCATGGCTTGGTCGTATGGGGCCGATGGCAAGCGCATTTTTATATCGCTGGATGCCGCCCGTGTATACGAAAATCCACTGTACAACGCCTGGAAGGCCAAAAGTTTTACTGACAACGACGTGCTGCTACACTTTTTCTTATTGGATGCGTTGCGCGAAGCGCCCGCGACAATCGAGCCCCTCTGCGACTTGATTTGCGCCCGCAGCGGGCGCGTGTTCGACGCACAAACCGTACGGCTCAAGTGCAATGAGTATGTAAAGATCGGTTTGCTGTGCACGGAAAAGCGCGGCAGGAACCTGGTGTACATGCTGTCGCCCGATCATCTTGATACGTTACCCGTACCTACCGATCATCTGCTGGCAGCGCTTCAGTTTTTTCAAGGCGCAGCACCCTTTGGCGAGATCGGCAGTTTCTTACTGGACAACCTAAACGTCCGCAACGAGCTATTCTGCTACAAACACCAGTACGTCGTACACACGTTGGAAGACGGTGTGCTGTTGGCCATGTTGCAAGCGATGCGGGAAAACCGGGCCGTATCCTTTGATAACCGCAGCGCTCGCGTTCAGCGCACAAGCACCATCCACGCCGTGCCGCTAAAGATTTTCGTTAGCGCCGCCACCGGCCGCCGATACATCTGCGTCTATCTTTTGGCCAGGCGATGTTTCCAGTGCTTCCGGCTGGACTATATCGTCTCCGTCACCCCCCTAGCGGAACATCCGGAGGCCCAAGCGTTGAGGCAGCGATTGATGATCAACGCCGATAAAATCTGGGGCGTCAGTTTCGGAGGGAACAGCCGCGGCGATACCCTGCGCATGACGCTGCACATCGACGTGAAAAGTGAACGGTATGTGTTCGAACGGCTGATCCGTGAAGGGCGCGGCGGCCAGGTGGAGCGGCTGGATGATCAAACGGTGCTGTACACCAAAACCGCCTACGACGTTTGCGAATTGTCGCCCTGGATCAAGACCTTCTGCGGACGCATCCTAGCGCTGGAAAGCAGCAATGCCGAGGTCACCCGCCGGTTCCGGCGTGACATGGCGTGCATGGCCGCACTGTATGAAGAGAGAGCAGAAGAGGAATTATGATGGAGCTGTTTTCGGAAATCTACGGCTGCTATTACGCGGTGCTGGCGCGCTTGCTTAAGCGCGCGCAACCGGCGGGCCTGGACCGGGCGGAAATGGAAGCCATTGTGCGGCAGAGCGGTTTTGCAGATACCGCGTTTCAATTGCTGCCCAAGTTGATTTCCGGTGAGTGGCCGCTGCTCAATGAGCGAAATGGGCGATTCTATGCTTCCCCGGCTTCCGGCGCTGTCCGCCGCCCGCTTAGCGATTTGGAAAAAGCCTGGCTGAAGGCACTGCTGGAAGATCCGCGTCTGCGCTTGTTTCTTGACGATGGACAAATCGCGGCGCTCCATGCCGCTTTAGCGAACACAACGCCTTTGTATGAAGCCGACAACTTTCACATTTACGACGCTGCTACGGACGGCGATCCATACACGGATGGTGGGTATCGTGCCCGTTTTGCTTTGATTTTGAAGGCCATTCAACAAAAAGCGCCGCTGCGCATTTTGTATGAAGGCGGCAAGGGCCGCCGCACCAGCGGGGTATACCTCCCTTGGCGGCTTAACTACTCCGCCAAGGACGACAAGTTCCGGCTGCTGGCCGCCACCTGCTTTCCGGCACGCAAGCGACGGGTAATTCTGAATGTAGCGCGCATATTGGAGATCGAGAACGTGCCTAATGCGCCACCCATCGATGCCGATTATGCCGATCGCTTATTTCAGCAGCCCTCAAAAAACCCTTCCATCCTGCTGCGCATCTATCCGGAGCGCAACGCTCTGGAGCGGGCAATGCTGCAATTCGCGGCATATCAAAAAGAAACTGAATACGACGAGCCAAACAGTAGCTACCTCTGCCGGATCTATTTTGATTCTGAGGATGAAACTGAACTCTTAATCCGCGTGCTGAGCTTTGGCCCTACCGTAAAGGTGCTAACCCCTCCCTCTTTCGTTACCCAACTACGTGAGCGTGTTCAGCGGCAAATCGCCCTAAACGAACAGATTTTTTCTCCCGTTCAAGATGTCACAGTAGAGAAACCGTCAAAGTCATAGCTTTGCCAGGCCGATAAGGATCTGGTTCATCATTCCCCAGAGCGAATCAAAGCGATCCCGCAGGGGTGTTCGTATTTGGATTATTGTACCCCGTACTCAAGAAGGCCTTGGAAGCAGTGCGCTTTTAGGCCTTCTTTTTTTCATCGCATATTTTCTCGCGATATCGCTCCATCATCACTCGAAACAGTTCTCCAGTTGTTGGGGGTGTCCATGTAATTGCGTTGGCGCCGGCGTCAATTGTTTGGGCGATGCTGTCGTCGGTAGGGCCGCCTGTTGCGATGATGGGGGCTTCGGGATGCTTTTGCCGTAAGAAGCGCACCACGTCCGGCGTTTTTGCCGCAGCTGATACGTTTAGGATGGAAGCCCCGGATTTGAGGCGGCTGGCCGTGTCCTCATGTTCAGAAACCACGGTTACCACAATGGGGATATCGATCACTTCACGCATGTGGCGAATGGTATCGTCTGGGGTGGGCGCGTTGACCACAACACCAATCGCGCCCTGGAATTCCGCATGGGAAGCCAGGTGCACAACCCGGGAACCCGTGGTTGTGCCACCGCCAACACCGCAGAATACGGGCATATCCGCCGCCAGCATCAGTGCGTGGGTGATGACCGGTTGCGGCGTAAAGGGGTAGACGGCAATGGCCGCGTCTGCGTTTACGTTCCGGATCACGGCCACATCCGTAGAAAAAACGATGCTTTTGATTCGTTTGCCAAAGATCAGGATACCGCTGCATTTCCGAATAATATCCGGTATCTGAATCATGTGGTTCCTTAAGTTGCCGGAGAGGGTGGGGACAAACTTTTCGGGCATGCTTTTTCCTCCTAACATTGAATACAAAATGCAAACAAAAATAGTGTAACAAATCTGATTTGTGAATGCAATATCCCCTCTACCCTTTCTTTTGATCTAATTCAATGATGGCATTGGGATCATGCCTTTTGCTTAGCACATGGCGGGCCTTGCGGTTCTGCACGCTGTCGAATACAATGGAAAAGTCGTAATCTTCGGGGTACATCTCCTCCGCCGGGGCAATACGTTTGAGCCGTTTGTGGTTTACCGAGCGTTTGTTCTTTTGGATCTGTATCGTCAGCATACCCCGGTCGTCGGCTGTTTGGCATACGATGCCGATTTCCCGGGTTGGGTAGATCATCACACAATCACCCAACACAAAACTTTGGGCCCGGGTGGGCCGGGCGGGTTCTTTGGTGGCTTGAATGCGTTGACCCTGGGGTTTGGGTGCTAGATTTTGTTTTGCGGGCAGCGCCTCTCCCGCGCTGTACAACCTTGCGCGTTCCAACAGGGGTTCAGGTAATCCAATGCGCTGGGCAATGGCCAGGGCGCAGCTTTTCCCTGCTTGGCCCACTTCTAGCTGATAGGTAGGCGCCAGGGTTTCCTCGTTAAAACACATCCGGGCATTCAGCAAACCTTCGGCGCTTCCACAATACACCTTCACCTCCGGGTAATGGGTGGTGGCCACCAGCATGCTGCCCCGTTGGCGCAGTTCCTCCAGCACGGCCACGGCCAATCCCATGCCTTCCGCGGGATCGGTGCCGGAACCCAGCTCATCCAGCAATACAAGGCTTTCCGGCCCGGCTTTTTCCAGAATGTCTTTTACACGTGTCATATGGGAAGAAAAAGTAGAAAGGTTTTCGGCAATGCTTTGCCCGTCGCCCACATCGCACAAATACGCGTCAAACAGGCAAAGGCAGGTGCCTTCCCCGGCGCTCACATGCAGACCGCACTGGGCCATCAAGGCAAGCAAACCAAGGGTTTTGAGCGCAACGGTTTTCCCCCCTGTGTTGGGGCCGGTGATCACAATGCCCCGGGCCTTGTCTGTAAGCTCAAGGGACAAGGGCACGCAGGAGAGGGGATTGAGGAGCGGATGGCGGGCGTTCACCAGCCGCAGATTTCGTTTTGACGTAATTTCCGGCGCGATGGCATTCATCTGTCGGCTCAGCTGTGCTTTGGCAAAGGCAAAATCCAAACTTTCCATCGCTTCCATGTTCCGGCGGATGGCAGGTGCGCTCTCTGCCACCAAACCGGACAAGGCGTACAGCACGCGGCGAATCTCGTTTTCCTCCTCCATATGCAGCTCCGCCCATTCGTCGGAAAGCTTGCGCACGGAGGTGGGCTCCATAAATACCGTGCCTCCCGATGACGAGATATCCACCACCGTGCCCTGAAACTCATTG
>Ga0123356_10007775_pt1 | contig 10675 bp, 12 predicted proteins | sample TergutEmb28metaG_2_FD_92546 | JGI IMG/M metagenome (GOLD analysis project Ga0123356, IMG submission 92546) | Embiratermes neotenicus P3 segment gut microbial communities from Petit-Saut dam, French Guiana - Emb289 P3 | ecosystem: Host-associated > Arthropoda: Insects > Digestive system > Gut ... | reverse complement strand
GCTTTTCGACAATTCAGAACTACTGGGCGGTTGTGAAAAAAGACCAGACTTTCAGTGAAAAAGTACAACAGCTCAGTCTTATGATTGTGAATGCAAACAGTGAAAATGAGAGAAACAAATAATTTGAATAAAAGGAGGTTGTTAAATGAAAAAAATCGTTGTATTGTTACTGTGCGCTTTGTTCGTATCAATGCTGGCTGCGTGTTCGCCAGCCGAAGAGACAGAAACCGATATCAGGGCTGAGACCGGCGCCATTGACGCAAATCTCCGCTATACCGATTTTGAGGGAAAAAGCATCGGGGTTTTAACTGATACCCTCTGCTATTTTACTGCGGAGAAGATCGGCGCGACACCGGTCAACTATTCGGAGAGTTCGGCGGCGGTGGATGATATGCGCCAGGGAAGCGTGGACGGATACATCAATGCACTGTCCGTTGTTCGCGCTATGGCTGCCGAGCTTGGCAGGGATACCTTCGAAGCAGTCGCCGTGCCGGCGGACATTTTCAGCGCTGAAATAGGTGGCATCTCGCATGATCAAGCGTTGATCGACAATTTCAACGAATTCTTTGCAGAAATTGCAGCCGATGGAACACTTGACGACATGAAATCCAGATGGTTCAGCGAAGATCTCGACTTGGACGCCCCTATGCCAGACATCGCTAATTCCGGGGATAATGGAGTATTGCAAGTGGCTACCACAAGCGACGCCAAACCATATGCCTATATAGGAGAAGACGGTAGTTTCAAAGGATTCAGCATTGAACTCGCCCTGCGTTTCGGAGCTTACGAAGAGAAGACGGTAGAGTTTACCGATATGGAATTTGGTAAGCTTATCCCATATATAGCTGATCAAAACGCAGACTTAAGTCTCGCAAATATGGTTATCACCGAGGAAAGGGCCCGGCAAGTTCTTTTCACTGATCCGCTTTGTGACGAACAGCATGGCATTCTTGCCATTAAAAGATAGGGCGACAACCCCGCCCCTACGATTTTGCCGCCGAAATGTTAATCTCTTAGCCCAGGCATTACAAGTCAAATGTGTCCTATATGCGCAGGGTAGAACTACGCCAAAGGCTGCCTGTGCAAGTGCGGGTTCAAGTCCCACAAGGACAGAGTGGGCGCAATGAATATCATTTTCGCGCCTGTGCTTTTTGGTAATAGGAAATCAGCCTAATCAGCTCCATGCTCTGGATTAGGATGGGTTGATGGAACAGCCCTTAGCTTTGGGTTTAAGCCTGTCCTGCCTGCCGGCTGGCGGAAACAGACTGGTGTATGCACCCAAGAATCCCCAAGCTTTAGCCGGGGGGAGTATGAAAAATCATTACGTTCATTACCTATTTTCGTAATACAAGTACAACAAGATGATGAAAGCACAGATCACAGACCTGTTTGGCCTTAAAATATATTCAGAGAATGGAATGTATATTGGTGAGATTGAGGATCTTTTTTTAGATATCGACTCCAAACGCATTGAATCGTTGGCTGTTGGTAATTTAACATCTGAGATTGGAGATCTCGGTGCTCATCGCGGAGTTAAGATACCGTTTCGTCTTGTGAAGAGTATCTCTGATGTTGTTGTTATTCGGCATATTCCGCAGCTGTTTCATGGCACAGAAGAACTCAAGTAAGGATGTATAACCTGAGCCTGCCGGCACCGTGCCTGTCCTGCCGACAGGTACGGCGAAAGGCAGGGTAACTGATACACGTGAGAACAGATACAGAACTTCAAAAAATCACCCAGCAGTTTATTGAACGCTATAATCCTGATGAACTTCTTCGATTTGGTCCTCAAGCTAAAAGTACTACCTGATAAAATAGCGATATTGATTTATGCGCCATTATCAAGGCTGATGAATAAGTCGCGGGCATAAGGAAGAAATTGACCGCCGCCGAAACCGAGTGCGATACGGCTGCGGCTGAACTGGCAAAATTTCAAAAGCCTACACAGTCTATCAAAGAGCATTTGAACCGGTATGAAAAGTTTATGGCGGCGAATCCCGCGGCAGCGCCCATGGCGGTTATGGCGAAGGCTAACCGTCAGGGTGGGTCACACACTTCCATGAAGCGGGTGATTGCATTATCGCGCCGGCATCTTAAAGCCTTTGAGTGCGGTGTTCAAATAATCGTTAAACGGCTTCATCAACAGGAATATTTGTGCCGCTTGTTTTACGAAATCGTCTGTATCCGTAATCAACTCGTCAAGAATAAAATACTCTAAATACCAACTCTTGTTTTTTAAGTATTCTGCTTGTGGAGATTCGGAATTGTATTTTTTTGGCACATTTTTTAATGTTTCACCCTTTACGTCAAAATGTTCTGTAAAGGATTTTTCACAGATAATAGCGTTAAACTCTTTTCCATTGTCTGCAATATAATCCCGCACCATTGTTGTTGCGTCTTTGAACATGGACGCGAACAAACCCCCGCCTAAAAATGATTGGTTTCCTGGAGCAAGCACGATGTAATATCCAACGGGAATGGGCAACTTCCCCTCAGAAGAAATATGCGCCCTAAACTTAGGATTATAAGGTGATTTATCATGGCTGAACCGTGTATCTCGTACCATCTTGAATGTCAAATCTTTCGGTTCATTATGAATTACACTATCGTCAAATTTACTTATGGCAAAGATTAACTCTTCTAAAAAGCGTTCAAATTCCATGTTTGCTTGGTGATAGCGCTCTTTATTTGCATGATACCATTCCCTATTATTATTATGGGCTAAATCATTAAGATAATCTAATATATATTTCATACGAACCTCTCACTATACCCACATTGTTGTTACGTGCTGTTTCCATAAAGTAGTATAGCACGAAGATTTGAACAAAACCACATAAACATTCAAGCCCCTACCCGAAAGCAAGACCACCGCTAAACTGGACGCACAAGCCGAAAAGAAAAAGGAAGGGCTTGATAAACTGGACGAAACAATCATAGTCAAGACAAAAGCGGCGGCTGCCGTTGCCGAGATTGAAGCGATGGGCAAGACCGCTGTGTTCGGCGGTTTTAACGTTGTAGGTGGCGAAATTGGCAAGCTGAAAACCTTCGCCAAAAAATCCGTAAAGGTGATAAGCGTATGCTTTTAACGATATGTATTTACATATAATCATAAATTTAATATCTAATACTTCAACTAAAATGGGTCTTATGATTAACTGTGCAGTGGACAATAATTTTTATCCTACTGAAATCAAGGGTACTGATAGTCACCTTAAAAATGGTAATATATATCAGAATTCTTTTCATGGAGATTTGAATTACAAAATATTTCCACACCAAGGTAAGCAGGCTATTTCTTGACAATTTCCAATTGAGATCAACCGGTCTGAAGCGCAAAAATATATCGAAATCGCACAGGGGATTTTGGAAAGAATTGTTATGCTGAAATGATAAGCAGAGTACTTAATGAATTATTGCAACAGAACCAATTTCTAAACAAGGTGAACAATATCATGAAAGAGCGAGAAGTATATACATCGCTTCGTGTCCTTTCTCCTGTTATTATCAGAATCGATGGCAGATCTTTTCATTCTCTGACTGACTCTCTTGTCCGTCCTTTTGATGAACATTTTGCAATGGTGATGGCAGAAGTTGGACGGGATCTGATAGAGCGAAGTGGGCTTGGCCCACGCTTTGCGTATACTTTTTCTGATGAACTGAGTCTTTATTTCGATGAGCTCCCGTTTGATGGCCGCATTGAAAAACTGAATTCGGTTGTTGCCTCATATGCAGCAAGTGCCTATACCCTTCGCTTTCCAAGCTCCGAACCAATTTCCTTTGATTCACGAATCATCCCTATTACATCAGATACATTGTGCCCTTATCTTCTGTGGAGGCAGCAGGAGGCCTGGAGGAATCATAATAATGCCTACAGCCAGCATGTCATGCGTGAAAATGGCTTATCTCCAAGTGAAGTCTCTTCACATCTGCATGAGAAAAGCACAACGGATCTCCATGAGATCTGCTTTGCTCATGGCATTAATCTTGCACATACTCCTGCATGGCAGCGACGAGGTATTCTGATCTATAAGACGATTATCGAGAAGGAGGCATATGATCCAAGGACTGGGGTTCGTGGTGTGACCTATCGCAAGAGAGTCATTATTGATCGCAATATTCCTCTGTTTTCAACTCCAGAAGGATGTGAGCTTGTTCGCCAGATCTGCGCTGTGTGAATGATGAGACAATGATTGCGTAACTCGTATGGGATAAAACATGGTACATTCAATTAAAATCCTTGATTCAGAGACTGTAAATCAGATCGCAGCAGGAGAGGTTATTGAGCGCCCGGCATCGATTGTGAAGGAGCTTGTCGAGAATAGCATTGATGCACAGGCGACCTATATTGTCATCTCTGTTACTACAGACAAGGAATATATTACCTCAATTACAGTAACAGATGATGGATCTGGTATTGTTGAAGAAGATCTTGAACTTGCATTTACGGCTCATGCAACGAGTAAGATAACGACTGCATCTGACATCAGTTCCTGTACTTCTCTTGGATTTCGAGGGGAGGCACTTGCATCTATTGCATCTATTGCATGTGTTACGATGACGACGCGTAATCAGCAGAGCGAGATAGGATGGCGCGTCATGGTAAGCGGGGGAGAGGTTCTTGAATCAGCTCCTATTGGGGCAGTAAAAGGAACATCGGTCTGTGTTGAACAGATCTTTTTTAATGCCCCGGTACGACGCAAGTTTTTACGCAGTCGCGCGACTGAGCTTGCCTGGATATATGATACGGTAGAGTCATTTTCCCTTCATTTTCCACATATTTCATTTCGATATCTGGTAAATCATCAGGAACGCATCTCAACACATGGACGCATGGCTCTGTGTGAGGTTATGCAAGCTCTTGGTTTTGATGATACGATGTTTCCTCTCTCTGATGGAGATGGTTCGAGCAATGATGTTTCGCTTTCTATATCTGGATATATCTCTGCATGGGATTGCACCTACCCAACAGCTAATAAGATATTCTTGTCAGTGAATGGAAGGAGAATCACGTCTGCATCATTGATTTCAGCGATTCGTGAGGGGTATGCTGATCTGATTGGAAAAAAGGAGTTTCCAGCTGCTGTTGTTCACATTACCATCGATCCCTGTGAGATCGATCCAAATGTACATCCTGCAAAGCGTGAGATCAGGTTTGCTGACGAAGACCTTGTGAGGAGAAGACTCACATCTGTCGTTGCTTCTGCTTTATCTGGCTCTTCTGTGTTTGCAGATGCACCTGTGTCTTCTCTTGTGCAAAAGCCAATAGCTGAGGTATCTGTCGGTGAAAATGATGATCTGAGTTCTGTTCTTTTGGAAGGAGAAACAAAGGATGAAATTCTGCCATCTTCATCTTCATCATCCCCATTGTCTGTTGGAGAAGCGGTTCATCAATATGCTCCACGTGCGCAAAAGAAGGCAGGGTACAGACTTCGCCAGACTCAACTCTCTCAGTCCTTTACGGAGTCAGAGGATGCAGCACCCACTCCTATTTTGCATCCGGATATCTTTGAGTTAGTATATGTCGGCCAGATTGATTGTACATTTTTGATAGCTCAGGTTCCACATGAAAATGGAGGGATGGTGCTGATCGATCAGCATGCTGCCCATGAACGTATTCGATATGATCAGATCATGATGCAGCGAAAAGAGGGTATTGCATCGCAGGAGTTTCTGGATCCTGTTATCCTGAAATTGACACCTCTTGAGCATGCGAAGCTTCTTGAATTGCTGCCTTTGTTTCATGAGATGGGTTTCATGATTGAGCTGTTTGGAGGTGACAGTGTTCGTGTCACAGGCGTTCCTGCTGCACTTGGATATATTGAGAGTCCGTCTGTTGTGCATGAGATTGTGCGTACTGCTCTTGAACACCAGGATTATGAACGTGCAGCAGATGCTGTTGCCAAGCGGGTTGCGTGTCATTATTCACTTCGAGCAAAGACGCCTCTGTCTCCAGAACGAGGCTCTGAACTGCTGCATCAGCTTGCACAGACATATGAGCCGAGAACCTGTCCTCATGGCCGTCCCGTGATGATTCACTTTTCGACTGAGAAGTTGGCTGGACTGTTTCAAAGAACGTGATGCAGTGTTGAAAAATGTAAAATAAGAAGAGAAACTGGGCAAAAAAGCACGTAATGGAGCTTCGATTATATAGTATGCGTAACTGGCTAAACTTTTGCATGGAAAAATTAAATCCTGATGAACCATTACATCTAAGTGGACAGATTCCAAACTGAGGAGACAAAGCCGTGAATCAGAAAATACGTATTGGAATTGTAGGTTATGGTAATGTGGGCAAAGGAGTGGAGAAAGCAGTTTTGCAAAATCAGGATATGGAGCTTATTGCCATCTTTTCCCGTCGCTCTCTGAAAAATACGCAAAGTGGAGTGCCTGCAGTGGATATCGCAGAAATTGCAGAGTACAAAGATAAAATTGACGTCATGCTATTGTGCGGAGGTTCGGCGACGGATCTTGTCGAGCAAGGACCTCGTATTGCAGGAATGTTTAACACGGTGGACAGTTTTGACACTCATGCCAGCATCCCAGCATATTATCAATCAGTAGATGAAGCTGCAAAAAGTTCAGGCAAGCTTGCCGCCATTTCTGTTGGCTGGGACCCGGGTCTCTTTTCTCTTCACAGACTGCTTGGAAACTCTGTTTTATCGCAGGGTACAAACTACACTTTTTGGGGAAAAGGGGTCAGCCAGGGGCATTCGGATGCTATTCGTCATATTGAAGGAGTTAAATACGCTATCCAATACACTGTCCCACGCGAAGAATACATACATGCTGTGCGTGCCGGAAAAAACCCTGCACTTCGCACTGAGGACTCCCACCTGCGTGACTGTTACGTGGTTGCAGCCGAAGGAGCGGATATTACGACAATTGAACACCAGATTAAAACAATGCCAAACTATTTTGCAGAATATGAAACGAAAGTTCACTTTGTCAGTGAGGAGGATTTCCATACAAACCATGCGGAAATGCCTCATGGTGGATTTGTTTTCCGTTCCGGTGAGACAAGTCAAGGAAAAAACCAAATTTTAGAGTTTTCTCTCAAACTTGACAGCAACCCTGAATTTACCGCCTCTGTTCTTGCTGCTTATGCCAGGGCTGTGTTTCGTATGGCCAAGGAAGGTAAATCTGGCGCAATCACTGTTTTTGATATTGCTTTTGGGCTTTTGTCGCCAGAAGATCCTGCGGAACTGAGAAAAAAGTTATTATAAAACCTTTTTTTACCTATTTACCTGCCTGCTTCACATTGTGTAGCTCTCGAATCTGATCTGCAATAAACAATGAAATCTCATCTATTGGATGTTCTGCATCGATCAGCGTAAACCGTGCAGGTTCTCCTTCTGCCAGTGCAAAAAATGCTTTCTGAAACCGTTCCAACTGTTCGGTAGCTTCAAAACGATCTACCTCTCCGCGATGTTTTGAGCGTTCATATGCCTTTTTTGGATCCAATATCAATAGAAACGTATGATCAGGAGAGATCGTCCAACCAGCATGAATCGTCCTGATAAACAATGCTGGATCCGGGCAGACATCTGAGAGGGTTACCTGCTGGTACGCGAACCTGCTGTCATAATATCGATCAGATATAATGAGTCTATTCTTTTCTAGCCCTGGAATTATTATCTCATGAAGATGCTGAGCGTGGTCGGCAGCAAATAAAAACGCCTCAGCATATGGGGAGAGTTCTGGATATTCTCTTGACTTTAGAATATTTCGAATGACAAGACCTATTTCTGTACCTCCTGGCTCACGAGTCATAACAGGATTCAGATCAGAAAGGTGGCGCCCGAGTTCTGCATGGAGTGTTGTCTTGCCAACACCATCTATTCCTTCAATGGTGATAAGAGTCATCTAAAACTCCATGAAAAAAGGGCATAGGTATTTGCATGATGTACTTTTATATGCTCACCCCGGATAATAATTTTTCTATTCAAGCAAATACTAAACCTTATTCTTATTTGTACCTTCGCTTTTCAGTTTTCCACTATTCACGAATTCCTTCAAATAAACTCTCGCACGTGCAGGGTTCAACCCAAAGTGATGTGAAATTTCAGATATTTTGTGATTTTTGCTTTTATGAAGCAATTTAGTATGTATTGTGTTTTATCTCCATTTTTTATCGCTTGCTTTTATCACTTGCACATTCGATTGGCAGCGTCAATTTTGTGCGTGAATAATTCATTGTTTCCTCGAAATGAGGCATTCCTAAACGTTTTTATCCCAGGTCATGCCTCACATACATGTCGTTCTTATAGTTTCCGAGGGGGTCTACTTTCTATTTTTGAGGCTGTTTGCTAGATATACGATGAGACAAGCTGACAATCGCATGGTGCACCGATGGATGCCTGTCTGCATACTGATCTAACAAGTCTATCTCGGTTTTTGCAGTTTGTTTTGCATATGGACATTGTACAGGTGTTGTTATGCCAGAATACAGCAGTACCTCTTTCTTTGGAATTGTGTAAAGCGGTGCGATATGCTTTGCATCAACACGTGTATCTCCATATAACAGTGGCGATGGATCACCCTCGACAATTGCAGTAAGCACTGCCCTTGAAAAATCCTCCAGGTGATACCCATATGCAATTCTTGTTATGTCATGCTCCCTTGCGATCTGGTCAAGCAGTAACTGACGCTTTTTTTCACACCAGGCACAGACATCTTCCTGATCAGCAGCATATTGATCAACCGTCATCCCATATACTTCTTCAAATGTTCTTGTGATACATGGAACTCCTGCTCGCTCTGCAATAGAGATCACATGTTTTGGATCTCGAAAAGAGTTTATTCCCTCATCGATATGGATTGCACAGAGTGTAATGTCCCTTCTGCATGCAAAGAGCTTATGCAGGAGAAGTAAACAGGCTGTGCTTCCAGCTCCGCCTGAGAATGCAACAGCGATGGAATCATTTGCAGAAAGCCAGTCTCTATTTCTGATTTCTCTTTTGGCTTTCTTCTCAAAATCTATTATAAAATGAGAATGACAAAGGTATTGCCCGGAGTAATCCTGCTTTATGATAGCAGGATCAAAGCATTTATTACATCTAATATTTTCTTCTAATTCAATCTTTGTCATCTATTAGCTGTTTGTTACCTCATCCTTTTATCACGCCAAATGGCTGAAAACGGGCTACCTTACATGCAATTCCCAACGTATCAACTACCGAAACGACATCTGATGAAGATTTGTAAACTTCAGGCGCTTCTTCCACTATTGCAGCTTGATTTGGTGCTTTTACAATGATACCTTGCTTCAGCAGGGAGTTACTGACACTTTCACCAGTAAAGGTCCTCTTCGCCTGAGAGCGTGAGAGCACTCTTCCCGCACCATGACATGTACTTCCAAATGTATGCTCCATGGCATATGTTGTTCCCTTGAGAAGAAATGAGGGCGTGCCCATGCTTCCTGGAATAATCACTGGCTGTCCTATTGATGCATACGCTGATGGAATGTCCGGACTTCCCGGACCAAATGCCCGTGTCGCTCCTTTGCGATGCACACAAACCTGCATACACTCTCCATTTACGGTATGTTCCTCACGTTTTGCGATATTGTGCGCTACATCATACACAAGCTTCATTTCATCATACTCAATATCACATGCATCTGCAAGTACAGAACGTGTAAGATGCATTAGCATTTGGCGATTTGCCCAAGCATAATTAGATGCTGCGTTCATTGCTCCATAATATGCTTCTCCTTCCGGAGAGGTTATTGGTGCACAGGCAAGCTGACGATCGACAAGCGGGATATTATATTTTTTACTGGCCTTTTCGAGTGTTGCGATATGATCTGTACAGATCTGATGTCCAAGCCCTCTGGAACCTGAATGAATCATCACACAGACTTGGCCTTCATGAATTCCGTATGCTTTTGCTGCATCAGCATCAAAAATCTCTGAGACTACCTGGAGTTCTACAAAGTGATTTCCAGAACCAAGCGTTCCGGTCTGTTTTACTCCTCTGGACAATGCCTTATGTGAGACATGTTCTAATGCTGCATCCTCCATACACCCCTGCTCTTCGCAGAAGACAGAATCATCAGAGCGACCATACCCTTCTTCTATTGCCCATACTGCACCGTTCATCAACATCTCTTCAAGTTCTTGTTTCTTCAGGAGGTGTGACGATTTTGCGCCGACTCCAACAGGAATTGCTTTGTCCAGCTTATGAATGATATGAGGTACATTCAGATCAGATGCTGATAATGGCGTCGTCATCAGGCGGACGCCACAGTTAATATCAAACCCCACTCCCCCAGGCGATATAATGCCATCGTTCATAGAAAACGCTGCAACCCCTCCGATTGGAAACCCATACCCCCAGTGAATATCTGGCATGGCAAGTGCATACTTCACGATTCCCGGAAGCGTTGAAAGATTTACAAGCTGACGTATTGCTCCTTGTTCCAGTGTTTTTGTCAGTTCTTGCGATAAAAAATACCTTGCTGGAACCCGCATTCCAGGAATCGTTCCGACTGGAATTTCATATACAAGCTCTGATGGGTTTGTGATTGAAGAGAGGATGTCTGAGTCAGATGAGTTTACGGACGTATCTGGGGACTCTTTTGAGTTATTCACTGTGCTTCTCTCTTTTGCAGGTTTTTCTTTTCTGGGCTTCATATCTTTGTTGTATTTTGTTTGTTCTCTCTGTCGGACCG
>Ga0123356_10007774_pt1 | contig 10675 bp, 11 predicted proteins | sample TergutEmb28metaG_2_FD_92546 | JGI IMG/M metagenome (GOLD analysis project Ga0123356, IMG submission 92546) | Embiratermes neotenicus P3 segment gut microbial communities from Petit-Saut dam, French Guiana - Emb289 P3 | ecosystem: Host-associated > Arthropoda: Insects > Digestive system > Gut ... | reverse complement strand
GGCTCGTAATCTCTGCTCACCGCGAAGCCACCCTGTCTCCATTCGCCGGCGCCAAGTGTAGGGGCTGCCGTCGGGTTGGGCAACGCAGCCCGAATGCGTATAGTTTTCCTCCATGACCGCCCGCCGCTCCGATTCAGCAGCGCCTCTGGTGCAGGCACGGCGAGTTGTGGTCAAGGTCGGCTCGGCACTGCTGGTGGACGCGGAGAGCTCCCGCATCAACCGCGCCTGGCTCGAGACCCTCGTCGAAGACCTGCTGCGCCTGCGCGAGCGCGGCCAGCGGGTGGTCCTGGTGTCGTCGGGTGCCATCGCGCTCGGGCGGCGACGGCTGGGCCTGAAGCATGGCACGCTGCGGCTCGAGGAAAGCCAGGCGGCGGCGGCAGTCGGACAGATCCGTCTGGCGCACGCCTACAAGGAGCTGCTCGAGGGGAGCGGCGTCACCGTGGCGCAAGTGCTGCTCACCCTGGAAGACAGTGAGCGCCGGCGTCGCTATCTGAACGCGCGCGCCACGCTCGAGTCGCTGCTGGAGCTGGGCGCGCTGCCGGTCATCAACGAGAACGACACGGTCGCTACCGCGGAGATCCGCTATGGCGACAACGATCGCCTCGCGGCGCGCGTGGCGCAGATGACCGGGGCGGACTGTCTGGTGTTGCTATCGGACGTCGCGGGGCTCTACAGCGCCGATCCGCACAAGTCCGCCGCGGCGCAACTGCTGCGCGAGGTGCGCCGGATCACCCCCGAGATCGAGGCCATGGCCGGGCGTTCCGCCTCGCCGCTCGGCTCCGGCGGCATGATGGCCAAGATCGCCGCTGCACGGATCGCGGTCGCCGCCGGCTGTCACCTGTGCATCGCCGCGGGCGCGCACCGCCATCCGCTGCGGCGCATCGAGGACGGCGCCGACTGCACCTGGTTCGTGCCGACGGCAACCCCGGCGGCGGCACGCAAGCAATGGATCGCCGGCACGCTGCGGCCGGCGGGCGCGATCACCATCGACGCCGGTGCGCTGCGCGCTTTGTTCGAGGGCCGGAGCCTGCTGCCCGCGGGCGTCACCGGCGCGCGCGGGCGATTCGACCGCGGCGACACCGTCAGCGTGCTCAGTGCCGACGGTACCGAGGTCGCGCGCGGCATCATCGCCTATGCCGACGGCGATGCGGCCCGCATCATGGGACGCAAGTCCTCGGAGATCGCCGAGCTGCTCGGATTCCGCGGGCGCGACGAGATGATCCACCGCGACGACCTGGTGCTGCTGCAGCCGCAATTCGCGGCGGCGGCGTCCGTGGTCGAGCCGGCCTCCTGAAGCGCAATGGACAGCGATCCGATCGGCGTCCTGATGGAAGGCCTCGGCAAGGCGGCCGCCGCGGCGGCGGCGGTGCTGGCGCTCGCCCCCACCGCACAGAAGAACGCCGCGTTGGCCACCGCGGCGGCGGCGGTGCGGGCGCGGCGCACGACGATCCTCGCGGCCAACGAGCGTGACCTGACAGCGGCGCGCGCCCGACACCTGAGCGGCGCGCGGCTCGAGCGGCTGCAGCTGGACGAGCGGCGCGTGGCGGCGATCGCCGCGAGCATCGACGCGGTGACCGCGTTGCGCGATCCGATCGGCACGGCGTCCGCCGAATGGGAACGGCCGAACGGCCTGCGGATCCAGCGCATCGTGGTACCGCTGGGCGTCATCGGCATCATCTACGAGAGCCGCCCCAACGTCACCGCGGATGCCGGCGCGCTGTGCCTGAAATCCGGCAACGCCGCCCTGCTGCGCGGGGGCTCCGAGAGCGAGCACTCGAGCGCCGCACTGCACGAATGCCTGGTGAGCGGGCTGACCGCGGCCGGACTGCCGGAGGCGTGCATTCAGCTCGTGCCGACCGCCGACCGTGCGGCGGTCGGTTACATGCTGGCCGGGATGAGCGAGTATCTGGACGTGATCGTGCCGCGCGGCGGCAGGAACCTCGTCGCGCGCGTGCACAACGAGGCACGCGTGCCGGTGATCGGCCACCTCGAGGGCAACTGCCACGTGTACATCGATCGCGATGCCGACGTGCGCATGGCTCGCACGATTGCGCTGAACGCCAAGATGCGCCGCACCGGCATCTGCGGCGCGGCCGAGACGCTGCTGGTCGACAGCGCCTGCGCCGACACGCATCTGGCGCCGGTCGTGCGCGACCTGCTCGACGCCGGTTGCGAAGTGCGCGGTGACGCCCGCGTCCAGCAAGCCGACCCGCGCGTGCGCCCGGCGGGCGAAGACGACTGGTACAGCGAGTACCTCGACGCCATCATCGCCGCGCGCGTGGTCGACGGAGTCGACGCGGCGATCGCGCATATCGCGCGCTACGGCTCGGCGCATACCGAGTCCATCGTGACCGAGAACCACGCGACGGCCGAGCGTTTCCTGCAGCGTGTCGACAGCGCCATCGTGCTGCACAACGCCTCGACACAGTTCGCCGACGGCGGCGAGTTCGGCATGGGGGCCGAGATCGGCATTTCGACCGACCGCTTTCACGCCCGCGGTCCGGTCGGCGTGGAGCAGCTCACCAGCTACAAGTACGTGGTACGCGGGGCGGGGCAGGTGCGGCCCTGATATCAAGCGCTGGATCCGGGGTCCTGCCCGGCCCAGCGCGGCGCCGAGCAAAAAGCGTCGTCCTTGCTCTGCGCCCGTCGCCCGGAGCGGCGGGCACGTCCATGTGCCTGGGCCAAAAAGCGCGTGGGCTCAGCGGCGGTGGTCGTGGACGTGCCCGACAGACGAAGCGCCGTGCGTGTCGCTCGCCGGCGCGGCGCAGCGCTCGCAGTTCACCCAGCCGGAGTCGCCGTTCAGGTAGTGTTCCTTCTTCCAGATGGGCAGACGGTGCTTGACCTCGTCGATGATGTAGCGGCAGGCGCGGAACGCCTCGTCGCGGTGCGGGGCACTGACGCCCACCCACACGGCAAGCTCGCCCACGCCCAGCTGGCCGATGCGGTGCACGCACGCCGCGTGCGCCACGCCAAACCGCGCGCTGGCCTCCCGGACGATGCGCTCGCCTTCGCGTACCGCGAGCGCCTCGAACGCCTCGTACTCGAGCGCGCGTACCCGCTGCCCCTCGTTGCTGTCGCGGACCCAGCCCTCGAAGGCCGCATAACCGCCGCACGCCGGATCGGCCAGCTCGCCCCGCAGGGACTCAACCGCGATGGGCGTGCCGCTGAAGCTGAATGCGGCCATGGCGTGCGACGCTAGCCTCCCGCCACCGGAGGGATGAACACTACCGCATCACCATCGGCGAGCGGCCCCGGCCATTCGCGGAACTCGGTGTTGATCGCCACCCGCAGGAGCTCCGTCGTCAGTGTGAACGGGTAGCGCCGCGCCAGCTCCGCATACAACTCCGCGGCCGTGGCCGCGTGCGTGACGACTTTCTCCTCGCGGCGACCGGCCTGCTCGCGCAGCAGTGCGTAGTACTGGACCGTGACGTGCTTGGGTTCGCCGGCGACGGTGCGCTGCAGTTGCTCCATGGCCGAACCATAATCGCCGGGACTGTTGATGTTGTCGAGGGCGCGCGGATTGGGCTCTTCCAGCAGCAGCGTGTCGGCGCCCAGCAGGAATTTGCGCGGACAATGGCGGCCGGAAGCGACGTAAGCGGCCACGGCCTCGCGGCTGCGCGGCTCGTAGATCGCGCACAGCGGCTCGGGCAGACCGTCATGGCTCGAGCGGTACGCGGTCGCAGCGCGCTCGGGAGCGCGTGCCCGCAACAGGCGGGCGAGCGTGTCCTCATCTAGCAGCGGCAGGTCGCAGGCCATTACCAGCCACGCAACTTCCGGACGCTGCGCCTGAGCCGCGAGGAGTCCGGCGATCGGGCCCAGGTTCTCGATCGTGTCGGGAATCTGCGCAAAGCGTGCGCGCAGCGGATCGGCACCCTGATCGGCTCGCACCGACACGTAGGCGCGTACCACATGCGGCTGCAGCAGCGACATGGCGCGCTCGAGCTGCGGCGTGTCGTCACCGTAGGTGAGGCTCGCCTTGTCGCGGCCCATGCGCGTGCTGCGGCCGCCGGCCAGCACCAGGCCGAAAAGGGGCGGCGCGCTGGCGGCGGCCGTGCCCGTGACGCTCGCGGCGCTCATCGCTCCGGCCTGCCGGTTGCCCGCGCGAAGCGCCGGCGGCCACCGGACTTTGCCACCAGCCGCACGGCGGTGATCTCGATGTCGTGGGACAGGGCCTTGCACATGTCATAGATCGTCAGCGCTGCCACCGTCGCACCGGTCAGGGCCTCCATCTCCACACCGGTGCGGTGATGAACCGAGACCTCACAGCGTATGACGATCTCCGCGGCCCGGCGGTGCTCGATCTGCAGCTGGCAATTCTCCAGGCCCAGCGGGTGGCAGAACGGGATGAGCTCGTGCGTTCGCTTGGCCGCCTGTACTCCGGCGATGATGGCGGTGTCGAACACCGGACCCTTGGCTGTACGGTGACCGCTGGCGCGCAACGCGCGCGCCACCACGCCCGGCAGCCGTACCAGCGCCTCGGCGACCGCAACGCGATGAGTAACGTCCTTCGCGCCGACATCCACCATCGCGGGCTTGTGGCGCGCATCCAGGTGCGTGAGGTGGCGGGGCGCCATCAGCCACCGATGTAGAACATCTCGACCTTGCGCTCTTCGGCCGTGGAGTGGGGCAGGCTGGCGCGCAGCTCGCTGTAGCGGTCGGCGCGCTGGCCCCAGACGCCGCGGATGAGCTCGAGCAGCTGATCATCGCTCGCCCCGCCGCGCAGCGCGTCGCGCAGGCTGGTGCCGTGCGTGGCGAACAGGCAGGTGTAGAGCACGCCGTCGGATGACAGCCGCGCGCGGGAGCAGTCGCCACAGAACGGCTGCGACACTGACGAGATGAACCCGATCTCGCCCCGTCCGTCGGTAAACCCGTAGCGTTTGGCGACCTCGCCGCGATACCCGGGGTCGAGCGGGGTGAGCGGCCAGCGCGCACCGATGCGCTGCGCCAGTTCCTTCGACGGTACCACCAGATCCGAGCGCCAATGATTGCGGTTGCCGACGTCCATGTACTCGATGAAGCGCACGATCACACCGGTGCCGCGGAAGCGCTCTACGAGCTCGAGCACAGTGTGATCGTTCACTCCCCGTTGCACGACGGCATTGATTTTCACGGGGGTGAGCTCCGCGCGCCGCGCATGCTCGATGCCGTCCAGCACCTCCTGGACACCGCCAAAACCGCCGCTCATGCGGGCAAACACCGCCGGGTCGAGGCTGTCGAGGCTCACCGTGACCCGTTGCAGCCCCGCAGCCTTCAGCTCGCTGGCGTAACGTGCCAGCAGGATGCCGTTGGTGGTGAGCGCCACGTCCTCGACGCCCGGGACGTCCGTCAGGTCGCCGATGAGATCCGGCAGGTTCGTGCGCAGCAGCGGCTCGCCCCCGGTCAGCCGGAGCTTGCGCACCCCGAGCTGCACGAACAGCCGCGTCAGGCGCACGATCTCGTCGAACGACAGCCGCTCGTGCGAGCCGAGAAAGCGGTAGCGCTCGTGGAAGGTCTCACGCGGCATGCAGTACGGACAGCGGAAGTTGCAGCGGTCCATGACCGAGATGCGCAGGTCGCGCATCGGGCGGCTGAGCGTGTCCCGCGGCAGCGCCGGCCGTGCTTTCAGGGGGACGATGACGTCGCGGATGGACATGGATCAACAAGTATGGGCAGCCGCCGGATGAATGGCTATCAGCCGAAGGGGAGGCGCCGCAGTCGCCTGGGGCAAAGCCCTCAGACCCACCGGTACAGGCGGGTCACGAACCCTTTGGCATAGGTATTGGGACCGGGGGGCAGCTCCACAAACCCGTCCGTGCCGGTGAGCGCCGTGAAGTCGCCCGAATTGCCCATGGGGGCGGGCAGGGCCCACTCCCGCCCCCAGTCGTCCTGCTCCAGGCACACGGGAACGAAATGGGTGAGCGCCGGCGTCACCGTGAGCGGCGCCCCCAGGGCGACGCGCGGCGCGGGCGTGGGGCTCTGCCCGAGACTGCTCCACAGGGCCGGCAGCACGTAACGCGTCAGGCAGACGAGCGCGGACACCGGCCGCCCCGGCAGTGCAAACACCGCCGCCCCCGAAGGGGCGATGCCAAACCACAAGGGCTTTCCAGGGCGCTGTGCCACCTTATGGAAGATGGCACGCACGCCGAGTTCCTCGAGCACGCTGGGCACGAGGTCGAAGCGGCCCATCGACACTCCACCGGTGAGCACCAGCACATCGTGGGTCTCGAGGTGGAAGCGCAGCCGCTCACACAGCTCCGCGGCATCGTCCTGGAGGTGATCGTCCGCGACCCGCTGAAAACCGTGCTCGCGCAGCGCGCCGACGATCGCGTAGGCGTTCGAGCGCCGTACCTGGTGTGCGAGCACCGGTTCTCCCGGCTCGACCAGCTCGTTGCCCGTCGAGATGACCGCGAGCATCGGCTGACTGCTCACGCGGACGCGTGCCATGCCGGCGGAAGCGGCGAGCGCGATCTCCGGGGGCCGCAGACGCTGGCCCGTGCACAACAGCAGCGTGCCCTGGCGGGTGTCGCTGCCGCGCCGGCGCACGTTCTGCCAGGGCTCGACCCGTGCATCCGCCGCCAGTTGCGCGCGCCCCTGCTGGACGGCGAGCTCCTCGACCGGCACGACGCTGTCGCAACCCGACGGCAGGACCGCGCCCGTCATGACCTCGATGCAGTCTTCCGGCGTGCCCAGGGTGAGGGGCGCATCGCCCGCCGCCTGGATCGCCTGGATGCGAAACGCGCGCGTGCCCGCGCTTACCGCGTGGCTGTCGAGCGCCACGCCATCCATGTCCACCCGGTCGTAGGGCGGATGGTCACGCTCGGCATAGATGTTCTCGCGCAGCACCGCGCCGGCGCACTGTGCCAGCGGCAGTGATTCGATGGGCAGGCACTGCAGGTGCTGCCCGATAAGCACGTCCGCCTCGGCGGGAGTCAGCACTCAGCCCTTCTTGTCGGCGGTCCTGGCCTTGAAGATCTTCACCTGCTCGTTGAAACGATCAGCGACGCTCTGCAGCTGGTCGACCGCGGCGTTGTGCTTCTGCGCCTCCACACGCTGCATATCGGTTTTCTGCTGGGGCTTGAGCTGGTCGCCCCCCTTGGCGATCGCATCGTCGAGTGCCTTGTCGATACAGGCGTTGTACTCGTTGATCGCCTTCTCATACGCCTGTACCGCTTTCTGCCCCGCGAGCATCTGTTCGAGCGTCGCCGTGGCGCCATCCGGGAGTTTGTCCGGCGCCGCCGGGTAGGGGCAATCGGCAAACGCCGGTCCTGCCGTGAGCGCGGCGGCGAACGCCATCGCGAAAAGTGCCTTCATAGCCTGTTCCTGAGCTGAATGAATCGGACGGCTATCTTACGAGGCGCTTGCGGCTCAAGGCTACTTCGGTCGCCGACCGACGGTGCCTGCGCCCTTGGCTCGCCGCCCTCGGCCGCGGATGCAGGAAGCAGTCGCGAGCATGGTCGTTCACTACGCCGACCGCCTGCAGGAAGGCGTACACGATGGTCGAGCCGACGAAGCGAAAGCCGCGCTTCGCCAGGTCGTGCGAGATGGTATCGCTTAGCGGCGTGCGCGCCGGTGGTGCGCCGCGTCGCCGCCGGCTGACGAGCGGGCGGCCGCCGACGTACGACCAGAGGTAATGGTCGAACGAGCCGAATTCGTGCTGCACGGCAAGGAAGGCGCGCGCGTTGCTGACGGTCGCATCGATCTTGAGGCGGTTGCGGACGATGCCGCTGTCGCGCCGCAGCGCTGCACGCCGTCGCGCATCGAAGCGTGCCACTGCCTGCGGGTCGAAATTGGCGAATGCGCGGCGGTAGCCGGCGCGCTTGCGCAGGATGGTCAACCACGAGAGTCCCGCCTGCGCCCCCTCGAGCGTGAGCATCTCGAAGAGCCTCCGGTCCTCGTGCACCGGCCGCCCCCATTCCTCGTCGTGATAGCGCACGTAGTCGGGGTCCACCGAGCTTGCCCACGAGCAGCGGCGCTTGTTGTCGCGTCGGCGCGCCGCTGGAGCGGGTGCCTTGGGCGGGGAGGTCATGGTGCGCCTCGTCGATCCGTGCGGCCTGTCCGGCAGGAGCCCACCATGATACGGGCCCTGAGCCGACTTAAGGTCGATTTCAGCTATCCCCTGCTACCATGGGAAATTCAATCAATCTGCCAGGCTGTTTGCGGTGAGATCTCCGTCGGAGGACGACGCTGCGAGGCGTCCAAGGTCGCTCGCGACCGCTATCGTGTGCGGTGCGCTCGCGTACGGCTGTGCCGCCGAGAAACCCGTGCAGCTCCCGCGGCTCGCGCCGAGCGCGTTCGAGCACGGTGCCGGCCCGGGTGCGTCCTGGCCGGCCCAGGACTGGTATCGGGGCTTTGGGAGCGAGGAGCTCGATGCCCTGGTCGATTTCGCGGCCAACAACAACACCGATCTGGCCGCTGCGCGCGAGCGTGTGGTACAGGCCGATGCGCGGGCGCGGCAGGCCGGTGCGGCGATTCTGCCGAGCGTCAGCGGCAACGCCAACGGCAACTATCTTGCAGGGCACTCCGCCCAAGGGTCGGGTCACGAGCTCGACTGGTTTGCCATGCTTTCCGCCAGCTACGAAGTGGACTTCTGGGGTAAGAACCGGGCGACCGCGAACGCAGCGCAGCTGCAGGCCGGCGCCTCAAGGGCGGAGCGGGACACCGTGGCACTGACTCTCCTGGGCGGCGTGGCTGCTCAGTATTTCCAGGTGTTGGCGCTGCGCGAGCGCTTGACGATCGCCCGCTCCAACCGGGACGCGGCACAGAAGGTGCTCGAAGTCGTGCAGGCGCGCTTCAACGCGGGGGTGGCCGCTCCTCACGAGGTTGCCGCGCAGAAAGCTGCGCTCTACCGGGCACAGATCGCGATTGCGGACCTCGCACAGCTCGAAATGGAGGCCCGCGCGGCGCTTGCCTTGCTGCTCGGACGCGTGCCGGAGAATTTCCAGGTCGCGGCTGAGTCCCTCGATGCGCTGCGCGAACCGGTCGTCGCCGCCGGCCTGCCGTCGGAGCTGTTGGCGCGCCGTCCCGATGTCGCCGCAGCGGAGGCGAGTCTGCGTGCCGGCAGCGCCAATGTCGCGGCCGCGCGCGCGGCGATGTTTCCGAATCTGGCACTCACGGCCGGCGCCGGCGTGCAGAATCCGGCGTTGCCCGCAACCGTCCTGACCATTCCCGGGGTCGGTCCCTCGTTCGAGCTCGGGGCCAGCCTCACGCAGCCGATCTTCGATCACGGGCGCCTCGAGGCACAGCGCGATGAAGCGGCGTCCAGGGAGCGGGAGCTGCTCGCGGCGTATCGGGCGGCAATCATCGCTGCACTCGTCGACGTGGAGAACGCGCTCGGCACCCTGCAACAACTGGACACGACGCGGGACTTCGAGCAAGGGAGCCTCGCGGAAAGCGAGCGCGCGTTCGAAGGCGCGAGCCTGCGCTACCAGCGCGGCGCCGGGGACTTCCTCACGCTGCTCGAAGCGCAGCGCACGCTGTACGCCGCGCGCGACCAGCTCACGCAGTACAGGCTGGCGCGCCTGCAGGCGCTGGTTGCGCTGTGCAAGGCGCTCGGCGGCGGATGGAACGGTGCCGCTCTGCAAACGCCGCTTCCCGCGCAACGCCCGGCGAACCGGGACGCAACCTCTTAGAGATATGCACCCAGATATGCACCCATGAGCGCCACCCGACGTCCTGCTCGCCCCGTGAGGGCCAACGACTGCCGCAGACTCCCGGTGGTAGCGCTGTGTGCCGCGGCTTTCGCCGCGACGCTGCTGCCGCTCGCGGGCTGCCGGCAGGGCGCATCGGTAGCCGACCAGCCGCCCTCCGAGGCGAAAGACAAGGCGCCACCGGAGGCTGAAGGTGTGGCGCTCAAGCCCGAGGAGATCGAGAAGGCGGGAATCGTGACGACGCCCGCGGTGGCTACCCAGCACGCGCCCGACACTACGGGCTACGCGGTCGTGCTCGCGCGCGATGCGATCGCGCAGGCCCTCGCCGATCTCACCAGCGCGGCGGCCGTCGAGCGCCAGAGCCGCGCCGCACTCGAGCGCGGCCGGGGGCTCGCCGGGACGCCGGGCGCAATGCCCGTCGAATCGCAGGAGGCGACCGAACGCCAGGCCACCGTCGATCACGCGGCGCTGCTGCTGGCGGAGCGTCGCCTGTCGGCGACCTACGGCCCCAATGCCCCGTGGAAAGACAACTACCGCAGTCCGCTGCTGTCCGCGCTCGCCAGCGGGGAGAGCAAGCTGGCGCGCGTGACCTTTCCGCTGGGTGCGCTTGGGTCGGCGACACCGGCGAAGCTGCGCCTGGCGCGCCTGGGCGAGACGCAGGGCGGCCGGAGTTTTGAGTCGCTCGCGGTGTGGAGCGCACCGGCGGACGCGAGCATTCCCGGCAGAAGCTTCTTCGCCGTGTTGAAGGGCAGCGATGCCGCCGAGGGGGAGCGGCTGGTGGCGCGGGCACCGGTTGGCGCGGCCGAAGCCGGCGTGGTGGTGCCCTTCTCGGCGGTGGTCATCAGTGGCGGCCAGTACTGGGTCTATGTCGAGGAAAGGCCGGGCCTGTTCGTGCGCACCGAAATCGACACCAGTATGCCGACCGACACGGGGTATTTCGTCAAGGCGGGCATTGCTCCCGGTGCGAAGATCGTCACCGCCTCCGCCGGACAGCTGCTGGCGCGTGAAATCAATCCCAGCACCGCAGCAGAAGACTGACCATGATGCGC
>Ga0123356_10007773_pt1 | contig 10675 bp, 6 predicted proteins | sample TergutEmb28metaG_2_FD_92546 | JGI IMG/M metagenome (GOLD analysis project Ga0123356, IMG submission 92546) | Embiratermes neotenicus P3 segment gut microbial communities from Petit-Saut dam, French Guiana - Emb289 P3 | ecosystem: Host-associated > Arthropoda: Insects > Digestive system > Gut ... | reverse complement strand
TGGCGTCGGTGAGCATTGGCAGCATCAATCCGCCCAACACGACCTTCACCTATCAGTGGTACCGCAATGGGGTGGCTATCACTGGCGCCAACCAAGTGGGGTACAAGATTCAGGCGGCCGATGCCGGCAAGACGGTGATGGTTCGCGTCACCGGGACGGCACCCGGCTATGTGTCGTCTTACAGAGACGCCTCGATGGTGATATCAGCGGCATAGGTGAACGCCTATTCGATGATGTCCACCGGGGTACCGGGCGGCACCACCAGCAGCCGGTCCGCAGTTGGGGTACGGAAAGTGACACCAATTGGTTCTTAGCATCCACAAACGTCACCAACACCCCTGGTTGGTGTACAAAGTTGATGCTAACGACCCTTTGGTGCCAATAGATGCTGCTGTCCAGGGGGTCGGTGACGGTTTCTGCTGCTAACAAGGCGAGTTAGCATCCAGAACTGTCACCAGTCCTTAGTTAGGGTACGTTTCCGTCACCAAACGGCTCTTGGCTACCGGAACCGTCACCAGCACCCCTGGTTGGTGTACAAAGTTGATGCTAACGACCCTTTGGTGCCAATAGATGCTGCTGTCCAGGGGGTCGGTGACAGTATCTGCTGCTAACAAGGCGAGTTAGCATCCAGAACCGTCACCAGCCCTTAGTTCCTGAGTTTCCCGCTTTGGTCACACTTTTGGCGGCGCTTGGTGGGATTCGCCGCGTGAAGGCTGGATTTGATTGGGTATCTCCGGTGGTATCACGAAACGCTTACCGTTGGCTTTGATGCCGGCGCAGGCGCGGTGGGGAATGCCTGGCCCCATAGGGCAAAGGCGGGTTTTGAGTGGTGAAGTAGAAGAATTGAAGGTCGAGAAATAGAAGACTAAAATGGATGCAAATGGAAGAGTAGCAGCCCGTCAAATGGTAGAGTAGACGCGTGTCAACCTACGTCAGACGCATCATTGACCAGACGCTTGATGAGCTGCAACCTCAGCTGCGTGCCACAGCACTTGAGGGTCCCAAAGCCGTAGGCAAGACAGCCACAGCCGCCCGGCGTGCTGCCACAGTCCTTAGTCTGGACTTAGCCAGCCAGCGCGCACTGCTTGAGGCCGACCCGGAAATATTGATGAAGCTGCCAGGGCCAATCCTGGTAGACGAGTGGCAGCGCCTGCCCGCCAGTTGGGACTACATTCGTCGCGCGGTCGATGCCGGGGCGCCCCCTGGGCACTTCATCCTGGCAGGCAGCGCCCTGCCGCGCCGCGCGGCAATTCACTCAGGTGCTGGCCGGATTGTGCCGCTCCGCATGCGCCCGCTTAGTCTTGCCGAACGTGGCTTGGACAAACCGAGTGTCAGCCTGGCTGACCTGCTTACCGGAAAGGCAGAAGTCTCTGGCCGCACCACTGTGCGTTTGGCCGATTATGTCCAAGAAATCATTGCCTCTGGCCTACCTGGGCTGCGGGGCAGTGGACCCAGAGCCCTGCGCGCCGAGCTTGACGCCTACATAGAAAACGCTGTCAGTCGTGAATTCGTCCAGCAGGGCTATGCCGTTCGCAAGCCGGACACACTGCGTGCCTGGCTGACGGCCTACGCCGCTGCTACTGCAACCACCACCAGTTACACCAGCATTCTGGACGCTGCCACTCCCAACCTGCCAGATAAGCCCGCCAAAGAGACGGTCGGCAGTTATCGAGAGGCCCTGGCTTCTCTGTGGCTGCTGGATCCGCTGCCGGCATGGACCCCGACACACAACCATCTCAAACGGTTGGGCATGGCCGCGAAGCACAACTTAGCTGACCCGGCTTTGGCAGCCCGGCTGCTTGGCTTCGATCTGGCTAACTTGCTGACCGGAGATGCCCGCACCACCAAGGGTGATCCCATACTGGGCGCCTTATTCGAGAGCCTCATCACCCTGAGCGTCCGAACCTACGCAGAGCGAGCTGAGGCGCGGGTCTACCACCTACGCACCAATGGTGGCGCCCACGAGGTTGATCTGATTGTCCAGCGTCCCGATGGTCGTGTCGTGGCAATTGAGGTGAAACTGAGAGCTGGGCCACGATCTGATGATGCGCGCCACCTGGCCTGGCTGAAACGAACCATAGGCGATGACCTATTAGCCAGTGTCATTGTCACCACTGGTCAACAGGCCTATACCCAGCCCGATGGCGTGGTAGTGGTACCAGCCGCCCTGCTTGGCCCCTGATTCGACCCCAAGTGGCCGGCTAAGACCAGCGGGCTACGGGAGCGCCTATTCGATAATGTCCACCGGGGTGCCCGGCGGCACCACCAACAGCCGGTCCAGGTCCTCGAACAGCACCCGGATGCAGCCGTTGGTGAAGGCGCCGCCGCCTGCCTTGATGGCGCCATCGGCACCAATGGGGCCGTGAATGGCGGTGAGGGCGTCACCTGAACCCGCCCAATTGTCGATGGCCTCGGAGTGGGCTGACAGCGCCAGCACCTCCGCGCCATAGGAAGCGTTGGGCCCAGGTGCCAACATGGTGACGTAAAACGCACCATGCGGCGTCGGCGTGGCCGCTTGCCCCACCCCGGCCGGCACCTCGAACTCCAGCTGGCCCAGGTTGAACAAGCGCACCCGGAATTGCGCGGTGGACACCTCGATCCGGTAAGGGGTAGTGGTGATCTCCAGGTCGCCCTGCTTGACCCACGTGGTTGATTCGTTGGGCCGCCACGGCAGGCGGACGTGCAGGTAGCCGTCTTGCTTGTCAATGATGGGCACAATCAGCGGGTAGCCCCACCAGTCGCCCTCCATCACCTCACCAGCCTCATCGCCCGGCTGGGTAAAGCCCTCGAACTCCGCCGGCAGTTGCACTATCTCGGTCACGCCCGTAGGGAGGGTGGGCGATGGCGAAGGGCTGGGTGGAGGGGGTGGCGAGAAAGTTCTAAGTGCGGGCGTGGGGGAAGGTCTCTGCAGGGTGGTGGGCGTGGGGCCGGTGACCCAGGTCAGCCAGCCCAGCCCCGCAATCAGCAGCAGTAGGGCCAGCGCTATCAGGGCGGAGCGCCGCCGGTTGGTCGAGGACGGTTGGTCCATGACGGCGCCGCCTCACTAAGGCGTTGGGCTGGCGGTTGGCCCTGCCGGCGGCGGCGTGGTTGGCGGTGGCGGCGGTGGTGCCTGCAAGGTCAAAATGACCGTGTCACCCACAAACCCCTGAGTGCCAGAGGCCGGCTCGACCCCCACCACGGTCCAGTCATCCTGCCACCCGCTGGCGTTAGAGACCAACACCTCGAAGCGTTGCGAGGTGAGAATGTTACGCGCCTGGGACAAGGTCAGACCTTCTAGACCAGCCGGCACGGTGGCCCGCTCTGGTGACCTGGCCACCACCATGTCAACCCTGGAGCCCCGCGCCACCTTGGTGTCAGCCGGCGGATTGGTCGAGATGACCTGGCCGTCGCCAAAGTCGGTGGTTTCTTGCGAGCTCCTCTCGCCTACCAGCAATCCGGCACCCTGGATCATGGTGGAGCAGTCGTTGTCTGTCATTTCCCGGCAATCTGGCACGGTGACGTTGCCACTGGAAATGATCAGCCTCACCTGGCTGTTACGCGGCACCGCTTGACCAGACTCGGGATCGGTGCCAACCACCATGTCCTTTTCCACATCCGGATCGTCGACCGTTTCAACCGAAGAAATGCCCAGGCTTTCCTTCTCCAGCGCGGCACGGGCGTCAGCCTGACTCATGCCCGCCACGTCGGGCACCTTGACCGAGGCGGTGCCCAGCGACACGAAGTACTTCACCTCGCTACCCTTTTCCACCTCTTCGCCAGTCTCGGGGTCATAGCGGGTCACCTTGCCCAGCTCAACCGTCTCTGAGCCTTCCTCGTCGCGGACCGGCACCAGGTCTACATCAATGAGCGCTTGGCGGGCGTCCTCCTCCGTGCCGGAGGCCGGCACCGCCGGCACGGTCACCATGACAATATCCGGCTCATCCGGCTCGGACGGCGAGCGCAGCAGGAAGAAAGCCAGCAACGCCAGCACCACCACTAACACGCCGCCAACCACCGAGAAGATGATGATCTTCTTCTTCTTCCGGGCGGCCTCTTCATCGTCCAACTGTTCTTGGTCCGGCAGAATGCCGGTGAACCCGGCAGCCGGGGTCTGGGCCGCCACCGGCACCGCCGCCTCAAAGGCCGCAGGGGCCAGCACCTGAGTGGCAGCCGCCGCCGGCGTAACCGGCGGCGCCGAGACAGTCCGTCCCTGCTTGGCGGCCTCCAGGTCAGCCAAGAACTCAGAAGCCGTGGAGTAGCGCTGATTGCGGTCCTTGGCCAGGGCTTTCATCACAATCCGGTCATAGATCGGCGGCACGTCAGGCGCCTTGATGGAAGGCGTCACCGGGTTTTCCCGGACGTGCTGGTAGGCCACGGCCACGGCGGAGTCCCCCACAAAGGGCGGCGCGCCGGTCAGCAATTCGTACAAAACACAACCGGTGGAATACAGATCCGACCTGGCGTCAACCGTCTCGCCCCTAGCCTGCTCGGGGCTGAGGTACTGGGCGGTGCCGATCACCGCCTGATTCTGGGTGATGGTCTCCGCGGTCTCAGTCAAAGCCCGGGCAATGCCAAAGTCCATGACTTTGACCTGGCCGGTCACCGTCAACATGATGTTGGCGGGCTTAATGTCGCGGTGCACAATCCCGGCGTGGTGGGCGTACTGCAAGGCGGACAAGACACCCATGGTGATGTCGGTGGCCTCATCGATCGGCAAGGCCGCGCCATCGCGCATCAACTCACGCAGGGTGTGGCCCTCAACGTACTCCATGATGATGAATGGCCAGTGGTGGGAGTTACCGGACGGATCGGTGGTGACATGCTCACCGGTGTCATAGACCGACACAATGGCTGGGTGGTTCAAAGAAGCCGCGGCCTGCGCCTCGCGCCTGAAGCGCGTCTGGAAGGCCGGGTCTTTGGAAAGATCAGAACGCAGCAACTTAATGGCCACGGTCCGACCCAGGCGGGTGTCCTTGCCCACGTGGACTTCGGCCATGCCGCCCCGGCCAATCAGGTCGCCCACCTCGTAGCGTCCCGCCAGGATGCGTGGTGTGTACTCCGCCAACCGACTATCCCTCTCTTGTTCCGGCCACTACAGCCGCGCTGTCAGGGATGATAATCCCACGTTTGGGCTCATCTAGACAGAAACTTGGCCTGGCGGGCACCCCGGAGGTGTCGCCAGGGTCACCTAGCACGGCAAACAAGCCGATCACAATCATGGCCAACAACGTCAGTGCAATCAGGGCCGGAACCAACCACTGACTGACCCAGCTTACCCGTTTGGGCATGGCCTGCACTCCGGGGTAACCCTGACCACCGGGGTAGGGGGGCCGGCGCACCGTGGCCGAGCGCAAGAAGGCTTCCACCGGTCCGTCCAGCGTTGGTCCATTGGGCCCCAACTCCGAGGCTGCCTCGAGCACCGGGGCAAAGTTGTTCTCAGCGACACCCTCTTCGGTCAGGTCCACGGGTAGGGGTTGTAGGTCAACGCCTAGGACAAACTCGGCCGGCTGGTTGGTGATCTCAATCGCGGCCGCCGCGGTGTCGGTCAGCTCGAAAACGTCACCGGTTTCGGGGAGCACCGGTTCGCGCTTGACCGCCAGGAAACGCCTGGCCAGCTGGCGGTGGGTCTCCAGAACCTCGGTCAAATGCGCGGCCAAGACTGCGCCATCGGCCGGCCGCCCCACGGGGTCTTTCTTCAACAACGACATGACCAAGTTGGCCAGCGACGGCTCAATTGAGGCGGGTAGCGATGGCGGCAGCTCGCGCACTTGGGCTAGGGCAATGGCCACCTGGTTGGTGCCGGCAAAGGGCCGCTCACCCACCAGGGCTTCGTAAGCCACCACGCCCAAGGCGTACAGGTCGCCCGATGGCGAAGGCGGCTGCCCCAGCGCCTGTTCCGGAGCCAGGTACTGGGCTGTCCCCATCACCTTGCCTTGGTCGGTCAACGTCACCTGGCCGGCAGCCACCGAAATACCGAAGTCAGTCAGCTTCACGTGGTCGCCAGGCCCCAGCAAGATGTTGCCCGGCTTGACGTCCCGGTGAATCACGCCGGCGGTGTGCGCGGCGTGCAAGCCCAGGGCAGCTTGGATCAAGATGGGCAGCAACCGGAGGGGGGCAATGGTCAGATCCTCAGCCAGCACGTCCGCCAAGGATGGGCCTTCCACCAGTTCCATCACCAGGTAGCCGGAGCCGGCTTCCTCCCGGTAGTCGAAGACCGTGGCAATGTTGGGGTGTAGCAGCATCGAGGCGTTCTTGGCTTCAATGCTCAAACGCTGGAGCGAGATGGCGTCCCCGGTGTATTCCTCACGGAGCACCTTGACCGCCACAATCTCCCCGCTGGCCAAGTCCTTGGCCCGCCAGACCTCACCCATGCCACCCACGGCCAGCCTGGTCTGCAGCACATAACGGCCGTCGGCTAGCGCCATCCCCGGTGTGGCCCTCATGGCTGGAACACCGCACTCAACACTTGAGCCACGATGGGGGCCGCCACCTGGCCGCCCGAAGCCCCATTCCCCTGGCTGCCGCCGTCTTCCACCACCACGGCCACCGCCACCGTCCGGCCGCCGGCTTCACCGAAACCAACCGTCCAGACGTCGGGCGCTTGGCCCTCGCCCTTCTGGGCGGTGCCGGTCTTGGCACCCACCGTGACACCAGACACCCGGGCCCGGGTGGCGGTGCCGGCTTCGGCGGTCTTTATCATCATGGTCTTGATCTGGTTGGCAGTGGTGGCGCTGATTGGTCTGCCCAACTGGCTGGGCCCGGTGGTAGACAGGACATTCAAGTCCGCGTCACGGGTCGAGCGCACCAAGTGAGGCTCCATCATTATGCCGCCGTTAGCCATGGCACCGGCAACTTGAGCCATTTGCAAAGGCGTAACGCGCACGTCGTATTGGCCAATGGCGGCCATGGCGGTCTGAGCCTGGTCCATCCCGGTGGGGAAAGCCGAGGGCGTGACGTCCAAGGGCACGGCTAGCCGCTTGCCAAAACCAAACGCCTCCGCCTGGCTGGCCAAGGTGCCCTGACCAAGATCCATGCCCAGCTGGCCAAAGGCGGTGTTACAGCTGACCGTCAGGGCATCGGTCAGGGTCATCTTGCCGCTGGCCGAGCAACTAGCCTCACCGAAGTTGGTCAGTTGGTGGGAGGTGCCTGGCAGCGCGAGCGACCGGGGTGCCTCCAGCTCAGTGGTGGGCGTGTACTGGCCCGACTCCAGGGCGGCGGCGGCGGTGACCAGTTTAAAGGTGGAGCCAGGGGCGTACAGGTTGCCGGCAATGGCGCGGTTGAATAACGGATTGTCTGGGTCATGCAGCAGGGCTTGGTAGGCCTCTTCGACCGAGGCCGGCTGATGGGCCGCCATGACATTGGGGTCAAAACTGGGCTTGGACACCATGACCAGAACCTCACCGGTCTTGGCGTCGAAGGCCACCACCGCGCCGCGCTGATCACCCAGGCCGTCCCAGGCGGCCTGCTGCGCCTGCGGCAAAATGGCCAACTCGACGGCTCCGCCACGCGGGCGCCGGCCGGTGAACAGATCCTGGACCCGAGTCCAGAACAGGGTGTCGCTGGTACCGACCAGGGTGTCGTTTTCTTTTTGTTCGATGCCGGTGGGTGGGCCAATCACGGAAAAGTAGCCGGTGACCGCGGCGTAGAGCGGGCCGTCAACGTAAGAGCGCTGGTAGCCGTATTCGTCATCGGACACCTTGGACTGGGCGATGATGTCACCGCCTGCCACCACAATGGGGCCGCGGTCGCGGTCGAAAGAGTTGTACATGGCCCGCGAGTTGCGCGGGTCGGCTCGCAGCTGGCCCGCCTTGGCAAACTGCACGTAAGTCAAGGAGAAGAACAGCGCCACGAACATCACCACCACTAGGGCGGCGGCTCGCCTGATCTGGGTGTTCATGGGCGCCGCACCGCCTCGGTGGCGTGGGGATCTTGCTTGGCGGCGGCCCGTTCGCGTTCGGCCGCAATGACGGGCCTCAGGTCTATCTCTGAGGTGGCGGGGGCTGGGCGCCGGGCGCCGTCAGAGATGCGCAGTAGCAGGGCCACAATCACCCAGTTGGCCACTAGGGACGAGCCGCCGTAGGCCAAGAATGGCACCGTCAGACCGGTCAGCGGGATGATCCTGGTGATGCCGCCCACCACCACAAACACCTGGAAGGCCAGGGCGAAGGACAGCCCGGCGGCCAGCAGTTTGCCAAAGCCGTCTCTGACCCCGATCGCCGTGCGCAGGCCGCGCATGGCCAACACCAGGGCGCACAGCAAGATGGCCATCAATCCGGTCAAGCCCAACTCTTCACCCAGCGAGGTGACGATGAAGTCAGAGAAAGCCAAGGGGGTGATCCATGGCCGGCCGGCGCCCCAACCGGTACCGAACAATCCGCCATCGCCCAGGCCAAACAGGCCCTGCACCAACTGGTAGGAACCACCGATCTCACGCTGATACAACGCCTGGTCAAATGGGTCTTGCCACATCTCGAAACGGGCCTGGACATGGCTGAAGGATTTGTAGGCAAACAGCACTCCACCTAGGGCCAGCACCAGGCCAATGATGATCCAACTGGGCCGGTCGGTGGCCACATACAGCATGACCACAAATACACCGAAGAACAGCAGCGAGGTGCCCAAGTCGCGCTGGTAGACCAGCACGGCCACCGAGGTCAGCCAGGCCAGCAGCAGCGGGGCGGTGTCCCTGAACCGTGGCAGCTGCAGGCCCAGCAGCTTCGGTCCGGCCAGGGCCATGGTCTCGCGCCGGTTGACCAGGTAACCGGCAAAGAAAATGGTCAGCAGGATCTTGGACAGCTCGGCGGGTTGGAAGCTCATGGGGCCAATGTGGATCCAGATGCGCGCGCCATAGAGCTCTTGGCCCAGGCCGGGGACTACTGGCAGCAGCAGGCAGATCAGACCCAGTAGCAGGGAGATGTAGGTCAGGCGGCGCAGCATCCGGTGGTCGCGCAGCCAAAAGACCGTGATCACGGCGGCCACCACGCCCACCAAGGTCCACATCAATTGGCGGGAGGCAATCTCGGTGTTGGCGGCGCCCAGTTCCCGGTAGCTCAGCGACAGCCGATAGATCATGGCTAGGCCCACGCCGTTCAGCACCACGGCCATGGGCAGAATGACCGGATCGGCGTAGGGCGCCTTCCAGCGCAGTAGCAGGTGGACCACTAGCGTGAGGGCGCCAAATCCGGCGGCGTAGAGGTTCATCTCGGCCGGCAGCTTGCCCGTCATGGCCAAGCCGACCTGGGCGTAGGCGAAGAAACTGATGGCCAGGGCTATTAGCAAGAGCAGCAGCTCGACCCAGCGGCCCGGGCGGGCCTGGTTCGGCAGAACTGTGGCCATTAGCCCTCCGGGGTGGGGCTGGCTGGCGTGATGATCACTGTTGGGCTGGGGCTGGGGCTGGGCGTCGGTGTTGGTGTAGGTGGTCTTGTGGCGGGTGGAACGGTGATGGGTGGGCTGGGGGTTGGCGTGACAGGGGGAGCCTGGTTGCGGGTGACTTCCTCAATGGCTTGACGTACCGTGGTCCGGCCTTCTTCTAAGTTGCTCACCGCGATGGTTTGCTCAAAAGCTACGCGCTGCAGTTCGGAGAGCTGGTCCACCTTGAGGTCGGTGTGTTCCACCACGTGAGACAGCTGAATGGGGCCAATCTCTTGCGGAATGCCCTGGAAAATGGCCACGGTTTCGCCGTCAAGCGCCACGTAGAACTGGGTCTGAGTCCAACGGTAGGCGGCGTACAAACCCCCGGTGATGGCGCCTAACAGAGCCACGATCACCGCCGCCCAAATCAGCCGGCGCCCTAGGCGAGATGGTTTGCGGTTGTCGGGCAACTCGGCATCGTCGGTCGAGGTTTGTTCTTGGCCCAAACCGGCGGCCCGCCCGGCTGCCCCGCCACCACCGCGGGTGGGCCGGTCCCGGTCAACCGCCGCCGCCCCCACCACCTGGACCGCCGTGCTGGGGGGCTTGGTGGCCGCATCAGGGTCAATCACGTCTGCCACCACGCAGGTCACATTGTCCGGCCCGCCACCGCGCAACGCCAGCTCAACCAGGGCGTCGGCGCAGTCACCCAGGTCCGGCGTGCTGGCCAGCGTCTTGGTGAGGGTGGGCAGGGAGACCACGGAGCTGAGCCCGTCCGAACACAGCAGCCAACGGTCGCCCACCTCGGCCTTGCGAGCGGAAATGTCCATGCCGCCAGTCAGCTCCACGTCACCCAACACGCGCAGTAGCAGCGATCTTTGAGGGTGGCGCTCGGCCGATTCCGGCGCTAGCTTGCCGGTTTCCACCAAGTATTGGACAAAGGTGTGGTCGGTGGTGACCTGCTCCAACTGGCCGCCGCGCAGCAGGTAGGCGCGCGAATCCCCGATGTGGCCCAGCACCAGGCGGTCGCCCGAGCGCAGCAGGGCCGTGATGGTGGTGCCAAGGCCGGCCAGCTGTGGGTTCTCCGCGACGCGGTCAAGCAGCTCTTCATGGGCGGCCTCTAGGGCTAACTCCATAGCTTCTGGCGCCTCGTCGGCGTTGACCGCTTCATCGTCAAGCGGCGCCAAATGGGCCAGGGCTACGGACGAGGCAATGTCGCCGCCGGCGTGCCCGCCCATGCCGTCCGCCACCACCAACAAATGCGGACCGGCGTAGGCCGAGTCCTGGTTGTTGGAGCGGGTCAGACCAATGTCTGAACGAGCGGCGTAGGCAAAAGTGACGGCCACAG
>Ga0123356_10007772_pt1 | contig 10676 bp, 8 predicted proteins | sample TergutEmb28metaG_2_FD_92546 | JGI IMG/M metagenome (GOLD analysis project Ga0123356, IMG submission 92546) | Embiratermes neotenicus P3 segment gut microbial communities from Petit-Saut dam, French Guiana - Emb289 P3 | ecosystem: Host-associated > Arthropoda: Insects > Digestive system > Gut ... | reverse complement strand
TTTTCTTGTTCATTTTAACCTCTGTTTATGCCGCGCGAGCGGCTATTTTAATCGAACAGCGCCGCAACGCGGCGATGATAATTCTCCTTTTCCTACCAAATTATTATATTGCCGCCGTAGGTAAGGCCTCCGCCGAATCCTACAGTCAAAACTATATCGCCTTTTTTTATCTTTCCGCCGCGGTTCAATTCGTCCAATGCGATTGGAATTGTAGCCGATGACGTGTTTGCATATTCCTCGATATTCATGTAAACCTTTTCTGTTGGAATGTGCAGCCTAATCCTGGCAGCTTTTACAATCCGCGCGTTAGCCTGATGAGGAACAATCCAGGCTATATCATCGATACTTATGTCCTTAAAACCTGTTTTTTCGGCTTTCATTAATGCCGCGATTGTATCTGTAATTGCGCCTACAGCAAAATTATACACTTCTTGTCCGTTCATCTCAACACAAATCGATGAATCGACTACTTCGCCTTTTTTAAAGGGATTCCGTGTGCCGCCTCTTCGCATTAAAAGGCTCTCTTCTCCGGAACCGTCTGCATACAAGAGAGTCGTTATAAGGCCGCTTTTGTTATCACAGCAATTGCCGGTTTTTTCCAAAACGACTGCTCCCGCGCCGTCGCCGAACAAAACGCAGGTTTTTCTGTCTTCCCAGTTTGTCATTTTACTTAAAACTTCGGCGCCTATTACAAGAGCGCGTTTTCTTTCGTTATTTACGCATAAAAGCCCTGCGGCTGTTTCGAGACCGTAAACAAAGCCGGTACATCCGGCAGTTATGTCCATTGCGGCAGCCTGACGCGCCCCAATTTTGCGCTGTACAACACAAGCCGTAGAAGGCGTACCGTAGTAATCTGCCGTAGCTGTGGCCAGAATAATCAAATCGATGGTTTTGGCATACTCGGCGGCAATTTTGTCCCTTTCGGCGGGGTCATTTCCTGTATAACCGGCAGCCATTGCCATAGCGTTTTTGGCAGCTTCCGCCGCTAAATCGCTGCAAGCGACAGATTCTTCGACTATATAGCGGCTCCCAATACCCGTGTGGGACCTGATCCACTCATCTGTGGTGTCAACCTGGGCTGCTAATTCTTCGTTACTGACCCTTTTGGGCGGCAAAGCTCTGCCTGTTCCTATAATTTCAATTGCCATGTCTTTTTGTTCTCCTATTATTTACAAATTTAAGGATTTTGTCAAGGTATAATCATTTATTCTTTTGACACTTTTTAAGTTTTGGAGTTGCAAAACATGATATGCTAAGAAATGGCCGATTTATACAAATCTTGCACTCTTTGTCCCCGAAACTGCGGTGTTAATCGCCTTGCAGGGGAAATCGGCATTTGCGGAGAGCCTGCCGGACTGCGGATAGGGGCTGCTGTGATTCATAAGGGCGAAGAACCGCCGCTTGTGGGCTGGGGAGGCTCGGGGACAATTTTTATAAGCGGCTGTAATCTTGGCTGTTCCTTTTGCCAGAATTATCAGGTTTCACAAGACGGCATGGGAAGGACTGTTTTGCCGCAGGAATTCGCGGAAATCTGCGCGGCGCTGCGGGACAAGGGAGCCGAAAACATCAATATTGTTACAGGAAGTCATGCCGTTCCGGGACTTATCGAAGGTTTTAATGCGGCGCGGAAAGCCGGCGTGCAAATCCCCATACTTTGGAACTCATCGGGTTATGACAGCATTGAAGCCCTGGAACTTTTAAAAGAATATGTCGATATTTTTCTGCCGGATTTAAAAACACTGGACAGTGAAGTTTCTGGCAGATATTTTAACGCGCCTGATTATCCAAAAGCGGCGGCAGCGGCAATTTTAAAAATGTGCGAAATGACAAATGATAAATCCAAAGTAATTGTTCGTCATCTTGTTTTACCCGGTTATCCTGATTCTACACTTTCTGTTCTGCGCTGGTTTGCAGATAACATAAAAGACAAAGCCATGCTTTCGTTAATGACGCAATACACGCCCATTCCAAACCGTTTTACAAAATCCGGCGAAGAAAAACCAATGCCTTCGCGTTATTTATCGCAGGAAGACTACGAGACTGTTTTATACTGGGTTAAGGAATTAAATATAGAAGACGGGTTTTGTCAGGAGCTTGTTACCGGCAGCGACTGGCTGCCGGACTTCAAGCTTCCCAACCCGTTTCCGTCAGAACTTTCAGTTCCGATATGGCACTTTAAAACGCTTTAGTGTTACCAGCCAAACCTGATACCGACTCTTGCACCAAAACCGCTGCCCATCCAGCTTTTCAAAAAGTCCTGTGAACGCAGCTCTACGCCGAAATCCAGCTGCATAGCTCTGCAGTTAAGCGCTACGTCTATACTGTTTACCCATATACGATCCAGATAATTAATACCCGCTGTAGCAATTAAAATGTTGACAAGGTTTACAGTTGCGCTAACTCCGATATCCAGAGAAACCGGTTCTACATAAAGCTGATTAACCGTAAAACCAAGTATAGGAGTTACTGTCAGTAAATTACTGCCCAACAACGGACGCCAGTTAGCCCATGCCAGCACTTTAAAAGGACGTGCAACCATTAAATTTCCATCGCTGTGGTAGGTGACACCTCCCTGATCCGAACCATCTTTAAAATCAGGATCATCAGAAATAATATAACCCGGTTCGGTGCTGCCGATAACACCCGAGAAAGACATATAATCTCTAAGCACGGAAGAAACAATTGGAATGTTAACAAACTCTAAACCTACATCAAAATCCAGGAATGGGATTCTATCGCTTATTCCTGTTTCTTTGGATAAAGGATATTCAACTCCAAAACTAAAGTCGAAACCCGGTATTCCGGTATATTCAAATCCGCCGTCACCTTCCAGCGGAAATGCTGTATAAATACGCGCATCATAACTAATATTTAACAATGTTCCTTCGCTTGTATTTCTAAATGTATAGGAAACATCGGGTTTATAGTACATTAAAGCTACGAACATTGCGGGTCTAAAAGTTACTTTGAACTTTTGAACCGGAAAGAATGTGTTAACTTCCAAAACACCGTACACTGCTCCGCTTGCGTCGGAGTTTGCATTTCTGGCTTCATCAAAAAACCATAATTCATTTGCAATATTAAAAGCGCCGGATCCTTCGACTCCGAGAGACATTCCAAAGCCCCAGCCTTTTTTACTGTCAACGTTAAAGAAGAAGTTAGCGCCCAAACCGTAACCTACCATTAAGCCGTTGTCCAACCCGTTAAGATCTATATAAATAGTCTTGCTGAATATCTGGTCAAGCGACAAATAGTTATTGGTTAAAAAAGCATTGGCGGAAAGGCCGATTTCGAACCCGCGGTTTGGCATACTAAACGGACCTCTCGAATTATCTTCGTCTTCATAATCGTATTCGTAATGCTCATAAAACTCGTAACTTTCACCTTCGTTAGATTCGTTTGCATAAAGCGGCAGAACGAACAGGCAAATAAATATAATTAATAGTATTTTCTTCATTTTAGTTTCCTCCTGATGTATCATCGAATTCGTACCTGAGTCTTATTCTTACGCTAAAAGAAACGTTTTGTATTATAAGATCGCCGGGCATTGAAAATTTAACTCCCGGTTCAAACACAAGCTCATACTTTGGTATAAACGGATAAGCAGCATTTATCTGTTCCATTTCATTTGCATTAACGCCAATAGACAATGAAGTGCCGCTTAGTGGTCTTCTTATAGACACAACACCCACACCGCCTCTATCTGTATCATTTTCTATGAGAAAATAGGCGTTTCCGGTGACAATAGACTTACTTAAATTAATTCCAATGTTAAAACTTTCTATAAAGTCGCCGATTTTTGTTCCGTCCATCATGGAATCAAAAAGGTCTTCGCCGTCTTCAAGAAAATCTGAACCGAATTCAAATCCTGCATTCTCTGTTCCTGTTACTTCAAGCACCATGGGAAGCCATACGGCTATTTCTACAGTAAATACAAGTTCGCCCCCTAGCCAATCTGCATTAATTGGTTGGTCCGGATCGATAAAAACTTTGTAGTCAATAACAAACTCTTCTCCCTGAAAAGCCAAAATATCAACTTGTTTACCGCCCTGCAAACCAATTAAATTATAGGGATTATCTTTATTGAAACCACCAAGATTACTTGGCGTACTTCCTGTGATTGTATCCTTTTCACCATCGATTTCAAATTCAATGGAAATTATAGAAGCCAGATTAGTGCCTTCGCTGGTTATATATACCCTTGCGTCAACATCAGACGATAAAGAAAAACCACTTAAATCATCCTCAAAATTCAAACCTGGTATAGTTTCATCGCCTTCTGCTAAAAGCAACTCTTGATCCTGAGGTTCGCCCAACAAAAAAAGCAATTCATTAAGGGTCGCAATACTGCCCGGAAAATTTGCTAATGTTTCTGCAAGATCCGGGTGAATAAAATCAAGAATATCATCCAGACTTACTGGATCTAAATCCATTTCCATTGCAATAATATATACTCTGGGATTTGTCTGGGTTGTCGGAATGATACTTAGACCGTCAGTATTTTCCTCCATGTCTTCCAGCATTTTATCGATCTCTTCATCAAGCAGCTTGCCAAGATTCAAATCAGCGACAAGGCTAAAAGACCTGCTTCCGACTACTTCTACCGCTGTCGGCATTTCCCAATTACACGCGAAAAGGCTTAATACCAATACAGTTAAAGCCAATAATTTGATGTGTCTTTTCATAATGTTCCTCCAACTTGAATATAACGCAAAAAAAGAAAATAGTCTATATATTGAATATATTGTTTAAAATACATATATAATATTCTTTAGATAATTGTATATTTTTCAACAGCCATTCGTAATTCTGCCTTGTCTATTCCCCAATTTTTTCCAAAATGCGCCAACAGGGAATCCGATAAGGCCATAAATTTATCAAATATCGGTTCGTTGTTTTTTAATTCGATTAAACCGCGGTTTACAATTGTTTCCCAAAAACGCGCAAAATTCTTTATTCGTCCAAGTTCTTCGGCGCTCATAACCGAGGTTTCTTCTACTTCATACGGCGGTAAAGAATTATACCGCATTCCGAATGTTTCATTATGGCGGGATATTAACGCGCCCGGCAGAAGTTTAAGAATTCCAGGTTGAATTTCTGTCTGTTCGCCGCTTTTTGCGCCGCTATTTGCGCCGCTATTTGCGACGCCTACAGTCTGCCAAAGAAGATCAAATCCTTTGCCGAAAGAGACTATATCTTCGCCAGGCAGTCCTGCGATTAAATCGGCATGAATGATGGCGTTGGTTTTTTCACGCAGGAAGCGCAGGGCGTCCAGCTCTTTTCCCGAATACGGGCGGCCTATCCGCGCAGAGACTTCCGGGTTTAGTGTTTGAATGCCTATTTCCAAACGGAGAGTTCCGGGCGGGAAACGTGTGAGCGCTTCCAGTAATTCCTGCGGGAAAAGAGAGGGAACCATCTCGAAGTGCACGGTGAATGGCGCAGGGATATTAAGAGAAGAGTTCTCGCGGAGACGCAGGGGCGCAGAGGACGCAGAGGAAGAAGAAATATTAGAAGAAGACCTCTCGCAGAGTCGCGGAGACGCAGAGGAAGAAGAAAGAGAGGAAGAGGAATTTAATTTGCCAAGAAAGAATTCTATTATTTGCAGGGAGCGGTTAATGTTAACATTAAATGACCTATCCAGAAATTTAAATGTTTTTGCGCCTCTTTGGATAAGCGTATCCATTTCTGCAAGGAACTGTTCAAGCGGGAATTCCCTAACTGCGCTGCCCTTCCCTTCCGTCTTTACGGCGCTTAGGCAAAATTCGCAGTTGAAAACACAGCCGCGCGATGACTCGATATATGTTAGTTTTTTTGTTACATCCTCGTCGGTGTAAAGGTGATAGGCGGTTTTTATTTCGCATACGTTAACATTTTCTGCATTGATAAATTTATTACCCGCTTGTTCTCCTGCCAATATTTCTTCGCATAACAATCTAAAGGCTGTCTCGCCTTCGCCGCGGATAACGTAATCGGCATATTGGAAAATTTCTGCATTCTCCGGCAAATGTGAAACTTCGGGGCCGCCAAGAACTATAACGGGTTTTGCTTTTTGTTTTCCAAGTTCCTTTAGCAACTCCAGTGTAGCAATGTGGTTCCAGATTGAAACAGAAATGCCCAGAATACGCGCGCGCCCATCGGGCACGTGCCCATTGGGCACGAATGCAGCAAGAAGCGGTTCCAGTTTTTCAGATAACGGCTGACGAAGGGCAAATTCCATTATTTCGCATGAGTCTTCCAGAGAGCCAAGATTGGCTTTTAATAGCCGCAGCGCAAGCGACGGATGAATCCACTTGGCGTTTATCGTTGTAAGAACAATTTTTTTCACAAAAAAATTCCATATTCATCTCGCGGAGACGCGGGGACGCGGAGAACGCAGAGTAGAAAAAAAGATATATAATTATACTTAAACATTATTCTTCCCCAGCGCTCTCTGCGCCTCAGCGCCTCTGCGAGAACTCTTCTTTTAATAATTATTCAAAAAGTCCCACTGTGCCTGTGCGCCATTCTTCGCGGGCTTCCATTACTATTTTTTCTACTTCGAACCAGTCGTTTGCGCGGGGGCCGGGAAGATCGCGGTTGGTGGAATTGCTGAACACAACTGTTTTACATCCCAGTTTGCGCAAATTATTAATGTTTTCGGGAGCGTCATCGATATAGACATGAGCGCCAACTGCGCCTTTGTCATTCATGAAACAAATATCCCAGTAGGGAATGTCGTAGTTATCAAGCCAGTCTACAGTTTGGGTAATTGTTGTTCTATGGGAAAACTTTAAAAAAAGACGATGTGTGATTATGCGGATACGAATGCCCTGGTTGGACAACTTGCGCAAAATAGCGGGAGCGTGCTCGATAGGTTCCATGTTGCCGAAAATATTGCGCTGCGTTACGGCAAAACGATGCAGTCTGTCATAGCCGCCCAATTCATCTATGCCCCATTCCTTAAGGCCAAACGAAACTTCGGGAGTAAGCGCCTCTATCGGTTTATTTAACCATTCGGCGGCAATCCTGCGAATTGTTCCGTAAAAATCACCTACTACGCCGTCAAGATCGACGCCAAAAATAAAACTACTGTTATCCATAATGAGACTAACCTTCCTTGGATATCAATATTACTATACTGCGGGCTTTTACAGAATAGGATCGCTGCGAAGAAAGGTGCTCTTCGTTTCCCGGAGTTAGAATGTCATTGGGAGACGGCAGTCCTGTATCTACAACGCGGTACCATTGTTTTTTATGCGGAGGTTCTGCCAGCACATATGACTTAAGATCGCAGTCGGCGTTAAACATTATATAAAAATCATTGTCATCGCGATCTGCCAACGTGTCAGCTTTGCTTCCAAGAAGACGCAGCGCAAGATAATAGTCAACATCGTCCCAATCTATAGAATTGCCTTCTTCATCGAACCAGCTTATATCCGGAATGGCTTTATATGCTCCGCCCCTGCCTGTGTAAAATTCGGGACGCATAAAACCGGGATGACTAAGACGAAAGGCTATCATCTCTTTTACAAAGCGGTAAAGGTCTTTGTTTTTTTCCAATAAAGACCAATCATACCATGATATTTCGTTATCCTGACAATAAGCGTTATTGTTGCCGTTTTGAGTGCGGCCAATTTCATCGCCGCCAAGAAGCATTGGAGTGCCAAGCGATACCAAAAGCGTAGTGATAAAATTCTTTATCTGCCGTTCGCGCAGAACTTTTATAACGGGATCATTTGTCGGTCCTTCTGTGCCGTAGTTATAACTAAGGTTATTGTCGCTGCCATCCTTGCCCTGTTCGCCGTTATCTTCATTATGTTTGTGGTTATACGAAACAAGATCCTTCATTGTAAAACCGTCATGGCTGGTTATAAAATTAATTGAATGGAAAGGTTTTCTGCCGTCGCGCAGGTATAAATCCGAACTGCCTGCTATGCGTGTCGCAAGATAACGCGTTTCTTTGGGATCGCCTCTCCAGTATTTGCGCACATTGTCGCGGTACAGGTCGTTCCATTCTGCCCATCGGCCGCCGGGAAACCAGCCAACCTGATAAGCGCCGCCTGCATCCCAGGCCTCTGCGATAATTTTTGTGGAACTTAATACAGGATCCTCTGCTATTTGTTCCAGAGTCGGCGGATTTTCCATGATACGCCCGGATTGATCGCGCCCAAGTATCGATCCTAAATCGAAACGGAATCCGTCAACATGCATTTCTGTTACCCAGTATCGCAGACAATCCATGATAAATGTGCGCACAACAGGATGATTGCAGTTAACTGTGTTTCCGCAGCCTGAATAATTTTGATAATACCGTTTGTTTTCGTTTAGAATATAATAGATAGAATTATCCAATCCGCGGAACGAGAAGGTTGGTCCCTGTTCGTTGCCTTCTGCAGTATGATTAAAAACAATGTCCAAAATAACTTCGATTCCTGCTTTGTGCAGTTCCCTTACCATCTCTTTAAATTCATTAACCTGACCGCCCGGAGTTTTATCGGCGGCATACGAACCCTTCGGCGCAAAAAAAGCCGCTGTTGAATATCCCCAGTAGTTGGTCAATTTTTTTCCGGTGCGCGGAGACTTACGGATAATTTCATTTTCATTAAATTCCTGAACAGGCAAGAACTCAAGGCTGGTTATTCCTAAATCTTTAAAGAACGGTATTTTTTCGATTACTCCCCGATATGTTCCCGGATGTTTTACTCCCGAATTGGGATTAGCGGTAAGGCCTTTAACATGCGTCTCGTAAATTACGCTGAATCGCAGCGGATAATTAATCGGCATATCACCCTGCCAGTCAAAATTATCGTCTATTACAATACACCTGGGCTGATGAGCAATATCATCGTCGTAAGAATATGTAAGATCGCGTCCGGGTTTATCAGGATCGTAGCCCGCGCATTTTCCGTAATCCCAATTACTGATATCGGTTAATGCTTTTGCGTACGGATCCAGAAGAGTTTTATTGGGATTAAAGCGCTGTCCTTTTTCGGGGAAATACGGACCATCCGCCCGATACAAATAACAAGTTCCGGCCTGCAGACCCTTTATAAAACAATGCCAAATATTTCCGGTTCTGTGCTCTCTTTTATTTAGAGGGACTTCGAGCCATGGACTGTTTGAGTCCTGCGATTCGAAAAGAATCAGCGTAACAGCGGTAGCGTGCCTGGAGAATATAGCAAAATTAACGCCTTCATTGGAAAGCGACGCCCCAAGAGGCAAAGCCTTCCCGGTTTCCGCCACCAGGTTGCAAAGTATCATATTATCCAATTATCGCACAAAAATTGATAAAAAGATAGATGGAAAACGAGTACAGTTCTTACATATTATATGGCTTTGCCAAAAGACAAATCTATGATAAAATGAATCATTAAGGAGATACATATGAGAAACTATTTTTTTAAGGCTATCGCTATAATGGTAGTAGCGATGATCGCTTTTGCAGGATGTGTCAGTACAGACAAGGCGCCTCCTCCCCCGCCCCCGGGAACAGAAAGACTGACTCTGGGAAATGCGGCTCAGGGAATTTATCGCTTTGATCTTCCAGCCGGGCAGACATGGGGCAATTACAACAAAATCACCGCTGAATATCTGGTAGACAAAGACAACATCGGAAGACCCTTACGCAGCGGCGCTGTTCGTCTTTACGGTAATTACAGAGAAGATGAATTTATAGAAGGATACGAATTTGTCTACAGCGAAGAAGAAGACGATATGGTTCCGGTAGTTAGTCTTTTATACATAACACTGGGCTTTGATGAAAACTTTGCACATAGAATAATTTATAACGCATCGGAAACATGGGAAAGTCTGGGCGCTGTTGCCGGCGAATGGTTTACCTATGAATATGACATTTCCGGAGCAAGAGCGCATGGTCAATTTAACAGGGCAAATATTCCGGCCAGAAATGCAACCGGATCATTCTTTTTTGCTTTGGGTCTTACAGGTCAGGAAGAAGCCAGACTTACCTCGATAACCCAGTTAATCAGAAATGTTACTCTGCACCACGCTACCGATCCTTCGTTGAATGTTGTATCAACAGGTTCAGGTTTTGATTATCCTGCTTTCGCTTCTTATGGTCCTGTTCAGGCCAAACGCGTAAGCGGCGGACCTGCTCAATAAGATTCAGGTTTGAAAAAAAGGGGCTGTTCGCCAAGAAGTAACCACGAAGGCGCATCGAACCAAAGGTTCGCAGGCACAAAGGATAAGAAAAAGAAATGAATTTATTAGTTTTCTCTTCTTTTTCGCCTTCTTCGCCTTTGTGGTAAATACTTTTCGGACAGCTCCTTTTTTATTGACATTTTTTTTAAAGCACTATATTCTGTAGTTGTATATTTCAAAGGAAGTGGGGTGAAATTCCCCCGCTAACCCGTAACTGTAATTGGGAAGATTTTGCCAGGAACTTCAGTTCCATACGACCACTGAGCAATCGGGAAGGTCGGCAAGAAAACAGCCCATAAGTCAGGAAACTTTGATATACGCGCTTTCCTGAGAAAGCGTATTTTTTTTCAAGGTTCGAGGAAAAGCCTGTGAAAAGCCGAATTTATCCGCTAGAATTTTGCCTTTCTCGTCTTTTCTCCGCAAGGAGTGTTTTATGATGAAGTTAATCAAGAAGAGTATCTCGCAGAGGCGCAGAGGCGCAGAGATCGCAGGGGTTTTAGTACTAATAATTTTTTTTACCCTTCTAGCTGTTAGTT
>Ga0123356_10007771_pt1 | contig 10676 bp, 6 predicted proteins | sample TergutEmb28metaG_2_FD_92546 | JGI IMG/M metagenome (GOLD analysis project Ga0123356, IMG submission 92546) | Embiratermes neotenicus P3 segment gut microbial communities from Petit-Saut dam, French Guiana - Emb289 P3 | ecosystem: Host-associated > Arthropoda: Insects > Digestive system > Gut ... | reverse complement strand
GGCCTGGTTATCCAGAAGAATCATGTCCTGGGTCACCGCGATCTGCAGGTTCACCTCTGTCGGCTTCTTCTTGGACTCCGAGTTCGGCAACACAAGGTTGTCGGCGTTGGTTAAAATCGAACCGTCCGCCGAGTAGTTCTTGAGCAGGAACAGGAGCATGATGGTCAACACGTCCATGAGGGACGTGATGTTCATCGAGGCATGATGCTTTTTTAGCTTAAACCTTGCCATGATTACGCCCTCAACTTTGCGATGGAGATGTTCGGGAACTCGGCGTTGCGCGCCGCGTCCATGATCTGAATAATCTTGTCATAGATTACCTCGTTCTCCGCGGCGATAATGATATCATCCGCGTCTTCAGCCTCGCGATAGCGCTCCTTGACCTTCATGAGACGGTTCTTGAGCTCATCGTACGCCGAAAGCGGCTTGCTCTCATAATCAGCCGGATTCGAGACGACAATCCGCCGACGCGGGTTCGTCAGCGCATAAACCGTATCCCCAACATTTACACTCTGCACCGGATTGCCGTCTACATTTGTCAACATCTCACCAAATTTGGTGTACATCGACTTGATAATGTTGCGGTTCTCATCCGTTGTATAGAGATAAATCTCAAAACGCTCATATACTGTAAGCTCCTGGCCGGTGCGCGGATTTAACGGCGCTTTCCCTGGAGTATACTCTAGAAGCGTATCAAGACCTCCGTCCCTGGAAATATAGCGGTGATACTCAACATAGAAGAGGCTGGGCATGAAACCGCCCTTGGCGCCCAGCGTCACAACGGAGTCGGTAATAATAGCCGTGAGGAGGAGTTTCTCTTCCTTGTTCTCCGGCGACTGCTCCGTCTGCGCACTCTTCGTCTGCGAGCCGCGCTGCTCGGGAAGCTTGATGTCGATAATAGCAACGCTGGCAAATTCCGCAGACACAACAAGCATGGGAATGAGCACAACCATCAGGTTCATGAAAACCTTCAAGTCAACGTCGGTAGGTTCGACTTCAGGCGTTTTTAATTTTTGAGCCATTTATAACAATCCCCTCCAAATATAAAGGTTTAGGCCTCGATCATATTGATCAGTTTGGTCGCCTTCTCGTCGAGCTGCTGCATCACACCGTCGGACTTACTGGCGAGGATACCGTGAGCAAGAAGAAGAGGAACGGCGACAAGGAGAGCCCAAAGCGTCGACGACATGGACATGGAGATACCGGCAGCGAGCGCCTGGGCGCGCTGGGCGGCGGGAACGTTAGCGATAGCGTCAAAAGCAAGCATCAGACCGTAAATCGTACCCATAAGGCCCACAAGCGTCGTGATGTTGGCGATCGTCGGGATGAACGGGATGTTACGGGTAATTTTCGGAGCTTCGGTCAAAAATACTTCGTCAACAGCCTTCTGGACAGCCTTGGAACCGCGGCCGCGATTCTGAAGGATGGCAACCACACCCTTGGCAAGCGGGGTCTTCTGCGAAGAGGCGTACTTGATCGCCTTGTCGAACTCGCCGGCCTTCACATACTTGGATATGCCGCTCATGAATGTACCGCTACCGGAACCGCAGGTAAAAAACAGAAACCATACGCGCTCGGCAACAAAGCCCATACCGATCCACAGCAGACACATGATCATCCACATACACCAGGCTCCACTCGTCAAAAAACCGTCGAGTACAAACTTATACAGCATCATAAGGCAGAACTCCTTCCACTTAATGTTTTAAGTGTGTTTGTGTTTATGGTAAAATTATACTGAATTTCCTTCTCCAAAATCCCCACCCTCAAGCAATGGGGACAATATACCGATAACTAATAAATTACATACTGACCACCGGCCAACGCAAGAATATTTTACAAAAATTTTATAATCCCGCGCCGGCAACCGGGGGCGGCACTCCGCCAACCCCGGTTTTTTCGCTGATTTTCGCCGTCAAACAACAGATCCCGGCAACTTTAACCATACCCCTGTTACGACCCGGACTTCAGGTTCTTGATCCTCTCCTCCTCCATGACGATGTTCCTCTCAGCTTCCATACGGATACGGTTGAGCTGGCTGATCTTTTCGTCCACGGGGATATCCATGCTCATGATCCTGTTGATACGGTCCAAGCTTCTGTTAAGCTCGCCGTCCCTGCTGCGGGGCGCGATCTCGTTACCTTCGGCGTCGTACTGCTTCGCCCTCTCGGCCGGCTTCCACGCCACAATCTCGACATCGATGTACTCAGACTCGGGGTTGATCGTACGGAGACGCTCCCTGATCTTGTCAACCCACTCGCTCGGACCGATACCGATGTCCTTCGCAAGCTTCATACCATCCTCATACTTCGGCATCGCCGCGTCAAGAGCTTTCAGGTAACGCTCCTCAAGCTCCATTACGTAGTACTCGCGCTCATCCTCGCTCAAACCCTTGGGCACCGGTGAGTTCTTAAACAGAAGGCCGACCTCTTCGAGAATTTGCCCCTTCTTGAACGCCATTTCCATGATAGCCTGCATCGACGCCTCAATGTATTCGCCGGACAGATTCTGCTCTTTCGCCCAGGTAATGTTCTGGTAGAAGTACTCCATAGCACGGTCATAGTACCTCTCGAGACTCGACAGCACCTTGATCTTGCCACCCATACGCTCGACCTCGTTACCAAAGAGCGTCTGGTTCGCCACGGCATCGGCCATGTCGTAGAACCCGCGGCCGATCATGTATGTAGAGCGCATCGTCCACTCCTCAACACCCAACTCGATCGCCTTGGCGAAAAGCCTCGCGGGCTCTTCCAGCGCTTTCGTCTTGTCACGGACACGGTTGTTCATCTCGCGCTCGTTTCTGGCGTCAAGCTTGATATCCGTAAAAGTACGGTACTTGATCTCACCAAGCCTGTAATAGGCCTGCGCCACGTTCGCAACGTCGATGTCAGCCGTCTTGGCGTGCTGCTCGTAAATCCTGATAGCCATATTGTAACTTGACTCCGACTCGCGATAGTTCTCCATATTGAAGTACGCGTCACCGGCCTTAACGAGCGCCTGCACCTGCTTGAACCTGTCGTTCGTGTACTTCTGAGCGTAATCGGTGAACGAATTAGCCATCTTGGCGAACTCTTCCAGTTTCTCCCAGCACAAACCGATCGAGAAGAAAGCCTCGCCGGCGAACTCGCTGTTGGGATAGTTCTGAGCCAGCAGACCGTAAACGTTGATAGCGTCGTGATAGTGCTTGCCCTTTTCGAAGATGAGGCCCGCGTTGTACAGCGCCTGCGGGGTCTTCGGGTCATTGCGGTAGCGCTCGAAAATCAGCTCGAACATCTTGCCGGCCATGTCAAACTGGTTCAGCTTCTGATACGCCTCGGATGCCGACGACAAGCTCGGAATGGCGAACTCGGCCTTGGGTATCTGGTTCGCGGCGGTCAGGTAGACCTGAGCGGCCTTTTCCCACATGTCGGCCTTCTTGTAGTTCTCGGCGGCACGGATGTACGCGCTCTCACGCAACGGTGACTGACGCTCGGCCAACTGTTCGAATGTCGTGGCGGCTTTCGCGAACTCCTTAAGCTCCTCGTAGCACACACCGGACTCAAACCAACCCTGAGCCGCAACCTTGGACTCCCTGAACTCATTGGAGATAGCCTTGAAAGCATCCGCGGCTCCGGCGAGATTGCCCGTCTTTTTCAAATTCTCGGCCTGACGGTACATGGCACCGGCGGCGAGTTCCAGAATCTCTTCGTAATCCTTGGTGTCACGCGGGGTGCGGTTCAACAGGCCCCTGAACGTCTGCATCGCAAGATCAAACTGGTTATTGCTTGAATAGCTGTTACCGAGCATTCGGGTAGCCTGCGGCGTAATCTTATGGTCGGGATACTGGTCAACAACCTGCTTGAAAGAGTTGATAGCGTCGACGAACGCCTTGCCGCCGAAGTGAATATTACCGGCCAGATAGAGTACCTCGGCCGCGTTGGGGCTCTGCGGGAAGCGCCTCTGGAAATTAGAAGTCTGCTCAATAAGCCTCTTGGTCGACGCCAGCCCGTAGGACTTGTCTTCGGGAATACCCTCGCGCTCCATGTCCTTCTTACGGCAGTTGTCGAGAGCAACGATAGTGTTGAAACCGGCGTCCTCCTGAGAGATGGCGATCGGGTTCGTCTTGTCGCCGGCCTGCGCCTTGAGCTTCTCCAACTGCTCAGGGTCCATACCCAGCGTATCAACTTCCGATATATATGCCGGCTACGTGTTAAGGTCCTGCATCGCAACATAATTATAATTCTCGGCAGCCTTTTCGCAGTCGCCCAGCGCGCTGTAAATTTCCGCGATGTTATACTTAAACTCGAAAGTACGCCACTTGTCGTCCGGGAACTTCTGGAAAAACTCGTTGTAACGCTTCATCGCCTTGTCATACAGCGACCTGTCTTTCCTTCTCTGAGCCTCACCGTGGTAGAACAGGGCGATATCGCCGATAGCGCGCTTGATAGAAGCCCTCGAAATGTCTATAACCGCCCTCTCGTTGGAGTTGGCCTGAAACCACTTGCTGCCCTGGCCGTAGTCGTCAACAAGGCGTTCACGCTCGTCGTTGGCCCTCTGGTGCTCCTTTTTGACGACAAAGCACTCGATGAGGTGCTGGCGCGCGATCGGGGCATCCTTGTAGAGCGGGAACCTCTTTAACGCACCTTCAATAGCACCGATAGCGGCATCCCACTGGGCGCGCTCCCTGTTCTTCGCGCCGATGGCGTAAATAACGTGCGCCTCGTAGGGCCTTGGGTTCTTCCTGAAAAACTTGGTGGCCTCGCCTACACCGTCGTCCATTTCTGAAAATGAAATGACCATGTACTCAAGCGCCATCTCGCGGAACTGCCTTCTGGTATAGTTGCCCTTGTCGCACTCTACAATATAATTGTGGAAGTACTCGACAGCCCTGTCGAAATCGCCCAGGTAATACGCGCACTCACCGCGGCGGTAGTGGGCCATCTCCCATGACATCGGGTCGATCTCGTTCCTTTTAATCCTCTTGAGGTGGTCGTAGGCCTTGTTGTAGTTGGTCTCCATAAACGCAAGGTCGGCCAAACGGAAATGCGCACCGGATACACGAGGGCTATTGGGGAAGCGCTGAACCAGCTGCTCCCAAATGATACGGGCCGTGTCTACGTGACCCTCCAACAGATAGGTAGTACCCATCTGATTGAACGCCTCGGGCAGTTTGGGGAAGTTGGGGTACTCACGCGTGAGCTGCCAGTACATTTTCAGCGACTTGGAGTAGTCGGGCTTGGGAGACACTGGCGGCGTGCCGCGGCCGGTGCGCTCAAACTGCTCGAACTCCTTGCTGTAGCGCTCGGAAGCCGCGACGAACTCGTCTCTGCCCTGATCGTAGTAAAGCGCGCCAAGCGTGTACATGACATCGGCGCAACGGTCACTCTTGCGGACGGCACACTGCTCCAAAAGCTTCTCGTAGCGCGCAACAATAGCGGCAAGGTCCGCACCGGTGGGGCGATTCCTCTCCGCCTGATCTCTCTTTTGCTTCTCAAGCCTTTCTATCTCAGCCTGAACTTCCGCACGGGACTTTTGCTGGCCCTTCTTTTGGGCCGACACCGTGAAAACGGAACCGGACAAGAACGTCCCGAGGACGACCGCCATCAACACATACCTCAAACTTTTGCCCATACCACAATCTCCTTATTGCTTTATATTGCGGACAAAAACATTATTTGCCTGTTCAAAAACGGGCGGCCGATGATACGACCGCCCCTAATGCTACTCCTCAATCGCGTCCATCTGCTCCAACTGCTGGCGCAACCTGTCAAGCTCGGCGTCGGTCCTTCCATCCTGAGCGGTCGTCGCACGGCGCTTCATCTGGCTCGTCGCCTTCGCTAACGCGAACGTCGCGTCGTCAACAATCTGCTCTTTCTGCATGTGGAAATTGTTATGCGACTTGGCCAGCACCTTATACCGGAAGAACTCCTCGTTCTCCTTGGCGAACTTTTCGTATCCGCGCTGAAGCTCGGGGCGCTCCTCAACCGACCTGGGGGTCGGCTTGCGCATGGCGTTGCGCCTGATACGGTCGGCTGTCGGCGCGAACTCGTCGGCCTCACGATCGTTCTGCACCTTTCTAGTCCTCACGTCATCGCCTGTCAGGAACTTGCCGCCGGCGGCCGCCAAAGCCTGCTCAAGCGCCGGGACGGCCTGCTCGGGCTTGCGCTGTAACATCAACGCATAACCCCTCAACAGATGCGCCTCGGGAACAAACGGCGATTCCGGATGCATGCGGATGATCTTGTCGGCACTCTGCAAGCACCTGTCCGGCTGGCCGGCCTTAATCCATGTCCACGCCATACCGAGCAGCGCCTCGTCGCCATGCGGCTTCGCGTTGTCCGGCACGATGGTGTATGACTCGGCGGCCTCGCGGAACTTGTCGCCGGCCTCGAAGTACATGTGGCCGAGCTTTACGGCGGCAGCGTATTGGAGCATTTGGTCGGCAGCACGGGACGTAGTATCGTCAATAATAGCACGCAAATTCTGTATGGCCGCCTGCTCCCTGTCGGTTTGGTGGTTAACAATCGACAGCGTGTACAGGGCGTAGAGGTACGACGGGTCTGTCCGCTTGACCAGCTCAAGGTGGCGCTTGGCGTCCTCAAGATTCCCGTTGTGGAACGCGATCTCGCCGGCCAAATACTCGGCCTCCCCTACAATCTCGCTCTCGGGATACAGGTTGATAATAAAGGAGTGGTTCCTCATGGCGTCTTCATAGCGCTCTTCCCTGTAGTCAAGGCTCATTATCCCATACAGATAGAACGCGCGCATGTCAGACGTAGTGTGCTCCTCCAACGCAGCCACGAACACTTCGCGTGCGGTATTATTCATATAAAGCTGCTTGTAGCAATCACCCATGAAGTAGGCGGCCCTGTCGTTCAGGTTGAAGTTGGGGTACAGCGCAATCAGCTTGCCGAAAGCAAACGAGGCCTCCCAATACCTGCCGGCCGTATAGAGGCGCATAGCTTCCTGATATGTGTCATTCGGTGCGACAATGAGCTTGTTATAAAGCCTTCTCGACTCCTTTTGCTCGCGCGTCCGGCCAAAGTCAGCCGAGGCCTTGATCATCATAACGAGGCCGCGCTCGTCGTCCATGTTGGAGGCGTTTTCCAAAAAGCTGTAACCGAAGTTGTAATCTAATGTGAGGTAGTTAATCATCTCAGGCAACGGGTACAGGAAGTTGTAGCTGAAGCCGAGGTACGGGATATTGTTGTTCGTCCAGCCACCCTTGAACCAAAGCTGCGGGATGAACTGGTACTTGGCGTGGAACCCCCAGCGAAGCGCCATGGGGAACGCGTCTATAAGATCTTTGGCGGAGGGTACGATAAAATTTCCATCTTCGTCGAAATTCCCGGCCATTTTCTTGAAGTCTTCGTTCAAAGCCGTAAGGAACATGAAAGCGTTGTCAATAATCAACTCGCCGCTGACGACCAAATTCTTGTTCAGCCCACCGTAACGCAAGCCTATGCGGCCGCGGGAAACGGTAACAAGGTCACCCCGGTCTATGGACTCGCCACCCGTCGGGATTAAATCTTCCAACTCCCAGGGAGTCTGCGTAGGCAAAATGTCTTGTGCGGTGAGACTAATACCGAAATCGCCCCACTGGTAATGATCCATGGGATTGATGTAGATACCCAAGTCCACACCGGGCACACTCGAAAACGCTGCCTGGCCAAACTGCGCCTGCGAGCGGAACTTCAAGTTTGTACCTAGCATAAGCCACGGCAGCACCCTCACACCGTAGTTACCCACTAACCACAAGTCTTGATAAGGTACGGCGGATCCCCTGACAAGGCCCTCTTCGTCCCCTCCGCCTACGCCAACTTCCGCCACCTTGATCCGGTCTACGGTATTACGCGCGTGGAGCACCGTCAAACCCACCGTATGGCGCAACCTTATCGGGTAGAAAAAACTGAAATCCTGATACCCCATGTTGCCATTGTTCATGCCCCAGCGATAGAACGCCATGCTGGCGTGCATCTGGTTGACCCTGTACAGCAGCGCCGGGTTGACCAGCGCCGACGTCCAACTGTTCAGGTCCTGCGTAAAGTCGGCCTGGAAATATGGCGCGTCGTATCCGCCCTCACCCTCACCGCCCTCCTGCGCAACCGCAAACGCTGCCGCGCAAAGCACGGCGGCAAACAGGATGCGTAACACACAGGCAGTTCTCTTCGTCATCATCTTTATAAACTCCTCCGTAAAACCGCCTCGCAGGGCGACTTTTTTATTGTCGTCGTATTGCGGACGGCTGCAAGCCGCCCCTACATTTGGCGGGCGCGATAAATCGCGCCCCTACAACATCCATCTGACTGCAACTAAACCATCTATACTGCGCCGTTACCTCAACGGGATAATCTCAATCCTTCTGTTAGTCTCACGACCGTCCTCAAAATCGTTCGAGGCTATCGGGCGCTCCATACCGTACCCGCGGGCGACAAGCCTGCTCCTGTCTATCCCCTTAGACACAAAATAGTTCAGCACCGCCCGCGCCCTGTTGAACGAAAGCGACTTGTTTGCGTCCTCATCACCCTCATCGTCGGTATGCCCGGCAATCTCAATACGCAAATCCGTGTGATAGGCAAGGCTGTTGTAGATCTCATCCAATGCCGAATGGGATGACGACGACAACTCCGCGTTTTCGACCCCGAAACTGACCTTGTCCTCGTTCAGGATAATCGTTGAATGAATACTCGACGGAATCGGCCCCACGGGGGCGGCGGGAGGGGGCGGAGGAGGAACGTACGCCTCGTACGTCTCCTCAGGCTGCGCAAATGTCTGCTGCTGTTGCTGCGCCGGAGGCCCGAAGAACTGGTCCAGGTCGCTCGACGCGGCGGACGTCCTCGCGCTTGAAGCGGCGGTAGCCGGCAAATCGCCGACGGCCCCGGACTTCGCGAGCTCCTCGTTCAGCCCGATGTCGGCGCCCTCTTCACCCCTGCCTTTCATGGGCGAACCCGACTTGACCGCGTAATTGTGCCGCGGAAACCCGGCGCCCACAAACTGCGGGTCTTCGTTAACATTCTGCTGGCGTACAGTCTGGTTGTCGGCGTTGTCATTAAAAGGCAGGCGGTTGGCGTAGATATTGTTGCCTACGATACGCGTTTTGCGCGAATCGGGGCCCAAAAATATCCCGTACTGCTTGTTCCCCATCAGTATGTTATTGCGCACCAAAACCTCGGTCCTGCCGGCGCCGAATATCCCGCTGTAGCCGTTCTCCATAATAACGTTATGGTTGATGGAAGTCCGCGTACCGCGCACGGATTCCAAGAAAATCCCGGTCCACTCGTTGCGGTAGACGACGTTATTAACTATATCCGGCAGGGTCACTAAGGCGTGAATTCCCGTTCCCTTATTATCTATGATAATATTATTGGTAATTACCGGCCGCGTGTTCTTGCACAGGATGCCCGTCCGCCCGTTGCGGATGGTGAACCCGCTGATCACGGCCCCGTCGGCCGCCGTCACCACCGGCCCCTTGCGCCGCCCGTCGATGATGGTCGACTTCCTGTCCTGCCCGAGCAGCACCACGTCGTCGGCCAAAGTAATGTTCTCCTTGTACACCCCGTTCCGCACGTAGACCGTGTCGCCCTCGGCCGCCTCGTTGATCGCCGCCTGGATCGTGGGGAAGTTGGTGGGAACGGTGATCCTCTTGGGAGTTTGCGCCCCAACACAAACAACAGCCGCCAAAAGCAGCCCAAAAGCCGCGCGCGTCCGCTGTTTCGTACTCATTATCATCATATTCCGTTACCTTGCCCGTTCTCTCTTAAAATATGCGTATAGACATCCCCACCATCTAAGGGGACATTCCAACAAAAATAAATACAGGGACGCACGCAAGTCAACAGTTTTGTTGCCGGCATGACTTTTTTTAATTTTGACGCCTGCCCCTCCAAGATAATAAATTAAGTGATTTACCTGAAATATGCAAGCTTTTTTTTAAATTTTAACAACGCGCCACCGCGGCGGGGCACGGCCGGCAATGGCAACCGGCGAAGAATTTGGGGTCAGCGCCCGCGCTGATGTATATTTGTACCAATGAAAAACCTGTACTTAATACTGCTGACGACAATATCCTTAGCCGCCCCGGCCACCGTGGCGGGCTTTGGCAAAAACAAGGTCCAGTACCAATATATGGACTGGGCGTACCTTAAAACCCCCCACTATACATTATACTACCACCAGGACCAGGGCACGCTGCCGGCGATGGCCTACGTCTGGCTCGACGGCATCTACGAGGACCTCAGCCGCCGCTTCAGCTACACCCACGACAAGAGCGTCCCGGTCGTCCTCTACGAGTCCCCCGCCCTTTTCGAGCAGACGAACATCATCACCGAGATCCTCCCCGAGGAGGTGGGCGGCTTCACCGAACTCTTTAAAAACCGCATTGCCGTCCCGTTCAACGGCTCGTACTCCGACCTGCGCCACGTACTCCACCACGAGATGGTGCACGCGTTCGTATTCGGCGCTATCTACGGCGGCAGTATCTTCCGCGCCGCCGGCGCCAGGGTCCCGCTGTGGTTCAACGAGGGGCTCGCCGAACTCCTCTCGTCGGGATGGGACCGCACCGCCGACATGTTCATGCTCGACCGCGTACTCCACTCCTCCGTGCCCCCGCCGGGACCGATGCTCGACGGGTTCATGGCCTACAAGGGCGGCCAGTCGTTCCTCTACTACCTGCACAGCACAGGCGGAGATGCACAATT
>Ga0123356_10007770_pt1 | contig 10677 bp, 8 predicted proteins | sample TergutEmb28metaG_2_FD_92546 | JGI IMG/M metagenome (GOLD analysis project Ga0123356, IMG submission 92546) | Embiratermes neotenicus P3 segment gut microbial communities from Petit-Saut dam, French Guiana - Emb289 P3 | ecosystem: Host-associated > Arthropoda: Insects > Digestive system > Gut ... | reverse complement strand
CGGCTCACCTCCATTTTCGTGGAATATAACAGTAATGTCGCGCTCCGCCCACCGGGCGTATAAATTTATTACTCCGGCAGTTGTGTTTAGATCTGTTACCGGTGTTTCAAAGTTCCAGCGGTTGCTTTCCAGCCAGGGCGCTCCGTTTACGGTATACCAGCCGCCGAAACCCTGACTTGAATTTTCCATGGGAGGAGGTTCTTTAACTTTTGTTCCATGGATCAAAATTTGATCGGGCGGCTGCGGGGTTCCGCCTCCTGTAATGAAATTAATCGTATATGGTACAGGAATCCATCCTGCAAATAGTGTAAAATCTCTGACAACAATGTCGTTGTCAAAGTCCCATGTTTTTCCGGAACGGCTGGAATTGGGAAACCATCCGCCAAAAATAAAACCGCTCTGGGTTATCGCGGGAACTCTCTCTACTTTTCCATCACGGATTATCGACTGGGGACCCACCCAGTCTTTGCAATCCGGACCCGGGTTAAAACTTACAATAAAGAATTCCCGGCTGGTATTTATTGTACCCGGATTGTCATCTATGTCCCACCATCTTTCTACGATGGGATTGCTGCAGACCGAAAAGAAAACAACTATGTAAACCGCGCTTGTTAGTACTGAAAAATATTTAAAAATAATTTTTGTTAATCTTTTTTTCATTTTTTGCTACTCCTTTAATAAATGTCAACCTGGGTAATTATCATTTCTACCCGGCGGTTTCTGTTTCTTATGTCCCATTCATTTGTCGCGGTTCTAGTCCCTCCAAAGGAGATCAAAACGATTTGATTTTCATCTACGCCCCTGTCCTTAAGTTCTCCGGCGACAACATTCGCACGCATAAGACTTAGTACCTTTAGTTCTTCTATTTCACTGTGATTAATGGTATAGGGATTGGCATGACCTTCTATTCTTACGCGATAATTGGGATTATCCTTTAAAGTTTGGGCAGTATAATTCAGAACCATTTCGTTCAGTTGCTGGGCGTCCCTGTCAATTCCAATATTGTACCTTCCGATATCCGGACCAAACAGGACAAACTCAACCGAGGAAATCATAACCCGTCTTACAATTTCTTCAGGCGGAATTATCTTCATGACTTCTACATATTCGGTTCTGTGCGGAAAACTTTGTTGCAAAATACGGTTTGTATTAACTTTTTGCGGTAAGGGGAATTTATAACCGGCTGTCAGGGAACCCCCAAAGATAAACGGATACCCGCCGCGTATCATGGGTTCAAGGTGCCATCTGGCGCTCAGGGGAATGGTTAACCCGATTGCTGCATCAAAAAGCAGGGAACCTCGTGTCATTGTTACATCATTAAACGGATTTGACGAAGTTCCCCTGTATGCAGAAATCAGTCCCATTCCGCCCTGAACAAAAATATTCCAGGAGTTCAATTCCTGTCCAAGCCTCAGGAAATTCCATCTCATGTAGACCAGGCCTTCAAAAGCCAATATGTGGCGTTTATCATCTTCGGCGCTGAAATTCACACCGAGTTTGCTTCCAATCATTAATTTGGGTGAGAGCCACAGTTTAGGATCAATAATTGCCTGGAAAGACGCTCCGGAAATCAGAAAATCGCTCATTCCAAACCCTGAATCCAATGACCAGAAATCTCCTGCCGGAAAGTCGTATATTGTTTGAGCAAAAACCCCGCAAACAATCAACAAAAACAGTAATAACATGAAAATTATTTTTTTTAACATTATTTTTTACCTCATTTTTCTAAATTATAATAAATTATGTTAACTAAATAATAAACCGGAAAAAAAAACCAGATCAAGTATTTTTTTTCTATTTATTAATAAATCTTTTAAAAATCGGAATAAAACAAAATCCACAACCCATCCAACCTTAGTAATTAGGTTTAATTGGTGCCTGTCACTATATGCTTAGCTATTCTTGATTTTTCAAAGTTCGAAAGATATGAAGGTTAAAAAGAATTACCAAATTTCGCTATACACTCTGTGAAACTCTGTGGTTAAATTCTTGAATAATTCGATTAAATCTAATAAAATGGATTAGATGGAATCTTTACCCTTCCTGGAAGACATTTACCCTCAGAATTTACTCTATGCCGTTACAATAAGGTCTCCAATAGCTAAAGGCTCTATTTTATCTTTCCAGATTCCAGAACTTCCTAATAACTACACTTTAATAACCGCAAAGGATATTCCAGGCGAAAACAGGCTTGAAGATTCAAAAATCCCAATACTTGCTGATAAGACTCTTTCTTATATCGGAGAACCTGTAGCTATTCTTCTTGGTCCGGATAAAACAAAACTTACAGAATTATCCGCAAAATGTAAAATCACAGTAAACGAAGAAGTACCGGTATTCAGCTGCGATACAAGCGAAAATTCCCAATTGGACGCGACGCGGGAAATAATAATTGGAAATCCTATAGAATATTCGGATAAATTAAATGAAACAGCTGATACTAAAAGTAAAGTTATAACCGGAAGTTATACAACAGGTATTCAGGAACATTGGTACGCGGAACCTGTTGGAGCTGTTACCTGGTATAAGGACGATTCCAGTTCCGCAAGACTAATTGTAAAAACAGCGACCCAATGGCCATATCATGTAAAACGTTCTGTTACCCGCGTTCTGGGAATTGAACCTTCCGTTGTGTCTGTAGAACCAACAGCGCTTAACCTTCACATGGATGGAAAATTATGGTATCCGTCTTTAATCGCCTGTCATGCAGCCCTCGGTACATTTATTTCCAAAAAACCTGTACGTTTAATTTTAAACAGGGAAGAAGATTTTCTTTATACTACAAAGAGATGCGGTTCAGAGATAAATATATCAAGCCAAATCGATGAAAACGGCAATATTCAATCTACAAATATCGATATTAATGTTAACCTTGGTGCGTACGGAGTTAACGAAAATGAAATATTGGATCAAATTTGTCTTGGTTCTCTTGGTTTATATAAATTTAGCAATTTAAAACTATCAGCCGGTGTAAGTATTACCAATATACCAACACAAGGTCCATTTTCCGGTTTTGGTTTGGCGTTGGGTCTTTTCGCTATCGAACGTCATGTTTCAAATATAGCGGAAAGCGTTAAGGAAGATCCCGCAATATGGCGGGAAAACCGCGTAGATCCCGGATTACTTTTACCGTCTTTACCCGTTAAAAATAATACTAACAACAATGATCTTTTACGCGCCGTTGTAAAGATGAGCGATTACTACCGTAAAAGAGCGTCTTTTGAATTAATACGCCAAAGCCGTAAAGGCAAGCTGCCGGATAAAGGCGATAATCCCAGAGGAATAGGTATCGCTGTTGGCTTTCAGGGAAATAATCTTCTTTATCATGGTGAAGATAATGGAGTTTATAGTGTTGAGGTAACATTAACAAAAGATCATAACCTGATAATTAAGACAAGTATTATTACCTGTGAGGATTACACCAGGATATGGGAAAAAATAGCGTCTGATATTTTCTCTATAGAACCATTGACAATACAAATTATCTCCGTAGATTCACCGGATTGCGGTCCTTCCTGTTCTTCCAGAAATATTACCGCTATTACAAAACTTGTAGAAAAATGCTGCCTTGCCATACGTAAACAAAAAGAGCAGGATTCCCTTCCGATTACTGTCCGCCGTTCATTCAAACCTCAAAGCGGTTCATTACGGGATGGCGTTTTTACTCCGCCAAAAGGCAGAGTTTTGGATGTCAGCGGTTTTTTAAAACCAGGTCTAGCCGCGGCTGTTGTTGAAGTATCAATTGATCTTATAGAATGCATTCCTGTAATACGCGGAGTTTGGCTGGCTGTCGACGGAGGAAAAATAATTTCGCATAACAGAGCAAAAAGAAACCTTACGCGGGGAGCAGCTCTTGCATTAGGTTGGGCGTTTACAGAAAATATCGAATATATAAACGGTGTTATTCCAAAAACTCAATATGACAACTTTACCATTTTTTCTCCTATGGATATTCCGCCTATTCATATTGATTTTTTGGAAAATCCGGCGGAAGCAAAAGACAATGAAATAAAAGGGATCGGAGATCTTCCTTTTACCTGTATTCCAGCGGCGTTTATACAGGCTGTTTCCCAGGCAATGGATCACTGCTTTAATTCGATCCCGTTAAAAAGAAAGGATATTTGGGAAATAACGCGTTCTAAATATGCCGAAGCGGGTCATAAATGACAATTAATTTTATATTAAACGGCGAAGATGTAGTTTTCCAGGGAGAGACAGGCGTTAGATTAATCGATATATTACGCGGACACTTTGGTTTATTCGGATCAAAACCCGGTTGTCTCGCAGGACAATGCGGAGCATGCTCGGTAATCTTTAACGGACAAGTCAGTCCTGCCTGCCTTATCCCCGCTTTTAAAATCAGAGGGCGCGAAGTAATCACCATAGAAGGATTTTCCCAAACAATTGAATACCAGGAAATAATTGCCGCTTTCATTGACGAGCATTTGGGAAATTGCGGTTATTGCGAAGCCGGAAAAGTTCTTTGTACAGAAGCACTTCTTGATAAAATCCCGGCTCCGACCAAAGAAGAAATATTAATGGGGTTTTCCGGAATAAAATGCCGCTGTACCAATGTAGAGAGACTTATAAAAGCTGTAAATTCAATCGCCGTGACACGATCAAGGAGACTTTATGGACGCTCCTCTTAATCAGGTAATTTTTCCTAATTCCTTTCAGGAATTTTTCGCGGCATGGAATCGATTCCCAGGCGCTGTTCCTTATGCCGGAGGAACAAATATAATCGGCAGACAGGAAAAAGATGTACTTGACCTTCCTCCTATTTTTCTTTGTCTTGATAAAATTGATGAACTGCACAGAATTACCAGAACAGAACAGTATCTGGAAATCGGCTCAATGACCAAATTAAACAAACTTGTAACTTTGGGAAAAATAGTTCCGGAAATCCTGCGTAAATGCATTGAAAGTATCGCAGGTGTACAACTAAGAAATATAGCGACAATTGGAGGTAATATTTGCAGTACGTCCCGTCTAATGGATTTACCCGCTGTACTTACAGCTCTGGATGCTCAATATGAATTCCGGGGCATTTCCAATAATACACGATGGGTTTCCGCAGCTCGTTTTCATTCAGAAGAAAATACATCTCTGGAAAGTCAGGAAATACTCAGCCGAATCAGACTACCCCTTCATCAATGGGATTATGCAATATATAAAAAATTTTACAGCGAAAATTATATAAAGAATGAAGCGCTTGTATTTCTTGTTAAAACACAGAAAAATATGCTGATTGATATAAGAGTTATTATCAAGGGAAACACTCTTCTGCGAAATAAAAATGGAGAAGATATATTAAACGGCAAATATTTACCATTTAGCCGGAAAACTGCCGACGATTTTATTGAAAACTGGAAAGAATTTCTTATTGAAAAACAGGAATTAAGTGAAATTTCAAAGAATTCTCTTCTAAACAGCATAGAAGAAAACATATATAAACTCTCAGAATAACTCATCCCTTGTAAGTCATGCTTTTTCATGATATTGTGTTATAATATTACAATAAATGGGTTAGATTGAGCGTGTTTCGGCCGCCTTTTTATTAAAATTAACGATTATTAACCACATTGAGGTTTTAAATGACATATAAATTTGGCGAATTTACATCCAGTGTTTACATTACTAAAGAAATTCCTGATATTAATATAATTACTGATGAATTAAACAGATTACTTATCATAGCTGATGAAAATACGGCTCCTATTGCAGCTAAAATTTACGGAAAAAACAAAATACCGCTTTGTATACTAAAAAGCGGCGAAGAAAACAAAAATTGGAAATCTGTTGAAACAATTCTAAAATCTGCTCATGATGCCGGTCTTGGCCGAGATTGTATTTTTATCGCTGTCGGCGGCGGTGTTATCGGCGACATAACCGGTTTTGCTGCTTCTATATATATGAGAGGATGCAGGTTTATTCTTGTATCTACAACCCTTTTAGGGATGGTTGACGCGTCTGTCGGCGGAAAAACCGGTTTTGATCTTTTTAACATTAAGAATCTTGCCGGAAGTTTTTTTCCTGCTGAAAAAGTCTTTATCCCTGTTAATTCACTCTCCACACTTTCTTGTTTAAACTGGAAAAGCGGCATGGCAGAATTAATAAAAACAGCCGTTCTTGAAAGCGATGACTTTTTAAATCAATTAATAATAATTAACGCTAATCTGAATAATAATAAATTTGAATATAAATTATTACTGGATAATGATTTACTTGGTAAATGTATAAAAAGAGCTGTTCTTTATAAGAGCAGTATAGTAACAGAAGATCTCCGGGAATCCGGAAAGCGTAAACTTCTTAATCTGGGACACACATTCGGACATGCTCTTGAAAGCTCTGTTGGTCTTGGAAATATTTCTCATGGAGAAGCAGTCGCGTGGGGAATTATCCGCGCATGCGATCTTGGCCTTGCGCTTGGAATTACGCCTGAGACAAGAGCTAAGAAAATAAAAGAAATTATTAATTCATTTGGTTATGAATGTACTTGTCCTCATCCTCTCGCTCCTGATTTTAACTCATTAATTACCTTAATGAAAAGCGATAAAAAGAAAAAACAAGGCAAACTAACATTTATTATACCTGACGAAAAAAGCGCCCATCCTGTAATTATTGAATCAGAAGATGAACTAAACTTATTAAAAAACATATTAAAGGGATTGCCATTATCTTGAAGTTTCAATCATTAATTACACATTTCACATTAATCATTATCATAAGTTTTCCTGTTTATTCTTATGAAGAAACAGAAAATTACAGCGATTCAATTTTTATTATCAATTCTTTTACATTTAATATTAACGGTATTACACGTCCATATGCAGTAATTAACAAGGCGGATCTTGCACAAGGAGAAGAAATATCCGGTTTTTCCAATCTTGAAAAATATATCCTTAATAAACAACAGCTTCTCATTAATGAAAGAATCTTTGAAAGCGTTATTATTGAATACACTGTTGGACAGGTTCGTTATGACGGTAAAAATGAAGTTGACCTTATTATTAATATTTACGATACATGGAATATAGTCGCTATTCCCCGCCCTCAATACAGTTCCAGTACCGGTTTTGATATAACAATTAAGGGCCGTGATTATAATTTTCTGGGAACAATGAATCCTTTAAAACTTGACATTGGTTATTCCCGGGACATTGAAGGGCGAAACTTTTTTTCATTTTTACTAAACTCAGATATACCATTCAGACTCTTTGGTTTAAACTGGAACTTTATCTTTGATCATGACATTATCTATCGTCCGGACATGGAACTAAACTGGTATTATAAAAATGTTACTGGTTTATCCATAGATATACCTATCAGTTTTACCACTCCAAAATTTGGCTTTAATGTTCATCTAATTTATAACGAAGAAAACGAAGATTTTGAAAAATCTTTATACGGAAATTTCCAGGAAGGCTTTTATATATCCAGCCGTCCTTTTATTACCTGGAAGATACCAATTGTTTTTTTCCCGGACAATTATGGCGAAATTGTCTATACACCGGAAATAACCGCTGTATTTAATCATGAGATATCTCCCTGGGTTTTATCTGACAATAAAAAAGGGCCATATTTGAATTTTAATCATTCTATTAATTTTGGACGTATAGACTGGATAGAAAATTTTCAAAGGGGTTTTTATGCAAGTTTATCCAATTCATTTAATTATGATTTTTATGAATCGGAAGAGAATCCGCATCCGTTAAAAAGCGATGTAAGATTTTTATTTACAGGGCATTTTTTATTTAACGATTTTTTTGGTTTTTCCTTGCGATTTATATATCTCCATCTTTTTAATTCCATTAATTACAATGCCGGAGATGTCCTTCGCGGAGTTATTGATAATGAAATAAAAGCCGATTTTATGATTTCTTTAAATCTGGATCTCCCAATAAGAGTTTTAAGGATAAGACCTTCAGAACGTCTGAACAGCGGAATCCGTGTTTTTGATATAGATATACATTTAAGCCCCATAATTGACATAGCTTTATATAAAAATCCGGAAAAATCAGGGCTTTTTAATAAAAATAATCTGCTTTTTTCCGGAGGGTTTGAATTTATCGTTTTTCCGGACTTTTTCCGCAGCCTTTATTTAAGGATTTCGGCATCTTGGAATTTTTCTGATATTTCGAGTAGAATACCTATGGAATTATTTATAGGTACAGATCTTCATTATTAGGATTATGTTATGGCAAAAATTACAGTAATTGGAACAGGTTATGTTGGTTCGGTTTCCGGCGCCTGCCTCGCCGATTTTGGCAATCATGTTATTTGTGTAGATAATAATGCCGGAAAAATCGAATCTCTCAAAAAAGGAATTATACCTATTTTTGAACCTGGACTTGATGTTGTAGTAGAACGGAACAGTAAAAGCGGCAGACTTTTATTTACAACAGATCTCGCTTCTGCAATTAAGGAAAGTAATGTTGTTTTTATTGCCGTTGGTACACCTCCCGCAGATGACGGCAGCGCAGATCTTGTTTATGTAGAAGAAGCAGCCCGTCAAATTGGAAAATTAATAAATCATTATACGGTTATCGTAAATAAAAGCACTGTTCCTGTTGGCACCGGAAAAAAAGTTTATGGCTGGGTAAAAAAAGAACTAAACAAACGAAACATAAACATTGAATTTGACGTTGTATCCAATCCAGAGTTTTTACGCGAAGGTTCTGCTGTTAATGATTTTACGCATCCGGATCGGATAGTAATTGGCAGCGAAAGCAGACGAGCATGTGATATTATGAAAGATGTTTACCGCTCTCTTGATCTTAACGAAACAAATATTATAGAAACCAATATTGAATCTGCAGAAATGATAAAATACGCTTCTAATGCATTCCTTGCAGTTAAAATAACTTTTATTAACGAAATCGCCAATCTTTGTGAACATACAGGAGCTGATATTCTGGAAGTTGCCAAAGGAATGGGCAAAGACAGCAGAATTGGATCCAGGTTTTTAAATCCCGGTCCCGGTTACGGCGGTTCATGTTTTCCAAAAGACACAAATGCTTTAGTAAAAATTGCCAAAGAACATAATGTGATATTAAACATTGTTGAAGCTACATTACAGACAAATGAAGAACAAAAAATCCGTGCTGCAAAAAAAATAGAATCTGCTATTGGAGAACTTTCCGGAAAAACAATAGCTATCCTTGGCCTTGCATTTAAACCAAATACCGACGATATGAGAGAATCTCCTGCTATAACAATTTGTGAATATCTGACATCTAAAGGTTCAAAATTACGTCTCTTTGATCCTGCCGCCATGAATGAAGCAATGTGGAGATTAAAGTCAATTAATGACTGTTTGTATTTTGCAGCGGATGAATATGACGCTATTAAAGGTTCTGATGCTCTTGTTATTATTACTGAATGGAATCAATTCAGAAACCTGGACCTGGAAAAAGTAAAGGAACTGCTGTCTTCTCCGTTTTTTATTGATTTACGCAATATATATAAAGGCGAAGATATTACATCAATGGGTTTTAAATATTTCTGTATAGGGAAAATATGATTTTTTATTTAATAATGCAAAGGAGCTAAAAAACATGAAAGGTATTATATTAGCAGGAGGAGCGGGTACAAGACTTTATCCAATAACAAAAGCTGTATCCAAACAAATACTTCCGCTTTACGACAAGCCAATGATTTACTACCCTCTTTCCGTACTTATGCTTGCGAATATCAGAGAAGTTCTTATAATTTCTACTCCGCGGGATCTGCCGGTATTTAAAGAACTATTTGCAGACGGCTCATGGCTGGGCATGCGATTTGAATATAAAATACAGGAAAGCCCACGGGGACTTGCCGACGCATTTATTCTTGGTGACAGTTTTATAGGAAATGATTCCTGCGCTCTTGTTCTTGGCGATAATATTTTTTACGGAAGCGGATTCAGCAAAGTATTGCGTAATGCTTCACATAAAGTAACAGAAAATGGCGGCGGAGTAATATTCGGCTATTACGTTAAAGACCCGTCTTCGTATGGCGTTGTTGAATTTGATGCAGACGGAAAGGCATTATCAATAGAGGAAAAACCTGCAAAGCCGAAATCACATTATGCAGTCCCGGGCCTTTATTTTTATGACAATAATGTTATTAATATAGCAAAAAACGTAAAACCTTCTGCACGCGGTGAAATTGAAATTACTGCGGTTAACAATACATATCTGGATAAAAATAATCTTACTGTAGAAATTCTGGGACGCGGCTTGGCATGGCTGGATACCGGTACATATGATGGTTTGTTGGAAGCGTCAAACTTTATAGAGACAATACAAAAACGCCAGGGAATGTATGTTTCATGCATCGAAGAAATATCTTATAATAATAAATGGATATCCAAAGACGAACTTTTAAATCTGGCGTCAGAATATAAAACTGAATACGGCAATTATCTAAAATATATTGCGGAGAATAATTAATGCCTTTTACATTTAATCCATGCCCAATTAAGGGACTTTTCGAAATTCAGCCTAAAATATTCGGAGATGAGCGCGGTTATTTCTTTGAATGCTGGTCTTCCCGGGATTATGAAGAAGCCGGTATTTCTTCTCATTTTGTTCAGGATAATCAGTCTCGTTCAAATAAAGGCGTATTACGCGGTTTGCATTTTCAAAAAACACATCCTCAAGGTAAACTTGTAAGGGTTATTGAAGGCGAAGTCTT
>Ga0123356_10007769_pt1 | contig 10677 bp, 14 predicted proteins | sample TergutEmb28metaG_2_FD_92546 | JGI IMG/M metagenome (GOLD analysis project Ga0123356, IMG submission 92546) | Embiratermes neotenicus P3 segment gut microbial communities from Petit-Saut dam, French Guiana - Emb289 P3 | ecosystem: Host-associated > Arthropoda: Insects > Digestive system > Gut ... | reverse complement strand
TCCCGGCCAATACGCTGATCCCACCGAGCCGCCGGCCGATGAAATGCTGCGGGAAGCGGCAGCGTGGATGGAACGGCAGCCGGAATCCCCTGAATCCATCGAATCTGACGAAACCGACGAACCAAACAGCCTGTCCGTCGAGTATCCTCTTGGCGGCTTCAACCCCCAAAGCCTCGACAACCTCACAAAGATGGTCGCCTCCAAGGCGGCCTTGATCAAGGCCGCACTCGGCGCTGAGGAACTGCCGATCCAGATGACGGATGAAACGGTCGTGTTCCCATGGTTTACCCTCGACGACCCGGGCCACGCTGCCTGCTATACCCAGTTCATCTGGGCGCTCTGTCAGACCGCAAAAGGAAAAAAGCGCGTGACCGCCATTGAGCGGGGCCTTCCTGGCAACCCACGGTACACCATGAGGTGCTGGCTGCTTTCGCTTGGGCTAATCGGCGGTGAGTATGCAAAAGCGAGAAAATTGCTCCTTTCCCGGCTCGACGGCAACAGCAGCTTCAAGGGCGGCAAACGCCCAGCCTACACGGCGCACTGCTACACCTACCCGAACGGCTCTGAGGAGGACGCGATGGACTGTGCGACCGAGCATTTCACTTCGCTTGCCAAGGCTAAAGCCCACGTTGACGCTTTCGCCGCGAACACTGACGGCATTTACTTCGCAGGAGCAAATGTCGAGGATGAAAAGGGCAACTACGTGTACGAGTTGCTTTGCGGCTGAGGAGGGGCAGGCGATGAACATCATTTCAAAAGCCGCCCTGGAAGCGCGCCGGGCAAGGTATCCAGCTGGCTGCCGGATCGCGCTGGTCAGGACTACCGATCCCTATACCTCGCTTAAACCGGGTGACCTTGGGACTGTGGATTTCCTTGACTCAATCGGGACGATCTTTGTGACCTGGGACAACGGTTCGACCCTCGGCATGGCCTACGGCGAGGACGAGATTCGCAGAGTGTAGGAAGCAAACCCCCTGGATACAAGCCGCCGCGCGCGGCTTTTCCCTCTCGGATTATTGTGTGTATAAACGACAATGAAATCTCTGTTTTCTGTGTGTGTTTATTATCCTCATATAACTTGCTATATCTCGCGAGTAGAGCGATACTACACGTGCCAAAAGGCACAGCACATAGAACGGAGGGTATCCAGATGAACGAAAGGCAATGGCAACAGGTTGAGGAACAACTACCAGAGGGCGCGAAAATCCTGCGAACCTACCGCGCGTTTGAAAACGGCGAAACCAGGATCATCGTTAGGCTCCCCGGCGAACCATACGAAACCCGCTACATCGCCCACTTTGAGGGTGAAGACGTGAAACTGGAACACAGACCATAGCAGGGAGGGCAAGCAAAATGTGGAGCGAAGGCATCATCTCCTGCCCGGCGACGGATGGCAAGTACAAATACTGGGTGAAGCACTTTGAGGAAGGCTCGCAGTTCGGCATAGACGGCGGCAAGGTCAGCAAACTGACCATCCGCAAGCTCGGCGAGACCCGCGACCTCTGCAACTTTGACAGGGCTTGGGATGTTGAACCCACCGAAGAGGTAAAGGCGGTCTGCGCCATTATCCTGCAAAAGTACAACTGACCGCGAAAGAAACCGAGGACACCCCGCAAGGGGCTGTCCCTCGTACAGATTAGGTTGTAAGGCTTCCTTGGAGGTCTTTTTATTTTGCCTGGAAGGAGGACGCCAGTGGCCGATTTCAACTACAAGCCCACCCCGCTGATGCTTCTGGCCAGCCGGTACGACGTGCGCCGTGCGGACTTCGCGGTGAATTTTATCTCCATGCTCAAGCACACCACCGGCGAATGGTACGGGAAGCCGTTCCGTCTTATGCCTTGGCAGGAGCAGATCATCCGCGACATCTTCGGCATCGTCGATGCTGACGGATACCGGCAGTTCCGCACGGCCTACGTTGAGGTGGGAAAGAAGAATGGCAAGTCCGAGCTGGCCGCCGCTATCGCGCTGTACCTCCTGTTCGCGGACGGCGAAGCGGGTGCTGAGGTCTACTCCTGCGCGGCGGACATCAACCAAGCGAGCATCGTGTTCAACACCGCCAGGGCCATGGTCGAGCAATGCGGCGACCTGAATCGTCTTTCGAAGCTCGTACCGTCCACCAAGCGGATCATCTTCCCGCATACGAACAGCTTCTACCGGGTGCTGTCATCGGAAACAAAATCCAAGCAGGGCTTCAACGTGTCGGGGCTCATTTTTGACGAGCTCTTCGCCCAGCAAACCCGCGAGCTTTTCGATACCATGACCAAGTACACCGGCGACGCGCGCCGCCAACCGCTGTACTTCCTCATCACCACGGCGGGCCGTGACCGCACAAGCATCTGCTACGAAATCCACCAGAAGGCGAAGGCGATACTGGACGGCTCGAAGGTCGATCCGGCCTTTTATCCTGCCGTGTTTGGCATCGATGATGGAGACGATTGGGAAGATGAGGCCGTGTGGCGGCGGGTGAACCCGTCCATCGGAGTGACCATCCCGTTTGAGACCGTGCGGGCCGCTTATGAGCAAGCGAGGCAGAACCCCGCCGAGGAGATGCACTTCCGGCAGTTCCGGCTCAATGAATGGTGTAACGCCGACGTGCGTTGGATGCCCATGGAAAAATGGGACGCCTGCGGCGCGGAGCTCGACCCGGATGATTACGAAGGCCGCGACTGCTACTGTGGGCTGGACTTGTCCTCGACAGGCGACCTCACGGCTTTGGTACTGGTGTTCCCGCCCGATAGCGGCGAAGAGCACTATACGGTTCTGCCCTTCTTCTGGCTCCCGGAGAACGCCATTGACCTGCGGACGCGGCGCGACCATGTGCCCTACGCGGTCTGGCGCAAGATGGGCGTATTCAACGCGACCGAGGGCGACGTGGTCGATTATGACTATGTCGTCTCGTTCATCGAAAAGCTGTCTGAAGAATTCCGCATTCGAGAGATCGCCTACGACCGCTGGGGCGCGGAGAAGATCCGGCGCGAGTTGGAAGAACTGGGCGCGGAGCGCGGTTTCACCGTATTTCCCTTCGGCCAGGGCTTCGCGAGCATGGCGGCCCCGACCCGCGACCTGATGCAATTGGTGCAGGAAGGTAAGCTTCGCCACGGCAGGCAACCCGTCCTCGACTGGAACATCGGCAATGTGGTCGCGGAGACTGACGCGCACCTCAACGTGAAGATGTCCAAGAAGAAGTCTACGGAGAAGATCGACGGCGCGGTCGCGCTCGTGATGGGCCTCGCCCGCGCGATGATGCGGGGTGGCGATTCTACAAGCAGCGTCTACGATGAGAGAGGGCTCCTGATCATATGAACATGAACGAGCGCAAGTACAACGCCGCTGATCTGAAAACGATGCAGACGTGGCCGCTTTCACGGAAGATTCAGGTCACGCAGACCAGGATCATGGAGTGGTATCACCGCTGGGACGGCATGGTCAGCGTCTCCGTATCCGGCGGCAAGGATTCGGCAGTGCTTCTCGACTTGGCCCGGCGCTGCTTTCCCGATATCGAGGCGGTATATGTGAACACCGGCTTGGATTTTCCCGAGGTTAGGAAGTTCGCCCTGGATACCCCGAATGTCACGGTATTGCAGCCGAAGATGCGGTTTGATGAGGTGGTGCGCGTACATGGCTGGTGCTTCCCGTCAAAGGAAGTCGCGCACACAATCTATTACGCGCGGAAAGGCTCCGCATGGGCGGTGAAACGCCTGCAAGGCCTGAACGGTGACGGCACACCGAGCCGATACCGCCAGAGCCACTATACGAAATGGGCGTCTCTGATGGATGCGCCGTTCAAGATTTCGGCTAATTGCTGTGGGATCATGAAAGAAGCGCCGTTGGAGAAACACGAAAAGGAAAGCGGCAAGCATCCAATGGTCGGCACCATGGCGGCAGAGAGCGAGCGGCGCAGGCATGCGTGGTATCAGACCGGGTGCAATCATTTTGACTCGAAGCATCCAATATCGAAGCCGCTGTCATTCTGGACAAACCAGGATGTCTTACGGTACATCCGTGACTTTGGCGTGCCCATAGCGTCGGTATACGGCGATATTGTTGAGGACAGGAAGAGGCGGCTCACCACAACAGGCGAGCAGCGCACAGGCTGCGTGTTCTGCCCGGTTGGATGCCACCGCGATAAGGTGAACCGGTTCCAGCGGATGGCGGTAAGCCACCCCAAATTGCATGAATACTGCATGGACGCGCTCGGCCTGGGCGCGTTTCTTGATTACATCAACGTGGCCAGGAGGTGAGCCGAATGAATCTGCTGCGAGGGCTGTTCCATCCCCGCGACAAGCCCCAGAACCGTTTCGGCAGTGCGTTCTCTTTCCTGTTTGGCGGCACCACCTCCGGCAAAGCGGTCAACGAGCGAACCGCCATGCAAGCATCGGCGGTGCATGCCTGCGTCCGGGTGCTGGCCGAAGCGGTCGCCGGGCTGCCGATCCACCTGTACCAGTACACCGGTGATAGCGGCAAGGAACGCATACCCGCGCATCCACTGTTTTACCTGCTGCACGACGCGCCTAATCCCGAGATGAGCAGCTTTGTCTTCCGAGAAACGATGATGAGCCACCTGCTGCTGTACGGAAACGCATACGCGCAAATTCTCCGTGATGGCCGGGGCCGTGTGCTGGCGCTCTATCCGCTTCTGCCAAACAAGATGGACGTGCGCCGCGCGAAGAACGGCGAGCTGATCTACACCTACCGCCGCGACCAGGAGGAAAGCCGGATCAACCCGGACAGCGGGACGGTCACGCTCCGCAGGGAAGATGTGCTGCACATCCCCGGCCTGGGTTTCGACGGCATCGTTGGCTACTCGCCCATCGCCATGGCCAAGCACAGCGTCGGCATGGCCCTGGCCGTCGAGGAGTACGGGGCCGCCTTCTTCGGCAACGGAGCCAACCCAGGCGGCGTGCTGGAACACCCCAGCACCATCAAGGATGTCCAGCGGGTAAAGGATAGCTGGAACAGCGCCTACCAGGGCAGCGGCAACGCGCACCGCGTGGCTGTGCTGGAAGAAGGCATGAAATTCCATACCATCGGAATCCCGCCGGATCAGGCCCAGTTTCTGGAGACGCGCAAGTTTCAGTTGCAAGAAATCGCACGCATTTTTCGTGTGCCGCCCCACATGGTCGGCGACTTGGACAGAGCCACCTTCAGCAACATCGAGCACCAGAGCTTGGAGTTTACCAAGTACACCGTCGGCCCGTGGGTGACGCGCTGGGAACAGGCGCTGCATCAAGCGCTGATCCTGCCCTCGGAAAGAGGGCGCTACTTCATCAAGTTCAACCTGGATGGCCTGCTGCGCGGCGACTACCAGAGCCGGATGCGCGGTTACGCGATTGGGCGGCAGAACGGCTGGCTCTCCAGCAATGACATCCGCGAGTTGGAGGACATGAACCGTATCCCCGCCGAGGAAGGCGGTGATCTGTATCTCATCAACGGCAACATGACCAAGCTCAAGGACGCGGGCCTGTTTGCCGGAAGACATCAGACCAAGGAGGATGCGAAATGAAACACTTCTGGAACTGGGCACGGGATGCCGATTCAGGTGCCCGCGTCCTCTATCTTGACGGCGTCATCGCCGAGGAGAGCTGGTTCGATGACGACGTGACCCCGGCGGCATTCAAGGAGGAACTCTTCGCCGGCGGGGGCGATGTGACCATCTGGCTCAACTCGCCGGGCGGGTGTTGTGTGGCGGCGAGCCAGATCTACGCCATGCTCATGGACTATCCCGGCAACGTCACCATCAAGATCGACGGCATCGCGGCTTCCGCCGCCAGCGTCATCGCCATGGCGGGCACCGCCGTCCTCATGGCGCCCACGGCGCTCATGATGGTGCATAACCCCCTTACCATCGCGATTGGCGATTCAGAGGAAATGCGCAAGGCCATCGGCATGCTCGACGAGGTGAAGGAAGCCATCATCAATGCTTACCAGATCAAGACAGATTTGCCGCGTGACAAGCTCTCCAACCTCATGGACGCAGAGACCTGGCTCTCGGTACACAAGGCGATTGAACTGGGTTTCGCGGATGGCATGCTGGAGGACGAGAAACGGAAGCCGTCCGCCACTGGAGCTTCCGGCGCCGAAACCTACGCTTTCAGCCGGAGAGCCGTCACCAACTCCCTTCTCGACAAGGTTCGGTATCAATTTGATACCGAACCACCCGGTGTTCCCATCGCGTCGCTGGAGAAGCGGCTTTCCCTCATTTTACATTAATATGGAGGTAACGACAATGAGCAAAATTCTAGCCCTGCGCGAGAAGCGCGCAAAAGCATGGGATGCTGCCAAGGCGTTCCTGGACAGCAAGCGCAGCGATGACGGGCTGATGTCCGCCGAGGACGCTGCCGTCTACGACCGCATGGAGGCCGACGTGGTGGCCTTGGGCCGGGAGGTCGAACGCCTGGAGCGCCAGGTCGCCATCGACGCCGAACTGAACGCGCCCACCACGGCCCCGATCACCAACGCGCCCCAGGCGGGCATGGACACTAAGACCGGGCGCGCCAGCGACGAGTACCGGCGCGACTTCTTGAACGTCCTGCGGGGCAGGCCCGCAAGCAACGTGCTCTCCGTGGGCGTCGACGCGGACGGAGGCTACCTCGTTCCGACCGAGTTCGAGCGTACCATCATAAAGGGGCTGGACGAGGCCAACGTGGTGCGCTCCCTCGCCAAGGTCATCAGCACCAACGTGGAGCGGAAGGTGCCCATCGCGGCCACCAGTTCCACGGCGACCTGGGTGCCGGAGAACGGCACGATCCCGGTCAGCGACATGACCTTCGGCCAGAAGACGCTGGACGCCTACAAACTGACCAACCAGATCAAGGTGAGCGTAGAGCTCCTCGCGGACTCCATGTTCGACCTGGAGAGCTACATCGCCGAGGAGTTCGCCCGCGCCCTGGGCGTCGCCGAGGAGCAGGCGTTCATCGCCGGCACGGGCTCCGGCCAGCCCACGGGCATCTTCAACCCCACGGACGGCGCGAACGTCGGCGCGACGGCGGCGGGCAACACCGCCATCACCTTCGACGATGTCGTCAACCTCATCTACTCCCTGAAAAGCCCGTACAGGCGTGGCGCGGTGTTCCTCACCCATGACTCGACCGTTTGCGCGATGCGCAAGCTCAAGGATTCCAACGGCCAATTCCTGTGGCAGCCGAGCTTGCAGGCGGGCGAGCCCGACAAGCTGTTCGGGTATCCGCTGTACACCTCGCCCTACGTGCCCATCCTCAAAGCCGGGGCGCGGACAGTCGCGTTCGGCGCGTTCTCCAACTACTGGATCGCCGACCGTCAGGGCCGGACGCTCCAGCGGCTGAACGAGCTCTACGCCGGCAACGGGCAGGTCGGGTTCCTCATCACCGAGCGGCTGGACGGCAAGGTCATCCTCGCCGAGGGCATCCAGCTTCTCAAGCAAGCCGGTTAATGGAGGTGTGGCGGCATGATGTTGGTGAGCAAACTGCTCCCAAAGGTCAAGGCGAATCTGATCCTCCAGCACGACGCGGATGATGACCTGTTAAGGGGATTCATCCGCGCCGCCGTTTACTACGCCGAAGCGTATCAGAAAAGGCCAAAAGGAACGTACAACCGGAGAGCCATGCCGCCCACCACCGAGCAGGCCGTGATCATGCTGTCGGGCCATTACTACGAAAGTCGTGATGGCTCGACAGCGGGCTTTTTTGCCGACAATGTACAGGCGAGCCAGCAGGTGTGGAACACCGTGAACATGCTGCTCCGGCTCGACCGCGACTGGGAGAAAAGTATATGAGCTATGGAAAAATGAACAGCTTTGTTGACATCATCACGACCGAGCCGGTTAAGGACACGGAGGGCTTTGTGTCCACCGGCGACAACATCCTTGCTTCTGTCCGCGCCTATAAAGAGGATCGGCGCGGTACCACCAAGTGGGCGAACATGGCGGCGTTTTCAACGGCGACGACGCTGTTCCGGCTCCGCTGCTTGCCCGGTATCGGGGTAAACACTTCATTATATATCGTGTGCGGAGATGGCCGGTACCGCATCCTCAGCGTCGAGAATGTGCGCGAACGCGGCATGTACCTCGAAATCCTGGCCGAGAAGATTGAACCGGCGGGGAGGTGAGCGCCTTGGCGCGAGCTGAGATCAAGATGCCCGAGAAGTTCTTGCTCGCGGTCTCCCGCTTGGAGGAGCAGACCGACACGATCATCGCCAAGTCCATCGAGGCTGGCGGCAAGGTCGTGCTGGATAAGGTAAAAGGCAACCTCCAATCGGTCGTGGGCAAGGGCACAAAGCTTCCCTCCCGCACCTCCGGTGAGTTGATTTCTGCCCTTGGCCTATCCCCCGTGAAGGTGAGCCGGAAAGGGATTCACAACGCAAAAGTGGGCTGGAATGAGCCCCGGCGCAAGCAGTACGCCGCGCGCGGCAAGCGCAGTTACTACACCATAACAAACGCCATGATTGCCACGGTGCTGGAGTACGGCAAACACGGCCAGCCCGCGAAGCCTTTTTTGAAACCGGCCAAGACTGCCTCGCGCAAGCCGTGCCAGGAAGCGATGCAGCAAACGCTGGAGGAGGAGGTTGCCAAGTTGTGAGCCTGCTGAAAGAACTGACCGCGCTGCTGGACACGCTCGGCATACCCGCCGAGACCGGCGTGTTCAAAGGGAAAGCGCCGGATACCTACGTTGTCATCACGCCGCTATCCGACACCTTCGACGGATACGCGGACAACCGTCCGCTCCGCGAGGTGCAGGAGGCGCGGCTCTCGCTGTTTTCCAAGCAGAACTACCGTGCCTGCGTGAGCCGGATCGTGAAGGCCCTATTGGATGCGGACATCACGGTCACCGACCGCCGCTACCTCGGTTACGAGGAGGAAAGCGGGTACCATCACTATGCCGTGGATGCGGCCAAGCACTATGAATTGGAGGAATAATCCATGGCGACGATTGGGCTGGATAAACTCTATTACGCGAAGATCACCGAGAGCGAGGACGGCGAGGAGTCCTACGGTACGCCGTCGATGCTCGCCAAGGCCATCAAGGCCGAGCTCTCCATCGAACTGGTGGAAGCGATATTGTACGCCGACGACGGTGTCGCTGAAATTATCAAGGATTTCAAGTCCGGGAAACTGACCCTGGGCGTGGACGACATCGGCGTCACCGCCGCGCGGGACTTGACCGGCGCGACCACCGACGACAACGGCGTGCTGATCTCGGCCAGCGAAAATTCCGGCAACCCCGTCGCGGTCGGGTTCCGTGCCATGAAACCGAACGGTACATACCGATATTTCTGGCTTTACAAAGTGAAATTCGGATTTCCGGCCACCAACCTGCAGACCAAGGGCGATTCCATCACCTTCCAAACGCCGACCATCGAGGGCATGGTCATGCGTCGGAACAAGCTGGACGGCATGAACAAGCACCCTTGGAAGGCCGAGGTCACCGAAGGCGGTACCGGCGTTCCCGCTTCCGTCATTTCGGGGTGGTATCAGCAGGTGTATGAGCCTGTGTATACCCAAGGGAGTGAAGAATAATGGCAAACGATCTCGTTATGCCTGCCGGCCCCGCGGGGGCCGCGCTTTACGCGAGCATGTCCCCGAGCGCCGCCAAGTGGTTGCTTCCCGACGGAAGCATCGTGAGCATGCTGCCCGCGCTGGGCGGCGCCGGTGTGCTGGGTGCCGAAAAGCGGCCGGTCTTTTACACCGCGACCTGCGAAACCGCGCCGGCGATTGTGCAGAAGAACCTGACTGATCTGCCCGAGGGCTACGAGCCTTTTGCCGGTGACATCATCATGGTGCGGTTCACCGGGGGCACGAACACGGCTGCAGCCTGTGTGTTCACGATTGCCGACGATGAAACAGTATACCCAATCTTGTTCAACGGCCTGGCGACAAATACGACGGCGGGCGCTTGGAAACTGAACGGCGTGTTCCCGTTCTACTTTGACGGGGAGAGCTTCAACCAGCTTTGCTACGCCAAAGAAACGGATTCCAATACGACCTACGCCGCCATGTTTGAGTTCAACGTCCCCGCGATGAAAATCACCGTCAACCCCAACCGGGCTATCGACCGCTATCAGCTTGTGCTGGAACGGGCTGACGGGACGTTTGACAAGACTTTTACCGTCGCCTACTCGACCAGCAAAACCAAGGCCGTCAACACCGCCACGGATTTCAAGGTGGACGGCTTGATGTGGTACTACGCTACCACCGCCGCTCTTGCGATAAATGCCGTGGTGACCGGGACAACCAACTACCGGACGCAGACCCATCAGGCCACAAATTTCGTCAACTACTCACTCAACGGCGCGGATCAGTTAACGCCGTACAAATGGGTGTACCTCGTGGGCATCCCGCAGGCCGATCCGATGGTCTTCCGGCTTGATCCAGCCAGCGCTACAAGCTGGTACACCACCAACAAGCCCACGACCGAGGACGGCAAGATCTATATCCGGCTCGGCTATTACAGCGACGGCACGATCTTCAGCCTGTTTGCCGAGCACCCCGCGTACTGGTTCAAAAACGGGCTGTTCCGTCCATACCTCACAACTTGAGAAGGGAGCACATCCATATGGACAATGAGCGGAGCGCCGTGATTGAGATCGGCGGCGAATCCTATGAACTGATCCTCACCACCAAGGCGACCAAGGCCATCGCGGGCAAGTACGGAGGGCTGGAAAAGCTGGGCGACCAGCTTCTGCGCGAAGAGAATTTCGAGCCCG
>Ga0123356_10007768_pt1 | contig 10678 bp, 11 predicted proteins | sample TergutEmb28metaG_2_FD_92546 | JGI IMG/M metagenome (GOLD analysis project Ga0123356, IMG submission 92546) | Embiratermes neotenicus P3 segment gut microbial communities from Petit-Saut dam, French Guiana - Emb289 P3 | ecosystem: Host-associated > Arthropoda: Insects > Digestive system > Gut ... | reverse complement strand
TTTTTCGCTGATTTTAATCCTATCGAGCTGTTGTGGGCTTATCTTAAGGCTGGGTTGAGGAAATTAAAAGCCCGAACGGTAGACACTTTGGTCACTGCTATACACTCGTGCTCTCAGAGGTTTCACCTGATTTAATTGCAGCGTGGGTTAAACACTGTGGATATAAACAATAAAAAGTTAAGTTGATCCCTAATTTCCCAAAATTAAGTAACATATTTCATCGATAAGTCTTGTTTTTTAGTTATTTTTGTAATTAGGGCTATTTTAGGACTTTTTGAAAACTGCATTTATATTACTTATATAAGTGATATGTGATTGTTACAAAAAAAGCTTCTATTGCAAAAAGGGCTCAAAACCAACCCCAAAAACAGAAACATATTACTTAATTCGGGAAGTTAGGGGTTGATATATGCGAGTGCTTGTGGACAAGCCTTTTTGAGAGATTCGGACATGCTGTCCGTTTTATGTTTTTACACTAATGCATCAATGAACCCTTTAATATTTTCAAGAGAACCTTTGATTATTTCACAGCCTAATACAAATTGATTTGGAATTGTCGTCTTATTTTTAATGCCAAACTCGTCTATTTCCTTAAACCCAAACTTATTGTAATACTTGGGATTTCCTGCAAGAAATGCCGCGGTATAACCCATTTCTTTTGCTTTCTCAAACCCCGCATACAAAAGTTTTCCGCCAACACCTTGATTACGATACTCCAATTTTACACAAAGAGGCGCAACCAATAAGCCCATATAGTTGCCATCATCGTTAGTGTGAACTATTAGTTTCTGTAACATTATATGCCCGATGATTTCGCCTTTTTCTTCTGCAACAAACTCTAATTCAGGAACATAATTATCGTTTGCTCGCCACTTCAACACGTAATCTTCCTCATTTGCCGGGGGCATCTCCGCAGTTTGAAAAGCAATTTTCACCAACCCATATATTGAAGCAAAATCCTCCGCTTGAGCCGTTCTTATATCCATTTCCTATTCTCCTACTTTTCCTCTATAAAACTAAAGTCCACTAAGCATATGTTCTGACACGAAATTTTCTTTAAATTAAGTATTCTGAATTCGCCCACTATCCATGGTTCGTTTATCTGTTTTTCTTAGTTTAACACATTGGGCATACAGGTCAAAGTTACAATCAACAAATTCAAAACCATATTCCAAAAAAACTTTTTCAATTTCTTTAGGAGTTCCAAAGTGCCCTGTTATCTTGTGTAGACGTAGGGCTAGATTCAACGGCTTTCTAATAAGCCATGGAAAACGTGGATCTGTAATGTATAGGTGTCCTCCGGGTTTTATGATTCGCGAGACTTCCTTTGCAAAGCCTTTTTTATCTGCAAAATGGTGATAAGCCATACAAGAAGTTACAATATCAAACTGATTATCCGCAAAAGGGGTTTTTATACAGTCTGAAACAAAAATATCCATGCCCAGACACTTTTGCTTTGCCTCCAAAACCATGTTCTCTTCTACATCAATCCCATACCCGTTTATGTCCGTGCGGTCACTTAAACTTTTAAGAATCGTCCCCGTACCACAACCTACATCTAAAATAGTTGCACCTTGACAGGGTTCTAGTTGTTTTAGCAACAGGTTGTAAAACTTTTTTGATGCTTTACCTTCAATTCCTTCATCATAAGTTGCAGCCATTTTATCAAATTTGATGCCTTTGCTGTCTTTCATGTTTCCAAACCCTGTTGTTGGTGTGCTAATACAAAAGTGACAGCCGTTTACATAAATTTTTGTTTATATTCAGTTGAACGAGCGTTGTTAAGGACGAGATTGACTAAGTTTCAAGATTGCTACGACTGAGGTTGAGGCGTGTATTTGATTGAGGCTGGATTTGATTTTGTGTGTGATTTTGACGGACATAAATCGTTCCGTAAAAAGTTCTAAAGTCATTGTTTTGGCTTTATCGCCATTTGGACAAACCCACTACAGTTTCTTTATAAAGAGTGCAGGGGGTGGGATTGACATGGTTGTGTCTGGAGCTTTTCCTCAAAATCATGGCATAGATTTTGAGACTTCATGTTGATCACTGAAGGGGTAACAGACTCATCTCTAATAAGCATTCTTTGCACGATGCACGTTTATTCCAAAATATTGCTATGTATTTTGTAGTTTCTGAGATTTGGTTCATTCAAGCTATGTTGTCCAAAGTAGTAGTGTATGGTGGAGTTAACGAGGTAACTGATGACTCATTATTCCAGTTTGTATATTCCAACAATCTAAACAAGTTTTTCATGCAACAAGATGTGTAATAAAACATTAACAGTCTATCTGGCTTTGGGACAAAATTATTTGGGCCAATTTCCCTTTGGGTTTATGTTTTCTGTGTAGTTTAGGTAGCATAGGCGTTTGAGGTTTTGGTTGCAGGCGCGGCCAAAGGTCTCCTGCTCTCGCCGCTCATCGAGTTTTTTTCGCAAGGGCGAGGGGTTGTCGCGTTTGAGAATAGAGAAACTCCCCTCAGCATTAGACCGCTTATGATAAGCCTCAAGCCACTTCTGCGGATCCTCAACTAACTCTTCTAACATTTTACGCCACGCTACACTACCCTTTTGACGAAGCGTGGTACCTTTTTTAGGATAAAACCGAGCCACCCCACCCAATGCTTCCACCAAATCACAATTGCGCCGCGACAAATACGCCGCATCACCCGTCACCAAACTTGTTTGAGGCTTTTAAACAAAAAGTACAGATGCATAACGAGCGCATATTTGCTTCTCAGAGTACGTTGGGGCTCGTTTCAGAGGGGTTAGCAGAGTTTAAGGCGCCCAACCTTGATTCCACTGACTTTGCGCTCCGTCAGCTGTTTTCTCCCGCTCTCGATGATGCGGGTGTGGATTTGTCGCTTATGTCAGGGGCAGAAGCCGCCTTTCTAATCACATATGCAAAGATACGTAGATATTTCGTTGAGCAATATCCAAGCCGCCCAGACACAGCAACGTATGGCGGAGATTGGACTGAGGATCCACAAGTATCCCAGGCGGCCAGTCAAATTGATGTTGCTAAAGCCAAGTGTGATCCCAAAATCTACCCCTATTTTGAGGCGTTACTCAAATTGCTGGTGGTCTATGATAAGCTTGAGGTTCTACAGATCCAAGCCTCCGAATACGAAAAGATCTGTTTGCGTATCTACAGCCGTTTAACTTACAATTGGACCCATACCAAAAATAAAGCCGACCTTAAACATTCTTTTTTGGAATGTCTGGAGGACCTATTTGAGATCGTTGAAACCTACTTTAAGATCTGCCACAAATATGCGGTGCCGGTTTTTGAAGAACCCTACGCCTTTCTGCCCGATGAGTTTAAACGGGAGGTAAAGCTGGCGGGGGATGTGCTTAGGTGGACTTCAGTGTATAGTGATTTTGAAATTCATCTTTCAATTTTGGAGGGCCTTATATGAGTGAGGTGCTCGAAAGACGCTTAGATTTCTTAAAGCTTGAAGCTTTGGGGTTTTCTTTGTGTGAGATTGTGAAGCAGTTAAGCGAGAAATATCAAACCAGTCCGAGAAATATCTACTATGACGCTGAAAACCGTGGTACTTGGCAGCCGGTTTTGACCCAGCTCTTTGATTTGGATAAGGCGCGTCTTGTTGTTACTAATCGTTATGAGTATCTCTATCGGTTGGCTAGTCTGCATTTTCAAACAGCAAGTGAGGCTCAGAAGCCGGTTTATTTGGCTCGGATGGTGGAGATTACCGATCGGTTGGTTGCTTTATTGGGGCTTGAATCACTCAAAGAAAATCAGGATAAAAAACGACTTGATGCTGAGGCTGAACAAGCGTTGGTGCAGACGGAGGCTTTAATAAATGTTGCCCGGTTTGCTGTGTCCTCTACTTGACCTGTAGCGGCTATTTTGTGGAAAAGGCGCTAAAACAACCGTCAAGGAATGTTTGCCTTTTGTGGTTTTAGCGTTTGATGGTTGAAAGCGGCTAAAACGTTGTTTGTGGGTCACATAAACCTGCCATATGAACCTGGAGGTCAGTTGTCTGTCTCTTCACTGTTTGAACAACTTTGTCGTAGATGTGGGTGTGATGTTTTCTATTTCATTGTCTGGTCTGTTTTTGAGAAAGCCTTAAATGCGGTTTCTTGTTGATGGTGTGTTGTGAGAAGCGTTAACATATGTTGAACAGTATTTGAAACGCTTCTTAGTCGCATGAAAATTGCAAGAAATCCCAACTTGCATACCCTGAGTTGAGCAGAATGAATAAAAACAATAAAACTCCCCAAAAATGGTTTTCTATATTTCTCTCCGTGTTGTTGATTGTAAGCACAATATCTGCCTTTATGCCCGGAACCAACGCTGCAGAGCTGACACTGCAGCAAACGGCATTAACCCTGACCACTGAGGTGTTAGGTTTTGATATATCCAAATATGATGTCACGGTTCAAAATTATGATGAGAACATGGGCATGGGTTATCTTGGGGTGATTCCTCAATGCATTGTAGAATATACCATTACATCAGATGAGGGTAAGATTCAGCTGTTCTATACGTTTGCAAATGACCAGTTACAGATAGTGGAGGTACTCAAAGACGGGGTTGTTCAAGAGGTGCCTAAAACTTATGTTATAGATGTTTTAACTGCTAAAAGCTTTCTCACTAAATACCAAAAATATACTGGTAATTCTCTATACAGCCAACTGGGGGCTATGTTAACTATAGGGGATGATGAGGGTAACTGTACTAAACTCTCTGAGAATATGGCGCTTGAAGTTACGGTCACTGATGAGTTTACTACATTTAAGTGGTACTATGTTGCCAATGACGCCGCAGCACCTTACTCCAAGTTTATATCGCTTATTGTTAAGGATGGCGTATTGTATGCTTTTTGTGATAACTGGCACCTATATCCAGTGGGCAGTACCGATGTGCATCTTTCTAAAGAAGACGCTGTTGCGATCGCGTTGGAGGCCGCTAGAAACCATGTTTGGAGTTTAGATGTTGATGGTTCTAGTTTGTCTGTGGAGAATTTTGATGAGTCTAATGTACGTTGGGTGTCTTTGGTTTTTGCGGGTTCATTGAATGCGGATAGTTCTCGTAGTGAGAATCCGTTGGAGCTTTATCCGGTTTGGCAGGTTGGTATTGCACTGGATCAGTGGTATGGTTATATGTATGGTGTAGAGGTGGATGTTTGGGCTGATACGGGCGAGTTCAGGTTGGTGCGTGAGGCTTGGTCGTCTATTCTCCCCGAAGAAGCCGCTCTCTTTGCCGATATAGGGACGCAAAACTCTTCGGTGTCTGAGGCGGGTTTGAATCTGGTTATGCTGGTTATGCTTCCTGCTTGTGTTATCCTTGCAACAGGTTTTGCCCTTGTTTGGATAGGTAGAACAAAAAAACTGTGCCATATGTCTCTGTTCAAAAAACACGGTTTCAAAGCTGGTGGGATATTGCTCTGCATCATAATATCCTCAACAATGTTTTTGGGTGCCCTTGAAACTGCTAGTGCCGTAACCCGTGGTGCGGTAGTCTGGGGTTCAGAAAGCACAGGCGCTAACACTAACGGAACATCTATACACCCGAATTGGCGCAAAAGTACCTATGAAATTGGATTCCAACAAGCAGCTGGCACACAGATTGCAAATTACTTTCAGGCCGGCGGCTATACGGGTAATAGCGGGATTAATCATCAAGGAACAGCTGGTCTTGGGTCATCTAGCAACCAAATTAAAAGCGATATCTCAGCGTTATATTCCTCTAAGGACTATGTTGCGGTAGTTGATTTCGACCATGGCGTTGGAAGAAATGACCACTTCTCTGGACTAAATGAATTCCACTACATGTTTGAAGATAACAAGGGTACATGTGTGGGTCTCAGTAACCAATCTTTTACAGAGTATCCCGGTAATGCGGTGTATGATTCTGATGTTTTTAGTTTAGTGTCTCATAGTAAGACTGTTTTTACATTTATTAGCACTTGTATGTCAGCAGATGTGGTGAGTTATGGTCAGGGGTATTTGGCGCCGCAGTTTCCCTATCCTGGGCGCGCACGGAGTATGCCGTATGCTTGGACGGGTCGTTTGGTAGCGGATAGGAGTTCTTCAGGTTTTACTATTGGTACGCATATTAGTAATGATGGTTATAGTAAGCCGGATTGGGGTAATCAGGTTTATATGGGTTTTATTGGGGGTTCGGCATCTTTGGAACAGCATTTTCCAACAAACCCGAGTAATTCATATTTCTATTGGATTACAAAGTTTCTAGAAAATGCGTTAACTCTTGATAAATCTGTAAATGATGCTTTGAATCTGGCTTCACTAACGACTATGGGTTGTGCTTTTATTGAAACTCCGTTGCGAACTGGGTTTGAACCGTACTGGTGGAACTTTCCGGGTCCATGGCTTACAAGTTATTTGGCGGTCTATGGCAATGGCAACATACATTTAAAGGATTATGTTGCGCCGTCTGATGCGACGACTTCTCGGTATGTCACTGGTCCTGGGGACTGTGCTATTGGGGTATCTTATGCGTTTAGTGGTTTTGCAACTGATCCTTATGCTCATAATGTGAAATATAGGTTTGATTGGGGGGATGGTACCTATACTGAGACGGGTTGGTGTTCGGATGGTGTTTCTGGTGGGGCGTCTCATGCTTGGGGTTCGGGTGCGTTTTATAATGTTAGGGTTCAGTCGCAGTGTCCAAATAGTGGTTGGAGTGCGTGGTCTGCGCCGCTTGTTGTAAATGTTGGTAATCAACCGGTTTCTCATTGGTTAACTGTGCGGGCTGTTGATGGGTATTCGGGGTATTATCCGCTGTATCCGGATATGTATGTTGATGGCAGCTATGTTGGGTCGGGGGTTGTGACTTTGCTGGTGTCTCGGGGGTCTCATAGTATTTTTATGAGTGATCCTACAAATAGTTATTATGGAACGATGGCTTATTTGTGGTGTTTTTCTGATTACTATGCTAATGGGGCTTCTCGGGTGATAAATTCTGATACAGAGATCATTGGTATCTATTACTGAGGTGTAGTTGAGTGGTAGTATGGTGTGATGTTGTGTGAAGCGTGTGCATAGAGTGATGGGGGTGGTTTTTGTTTTTTTATTTTTTTGTTTTTTTGTTAGGGTTCCGGTTTTGGGTGTGTCTGTGCCTCCGGAGGAGAATACTTGGGTTGAGGTAGCGTCGTTGCAGCAGGCGCGATGTAATTTAGGTGCGGCGGTGGTGGATGGTAGGATTTATGCTATTGGTGGTCGTAACGAGTTGGGGGCTGTTGGGACTGTTGAGATGTATGATCCGCAGACTAACCGCTGGACGTATATGACTTCGATGCCTACTCCAAGGTCAGGTTTTGCCATAGTGAGTTTTATGGGTAAAATTTACTGTATGGGTGGGTTTGTCAGTACCACCGAGTTTACGGCTGTAGTGGAGGTTTATGATCCAGAAATAGATAGGTGGGAAACAAGGGCATCTATGCTGTTTTCTAGGGCTGGGGTGTCTGCTTGTGTTGTGGATGGGTGTATATATGTTATGGGTGGCTTTAGGTATATGAGTGATAGTGGGTCGCGTTCGGGGATTTGGCAGGTTTATGATCCAATAGGTGATGTTTGGGATCTGAAGGATTTTTCTTGGCCAGAGGGGTGTGATTGTGTGGTTCTTGGTGATAGGGTCTATGTTTTGGGTAGTTTTGAGCTTTGGGTTTATGATGTTTTGAGTGATTCTTGGGCGATGGGTGCTCAAGCGCCAATAAGTTCTGCGTATAGGTCTGTGGCGGCTGTTAGGGGGGTGATGGCGCCTTATGCTATTTATGCTTATACTAATAATTATTGTTTGGAGGTTTATTGTCCGTTTGCGGATAATTGGGTTCGTGGGGCGGATTTGCCGCGTGATCTTTTGGCTGTGGAGGTTGTTGAGTTGGATGATCGGTTGTATGTTTTGGGGGGTCTTGAGGTGGTTTATACTTCTTCTTATGGTATTCCTACTGCGTTTAAGTCTGAGTTTGCTTTTTTTAGGTCGGTTTTTGTGTATACTCCGTTTGGTTATGGGCGGGTTGCACCGGTGGTTTCGGTTTTGTCTCTTGAGGATATGGGGGAATATGGGTTTGGGGATGTGGTGCTTGAGTTTGGTTTGAATCGTCCGGTTGTGTTGCTGGGGTATAGTCTTGATGGTCAGGCTAACGTGACTGTTAGTGGTAATGTTACTTTGTCTGGGTTGTCAGGTGGGTGGCATAATGTGACTGTTTTTGCTGAGGATGAGTTTGGGAATGTTGGGGTCTCTAAAACCATAACTTTTATGGTTGCTTCTGCACCTTTTTCACTGTTACCTATTGTTGCTGTTGTTGGCCTTATAGGGGTTATTGTTTGTGTTGGGTTGTTTTGGTTTTTAAGAAAACGCCGGTACCACAAATCCTTGCAGGTGGGATGAAGTGGTATGTGTAGCAAAATGGTACACTTGTTCATAAGACTCACAAAGTGTGCTCTTAGGTGCTGAAGGGTGACACGGTTGTAGCTTAGGCGTTCGCCTATGTGGTTGACTGATAGGGAGCACCATAGGGGTGCTTGTGGGTCGTCTCTGTAGGGGTGTTCTTGTAGCCATTGGAGTAGGGGTTTGCTTGAGGTGACTAGGGGCATGCGTTTTATGCCTGTTTTTCCGTTTGCGGCTATGAGGCAGTATTGGTCTTTGAATAGTACGTTGCCAACACTCATGGTTAACAGCTCGCTGGGTCGTAGGGCGGCTTCAAAGAGCACGTAAATGATGGCGCGGTCGCGTTTGTTTGTGACGGCTTTTAAGATTGAGGTTATTTCTTCTTGGGTGAGTAGGTTTTCGGGTGTGACTTTGGGGTTTTTCTCTTTCACTGTTAAGCTTATCCAGTTTACCTCTTGGGGTATGGGGGTGCTTTTGGCGCAACTGCCCTGTTTGGCGTATTGAACTACTTTTCGTAGGAGGAGTTTGTTGTCGGCTTTTGTGGATTCTTTGTTTGGTCGGTTGTTTATTTGGGCTACTATGTGTTCTATGTCTGTTTTTGTCATGGCTTTAATGTCTGCGCCATCGATTATGCGCAGTAATACGGGCAGGTGGGCGGCACATTTTGAAACTCGACCAAGAGATAACCCCAAAGCGTTTAGGTGATCTAAAAATTGCAGACCTATTGTGCCGTTTGGGAGTTGTTGTATGTTGTGTCGGTTGCGTTTTATGCGCTGGGCGTAGTCATGAATTGGCTTATTTGTTGACATGTCCCTTATGTGTTCGTGGATTTTTAAAGGCAACAATTTTGTTTTTGTTTTTTGGGTTTTTTGAGCCGAAGTTTGAGGTAGAGAACCAGACGCTTGTTGTTGGTGCAGGGGGTGGGATTCGAACCCACGAACGCCTGCGCGATAAGGTCCTAAGCCTTACTCCGTTGACCTGGCTTGGAGACCCCTGCACATAATCTGTGTATGCATAGTTCTGCGTCCCTAAATACTTATTTGCCCCCAAACATGCAACGGCAAAGTCTAGTTTGGCACGTTTTGACGTTTAGAAGCTCAAGTACAACCGTAAGCTCTTTATTCATTATTGTATGTTGTTTGTGAACAGCGATAAAATTTGCCTTCGTAGCCTAGCCCGGTGGGGCGTTACCTTGGTAAGGTAATGGTCGCGGGTCCAAATCCCGCCGAAGGCTCCAGCACTATGAGTACACATCCCTTCCTCAAATTTCAGCTCCTAAAACCAAAGAAGAATCTCTATCTTTTAAAGTTCCAAAAACTATTAAGAGCATGACAGCCGACGAACCCATACATGACTATGAACAACGCCTTGTTCGAGCCCGCCGAAGCATAAAACAATTACCCAACGGAGAAACCGCCCTGCACTTTCTAAACCATCTAAACGCATTAGGTCTCTCCATAGTTCGCGTAACAAAATATGCCATCCAACTGCCCGTGCTTTTACGCATGATGGCTGATGTTGATCTTAAAACCATAACTAAACTAGATGTTGAGGCAGTCGTTGCGGACATAAATAATAGCAAGCAAAAGGCTTGGACTAAACATGACAAAAAGCTCTTGTTGCGTAAACTAGTTCAATATGCTAAAACAGGTAGTTGTGCCAAAGGCACTGCCCTGCCGTCTGAGGTAAGTTGGATTAGTTTGGCAGTGAACGATAAAGATTCAAGAGTAACCCCTGAGAGTCTGCTCACACCCGAAGACTTTGCGGCCATCGTCAAAGCTACTACCAATAAGCGTGATAGGGCTATGGTGTATGTGCTCTTTGAAGCGGCCTTGCGACCTGGTGAACTTTTAACTATGCAGATTGGTAGTGTGGTGTTCAAAGAAGAGTACTGTCTTATTGCCGCCAAAGGCAAAACTGGCATTAAGCGTATCCCGCTTGTCTTGTCTTGTAAGCCCTTGTTAGACTGGTTAGAAGACCACCCTAATAGATGTGAGCCAGACGCGCCTCTGTGGTGTGCTTTGGATAATAATCATCAAGGAAACCGCTTAAGCTATCGGCACTTTCGTATGATAATTAGGCGTTTAGCCCAAAAAGCAAACATAACGAAGGATATTTGGCCTTATCTTTATCGTCATACTTCTCTTACTGCGATGGCTAAAGTTTTCACTGAAGCCCGCCTTGAGCAGTTTGCTGGCTGGACGTATGGAAGCAAAATGACCAGTCGATATGTACACTTCTCTGCACGTGACCTAGAGGATGCAGTACTTGAGCTACATGGACTAAAAAAGTCGTCAAAAGAT
>Ga0123356_10007767_pt1 | contig 10678 bp, 8 predicted proteins | sample TergutEmb28metaG_2_FD_92546 | JGI IMG/M metagenome (GOLD analysis project Ga0123356, IMG submission 92546) | Embiratermes neotenicus P3 segment gut microbial communities from Petit-Saut dam, French Guiana - Emb289 P3 | ecosystem: Host-associated > Arthropoda: Insects > Digestive system > Gut ... | reverse complement strand
CTACGGATCGAGCCGGCGCATCGACAGCCGCCAGGGCGTGGTGTTCTTTCGGCAGCGGTGGCGGTTCGATGGGATCGGCCACGCTGCGGCAGTCGAGGGCAGCTCTGCCGATGCCAATGACGTGGCTCGCGGAGCACGCGTCGCCCGATAACCTAGCCTCGGTTTGATCCCTGCCTGATGAAAGTCTCGGACCAATAAGTCCTCACTCGCGACGCTCTACGTGTCGTTCGAGATTCTCTTCGAACCCGTGTCGCCGTTGTGCGTCAGAAACCAACAGAAGCGGCGCCGCTGAGCTTGCGCAGAGCGCGACCCTGGACGGTGGAGTTCCGTTAGTTTTGTTGGTTGGCAAGTGCGCCCCCCCCCCCACTCGCGGCCTGACCATGACTCGGAACATGACATATACTCCGCTCGTTGCCTGTTGCACCGTGCAACCGCGTTGCTAGTCAGTCGCCGCGCCGTATTGTAAGCGGTGCTTGTGGAGGGACGTTCATGGCCGCATCCGCATCGTCGCCTGACGAGGCATACGGTTCAAGGTCAGGCCCGAGCAGAACGCCGAGCGGCTGCGCATTGTGATCGTGATCCCATATTTCTTGCGTCAGGCGGGGTTGCTGCACCGCGCCCTGACTTCGATCTGTGACCAGGAATACCGCTCGATCCAGGTCGTTGTCATCGATGACGACTCAACACGTTCCGCCGCCGACGAGATCACAGCGACGTTGCGTGACGCCCTCCCCAGGCTCACCGTCATCCGGCAGTCAAACCAGCGTGTCGCGGCTGCCCGCAACACGGCCCTCGATGCGCTGCGCGAGAAGGTATTGGCCATTGCCTTTCTCGACAGCGATGACTATTGGGACCCCGCACACATCCGCAACGCCGCGGTGTCATTGTCGCGGGGCGTAGATTTCTACTTCGCGCACCAGCGGATCGAGGGAGCGACGACGGATTGGTTTGGCGACCGAGCCGATCTGCTGGACGAGTCCCGTCTGGTTCCCGAGGCGCTGGGAATCATGCAGCGGGCTGGCAGCGTGGCAACGCTGATCGTCTCCAAATGCCCGGTCCAGACATCCAGCGTGGTCTTCCGGCACGCGCTCATACCTCAGGTGCGATTCCCGCGCGCACTTCGCGGGTGTGAGGACCAGTGGGTTTGGTGGGCGCTGCTGGCGCGGTCGTCAGCCAACATGTATTGCCCGGAGCCCACCGTCACTTACGGAGCAGGCGGCGTGGGTGGTTACCAGCACACATCGTTCGGCTTGGTCAGGTTTCTCGTCCGACGCGCCGACTGGATTCGTTATAGACATCATCTGCTCAACAAGTACCCCTTGACTCCCGGCGAGCGGCGTCTGCAGGAGAAACTCGGCGGACACCGGGAGGCGGCACTGTTTTCCACATTGCACTCGCTGCGGCGACGGATTGCGCAGCAGTTCTCGTGGGACAGTCATCGGATCAACTCGCATTGCAAAGCTCCGCGCATGCGTCGCCGGACGGGAGCAGAGGTGCACTTATGAAGACGGCGCTCGTGGTGTCCACCGTGTTTCCAGCTAACGAACAGTGGGTGCACGGAATCCAGCAGCGTCTGGGGACTCAAGTGGAAGCGCTTGCACGCGTCGTTGATCGGATTGACTGCCTATTCCTCACCGATGTGAGGGCGGCTGGCGGACTAGAGTACCTCCGGGCGCACGAGGACCGCCTGCGACGGCGCTGGACGCCGAAGGTGTCCCTGACCATCGCGCCGGTGCGGATAACAAAACCTGCGTCGACCCGCTGGCCGCGCTGGCAGTGCTACGGCCGCGGGATCTTCGATGTTCACTCGCACCCGTTCCTCAGCGAGGTCAACAATGAAGCGGCCGTGCTCGCGGTCCGAGGCGCCTTGCGCGCAGCGCCCGATCTGATATGCGCGCATCGTCTGGGCGCCATGTTCGTATTGATGAAGCTTCCCCAGGAGATGGGCAGAACGCCCGTGTTCTTTGATCTGGACGACATCGAGCATGTCGCCCTAGCGCGCCGTCTGCTGCACTGCCCGGAATGGCCATTGGAGCGCCTGAAGCTGATGCAGATCCCCAGACTACTGCTCGCCGAGATCCAGGCGATCCGTCGTTCACATCTAACGTTCGTGTGCTCGCAACGCGATCGGCGGTATCTGCGCCGGCTCAGCTGCTCACGTCGCGTCGAGGTCGTCTCGAACAGCGTACGCTTTCCGCCGACCGCCTGCGTGGACGCGACCGAACCCGTCGTGTTGTTTGTTGGCTACCTGGGCTACAAGCCGAATGCATCGGCCGCCGAAATCCTCGTACGGGACATCTGGCCGATGGTGCGCGCTCAGGTCCCAAGTGCCCGGCTGATCGTCGCCGGTAGCAGCCCGGAGTCGGTGAGCTCCTATCCGGCCACCGACCCCAGCGTTACTTTCACGGGGTTCGTGGAGAATCTCTCTGAACTGTACGCGCAGGCGCGGGTGGTGTGCTGTCCGATACTCAGCGGCGCAGGGACTCGCGTCAAGATAATCGAAGCGTCCGCTCATGCACGCGCAGTTGTGTCAACGACGCTCGGCGCGGATGGTCTCCCCTTCGAGAATGGTAGGGAAATCGTGCTGCGCGATGGCGTGGCGCTGCTGGCGCAGGAGTGCGTGCGCTTGCTGCGAGATCCAGCGGCCGCCCAGCGACTTGGGATCGCGGCCCGGGAGAAAGCACGCATCACCCACGAGCGCCAGACGGTCGTCGCTCAGCTCGAACGGCTGTTCACAGCGGCTTTGCGGCCGGTGCGGACTTCCGGGCAGGCCGGTGGATCCGCTGCTCAAAAGATCTGAGCGCTCATCGGTCTGCTGCGGGAGACTGAGATTTTGAGACCCGTGTCGCCGTTGTGCGTCAGAAACCAACAGAAGCGGAGCCGCTAAGCTTGCACAGAGCGCGACCTCGGTCGCGACGGTGGAGTTCCGTTAGTTTTGTTGGTTGACCCTATTTTTACACACGCTCGCTGCCTGACCATGACTCAGAACATGACATATACTCGGCTCCTTGCCTGTTCCAGCGGGGCGCCCGCGTTGATAGTCAGTCGCGACCCCGTATCGCAAGCGGCGCTCATGGAGGGACGCTCATGGCTGCATCCGCATCGCCTCACGAGGCGGCGCCACACCCGCTCAAGGACAAGTCCGGGCCGACCTACGCCGAGCTGCTGCGCTTTGGTGTTGTGATCCCATATTTCCAGCGGCAGACGGGGTTGCTGCACCGCGCCCTTAGTTCGATCTGTGCTCAGGAATACCCCCCCGTCCAGGTTGTTGTCGTCGATGACGGTTCCCCGCGCGCCGCCGCCGAGGAGATTACGGCGACGTTGCGCAGCGCCCTTCCCGGGCTGACCGTCATCCGTCAGGCAAACCAGGGTGTCGCGGCTGCCCGCAATACGGCTCTCGATGCCCTGGGCGAGGAGGTATCGGCCGTTGCCTTTCTCGACAGTGACGACTATTGGGACCCCGCACACCTGCGCAATGCCGTGGTGGCATTGTCGCGGGGCGCAGACTTTTTCTTCGCGAATCTCTGCGTCGAGGGAACGACGACGGATTGGTTTCGCAATCTGGCTCGCCGCGATCTGCTCGATAACCCCAGCCAGGCTCCGGAGGCACCTGGAATCATGCAGTGGGCTGGCAGCGTGGCAGGGTTGATGGTCGTCAAGTGCCCGATTATGACTTCGGCCGTGGTCTTCCGGCGCGCGCTCATGCCGCAGGTGCGATTCCCGCGCACGCTTCGCGGGGCGGCGTGTGAGGACCAATGGGTTTGGTGGGAACTGCTGTTGCGGTCGTCAGCCGTCATGTATAGCCCCGAGCCCACCGTAACCTACGGAGCGGGCGGCGTGGGACTTTACCAGCACGCATCGTTCGGCTCACTCAGGTTTCTCGTGGGACACGCCGATTGGATTCGTTATATGTGCCATGTGCTCAACGAGTACCCCTTGAGTCCGGGCGAGCGGCGATTTCTGCAGAATCGACTCGGCGAGCACCGGGAGGCCGCACTGTTTTCCGCATTGCACTTGCTGCGGCGACGACAGAAAAACACCCTCGAGGAAATCATGTATCTGTGGCGCGACGATCCGGTGTGTGCCGCGTCCTGGTGCGTCGCACTGCCGAAGATCCTGTACACGAAGCTTCGGTGCGCGTTCGTGACGACTGGCCGAAGACCTGCAGACGCTGATCCGCGACGAGCATCTGGGGCACCGCCTGCCCCCTGAGGCGCAGCGACGGATCGGCGGTTCGAGGACTGACCATGAGGAACAAATCACTGATTCCCGGGTTGGCCCGGGCAAACGGTCGTGTCGCATCGTCAGCGATGCTCATGGAGGGACGCTTATGACCGCATCCGCATCGTTGCCCGATGAGCCAGCGACACACCTGTTCAAGGTCAAGTCCGCGTCGAATCACGCCGAGTTGCCGCGCTTTGGTGTTGTGATCCCATATTTCCAGCGTCAGGCGGGGTTGCTGCACCGCGCTCTGAGTTCGATCTGTGCCCAGGAATACCCCCCCGTGCAGGTTGTTGTCGTCGATGACGGCTCCCCGCATGCCGCCGCCGAGGAGATCACGGCGACGTTGCGCAACGCGATCCCCGGCCTGACCGTCATCCGGCAGGCAAACCAGGGTGTCTCGGCTGCCCGCAATACGGCTCTCGATGCGCTGGGCGAGGAGGTAACCGCAATTGCCTTTCTCGACAGTGACGACTATTGGGACCCCGCACACCTGCGGACTGCCGCGGTGGCATTGTCGCGGAGTGCGGACTTTTTCTTCGCGAATGTCCGGATCGAGGGAACGACGACGGATCAGTTTCACCGGCAAGCCCGCAGCGACCTGCTGGACAACCCCCGCCCGGTTCCGGAGGCACCTGGCATCATGCAGTGGGCTGGCAGCGTGGCAGGGTTGATGGTCGTCAAATGCCCGATTATGACCTCGGCCGTGGTCTTCCGGCGCGCGCTCATGCCGCAGGTGCGATTCACGCGCACACTTCGCGGGGCAGCGAGTGTCGAGGACCAATGGGCTTGGTGGGAACTGCTGGTGCGGTCGTCAGCGATCACGTATTGTCCCGTGCCCACGGTCACATACGGGACCGGCGGAGTGGGCGATTACCAGCACGCAGCTTACGGTACGGTCAGGTATCTCGTGCACCTCGCCGACCAAATTCGTAAGCAGCGACATGTGCTCAACAAGTATCTCTTGATCCCGGACGAGCGGCGACTATTGCAGGAGCAAATCGATGTGCACCGGAAGGCAGCGCTGGTTTCCACATTGAACTTGCTGCAGCGGCGACAGAAAAACACCCTCAAGGAAATCATGTATCTGTTGCGGGACGATCCGGTATGTGCCGCGTCCTGGTGCGTCGCACTCCCGAAGCTCCTGTACACGAAGCTCTATCGTGTGTCCGGGACAGCTGGCCGCAGACCTGCGGACTGATCCCCAACGAGCATCCCGAGCACTGCCAAGGCGGTGAGGTGCAGTGACGGATCGCGCAGGGGTTCTCAGTCGCGTGGGACGGCTGGGCAGGAGTTGCGCCGCGGGTTAGCGCAGCAATCCATCAACCGGCACCCCGGCACTTATCGGCCTTCGTTTTTTGGTCGGCGGGTAGTTTGTAAGCCATGAACCTTCGGTATTTTTTCGTAGTGCTCGTGTTGTATTCCAGCACATCAATGGCGCAGACGACGTTCCTTGCGTACGCTCGATCTCTGCCCATCGTTTTGACCCCTCAGTCACAGGCGCAGGTTGTGGTGTGTCCGCGAGGATGCGCCGCGGGTCAGCAGGTCGAGCGCTTAAGCATTGGTGAGCTGCTCACCTCCACTCCTTCTGCTGCGAGCATCAAGGGGCACGCCAGCGCTGCTGTCTCAACCTCACTCGACACTTACGTGCAAAGCCTCCCCGTGACGACCAGCGCCAGTTCCGCTCATGCCATCGGCTCGGCCACTGGGTGCGGCACGCCGACCAACCTTTCCCGCATTTCGCTCACCGGACTTCAGTCCCGACAGGCGAACGTCGCGCACATGCATGCGAAGACGAAGACAAGTCTCACCCGCGTATCAGGCTCGGTTGCTTTTCAGGACTTCTTCTGCGCGTTGCCGCTCGCAATTCTCGCCCCGGCTCCCACCGACCAGCTGTTGATCGTCTCGACGCGCGGACTGCAGCGAATTTCCATTGGAGACGTCATGCGCGTTGGCGCGGTATCGGTGTTCTATGCGGCGACGGGGAACGACGCGAACAACTGCCAGCAGGCCGCTCCCTGTCAGACGATTGCAAGAACCCAGCAGGCCGTGCGCGATCTTCTGGCTACCGGGCACAGTCAGATAACGGTCTTCGGCGGACCGGGTGTCTACCGCACGCCGAAGACGCTGGAGTTCGGCCCTGCAGACAGTCCTCCGACCGGCGGCATGGTCGAGTGGACGTCCTCCGATTACACCAACCCTGCGCGCTGGTCGGGCGGCAAGCAGGTCACCGGCTGGACCGCAGTGCCATCTACCAGTCCGCAGCAGTATCAGGCCAGCGTCGATGTCACCCCTCCCGCGCCCCCTGCCGGGACAGATCCCGATGGGACGGTGAGCTATTCGTGGCAGACCACCCCCACGGTGCTTCACAACAGCGACGGGACGTGGACGCTCACGGAGGTAAATACGCCTCCCACCCGCAAGGTGTATCTGAATTCTGAATACGTGGGCGATGCCTACAGCCTGATGCTGAACAACGGCGGGCATATTTTCCGCCTTCTTAACGTCAGGTCCGATGTCGAGGAATGGGACACGTCGCAGCACAAGTGGAGGCTCGGGGATACGCAGAACGGACCGCCGCTCGATCGTATCTTCGAGGTGTATGTCAACGACGTCCACGCCACGCGGATAGCCTCCGCGATTATTCCCCCATCGAGCTGGAGTGTGCATTACGGCCGGAGCGTAGGGCCCGACGTACCGACATGGACTTTGTCTGGCAGGCTCTCTACTGGCATGTCGTCGTGGACCAATGTACAGGATATAGAGCTGTTGCTTAGCTCCCCTTGGCTGGTTGCGCGCTGTCCCTTGAATTCGATCTCCGGGACCACGATCACGCTGAAGTGGAATTGCGAGATGCTGTGGCGTTCGATTCGCGGCGCTAACGATTTCACCGCCGCCCACCAGAACCGCGCATTCAGGATAGACAACGTCAAGGAGTGGTTGCCTTCCTGCGGGGCGGGGTGCTGGTATTACGATCGCCCCACCAAGGTTCTTTATTACATCCCGGCGTCGGCGCAGAACATGACCGACGGCAGCGTCGACGTCGAGGTGCCCGCCGTAATGGGCCTGATGCGGATCGTCCATGCGGCGAACCTCACGTTCTCGCACATGGTGTTCGAGCATGCGACGTGGAGGCAGGCGCCCTATAGCGGCGGCGCAGTCTCGTGGGGAGCTAATTTCTACAATATCGAGCCAATTATTCAATCACGTGCCGGCTGGGCGCTGATCCCGCCGCGCGATGACCCGCAGCAGCCACCGGGTGTTTCCGATTCCTCCAGCCTGAACATGGCCAGCGATTACTGGAAATCGGCCATCACCGTTAACGAGAGCAGCAATGTGAGTTTCGAGCGCAACCGTTTCACGCATCTGGCCGCCGTCGCGCTTCGGTTCGGCACCAACACCAGTTTCGGTGTCGCCGACTCGAACGAGTTTACGGACAACGCGGGCGGGTGCGTGCAGGTCGGCCAGAGCTTTGTCTCGACTACCACTGATGTGATCGATACCACGAGCCAGATAAAGGTCACCAACAACAGCTGCCTGGGTGTCGGATTTTTGTATGTGGCATCGGTGGGAATTGATCTCGCTGGAGCCGCTGCAGACGTACAGATCGACCACAACACGGTTCAGAACTTCAATTACGTAGCCATAAACGCGGCCGAGGGATGGGACGCATACCCGGCCGCCAATGACTACGGATTCGTGCGTAACGAGATCAAAAACAACCGGGTCATCAATTACTGCAACAGCGTTGTGAATGATTGCGGCGGGATCAAGGTGGAGGGTCGCTCGGCGACGCCGTTCGTGATCTCGGGTAACTACGTTGGCCCTTCGATTGGAACCTATGGCTGTTTCTATACTGACGGGGGTAGCGGGGCAATGAACCGGCCCTGGAATACCGATTGGGACGGCAATGTGTGTGCGCGGACCGCCGGTTTCTGGGCGTACCTGCTCAACATGAAGTCAAACACCAACGTCCAGGTGAGGAATAACTTTTATCTGGACGGGACGAGGCTTGGGTTCAACATCTCTGACGGCATAACCGCGACCAACAACACTGCATATACAACGTCGGCCGCGCCGTCTGCCGTGACCGAGGTCTTCAACAACTCGGGTGTCCCTGCCGGTAACCCGACGGGTCCGTGACATGGCGCACTGGTCATATTGGGCCACAAGGATCCTCGTGTTCCTCACCGGCGTCACCGCGATCCTCGAAGACTGTGCTAACCGGGTCGGCGACTGTGGGCGTGATCGGCACTTGGTAGCGCTTCGTGATGCGAGTCACGTGAATTTCACCATCGAGAGGTGCGGCCAGTCCCGCGCAAATTCTGCGGTCGCATAGCGCGCGAAGGCGCAGGCTCCTGTGAGTATCTGTGCCCGTCTGGGCAGCCCGTTTCTGGAACTCGCCTACGGGAGCACAATTGCCCGCCGTGAGTGAGCTCCTCACCGACCCCCCTCCCCGGGAGACACAGGGCGCTGGCGCGGGACCGGCTGCGCCGCTATCGGTCGGGCCGCGTGCACATCGACTTCTATCCCGGCCAGGACGATTGCGGCGCTGCTGAGACCGTTCACACGGTGCCACGCACTTCGGTCTTCGGTGCGCCGCTGGCCGGCGGCCTCACGTTACACGGCGCTCGACCTCGCCCGCACCTCTTCACGGCGGGAACGGAGTCTCGTGACACTTCCGTGCGCATTGCGGCGCCCGCTCGTTTTCACCGTTTAGTGATTAAATCCGAAAAAATTCTCCAAGTTTGTAGGGAACGCGCTTGACCCGACTCGCCCTCTGACCAAGACGACTGATCGAATGAGCTGCCTTAGTCAGGTTCAGCGCTAGCGGATCGTGAAGAGTAAACGGATTTGGGAGCTTGCGGTATTGGTTAGTGCGCCGCAGGACGTATGGCTGCTCACACCATTCGCCAAAGTGCCGGTCAGTAGTCAGCTTGCGGAATACCAGTGATTTTCCCAGATCAAGGACCAGAGAAAACGCGGTCTGCTCCGAGAGGAAGCGCGCCATCTCCTTCTCCGCGTGCAATTGCACATCGTCGATCAAGAGATAGCCGCCTTGCCGCAGCATTGAATTCGTGTATTCGAGATCCACAAATGAGGTGGGCCAGCCATGGCAACCATCGATCAACGCAAAGTCCAAAATGGGATCGGAGTTGCGGTTATCCGCTGCCAGCCGCGGCAAAACCCATTGGGAGCCGTCTATATGCGCATCGAGAGCATCGTCGGAGATTCGATTTCCCTGACAGAAGCCGCGGATCTGCCCGAAGAGCTGCGCGTCCGGAGCGATGCTGATCAGCCTCTCGGGGTGGAGGAACAGCATCGCGATAGTTGAATTTCCGGCCCCCGTTTCGAGAAACACCGGATTCTTGGGCAACCCTTCGCGCAACAGGAAATACAACTTCTCTAACATTTGTGGGCTGAAGCCGCCTGTGTTCCAAGTAGCACCACCATCCCAGCTGTGCAGCAGGGGCATGTTGCGGAGATATTCGTCGAACAGCATTCGCTCCCCCTTGTTAACGGAACCTACCCCAACAAATTCGGACGGCGGTGACACCCGTCAGCGCGGAAAATGCGCAGCCTATCTGAAGGCCGCGCCTGTACCGAGCGCGACCTCGTCCTTAGCGCGTTGCTTCTTAGCCGGAAACACAACGCAACCAACAGAACGGAACCGAGCCGCAAACTTTGGGTCCAACGGCGTCCTGGTATGGTTATTGCTCGCTGCTGGCTCGCGGATTGTCGGACGGAGCGGTCGCGTTTGTTCCATCGAAGCGAGTCCGAGCAATTCCAGTGCGAAATTTCTGGATCCCCCGGTACACCTGTCACCGACCGACATAGTGGAGCCACGGCGTGATCGGCGTGTAGGAGCCAGTCCGGGCGGAATGGCACCGGGCAGCACGCAGCGTTTGGTTCGCTCAGTGCGGACCTTGTGCGAGTCGCCGACGAACTTCGCGCGCTGCGACACGTGCTAGACAGCTATCGCTTGAGTCCGGACGAGCGGCGACTACTGCAGGAGCGAATCGACGTGCGCTAGGGCATTGCACTTGCTACGGCGACGACGGGAAAACGCTCTCAAGGGAGATCAGAGATCATGTATCTGTTGCGAGATGATCCGCTGTGTTTCGCCTCCTGGTGCGTGGCCCTGCCGAAGCTCCTGGATACCGGGCGTCATCGCGCGCCGTGAGGGCTGGCCGCAGGTCAGCGGAGCCTGATCCGCAACGAGCGCCTCGGGGACCGACCGGCCGGTGAGCCGACGGGGCATGGTGTTCTCTCGGCAGCGGTGGGGGCTGAGGGAATTGAACGTGGCTCAGACCTGACTTGTCTTAGGTTTGTGGGTCCGCTGACAGGCTTGTGACGAGCGAAACCTGAGTCGTGGCGGGCGAGTATCGGTGCGGCTGTCCATATTCGTGGACTTATAATCCACTGGTTGCCTGTTGCACCGGGCAACCGAGTGGGT
>Ga0123356_10007765_pt1 | contig 10684 bp, 7 predicted proteins | sample TergutEmb28metaG_2_FD_92546 | JGI IMG/M metagenome (GOLD analysis project Ga0123356, IMG submission 92546) | Embiratermes neotenicus P3 segment gut microbial communities from Petit-Saut dam, French Guiana - Emb289 P3 | ecosystem: Host-associated > Arthropoda: Insects > Digestive system > Gut ... | reverse complement strand
GCGAGTTGCCTGATGCAGTAAATACCGCTCCTATTGTTGCAGATACAAACATCAAGGGTATCGACACAGCTACAACGGAAAGATATGTTTCCGTGAATTCAACCACCCTTTCCTCCCGGAAGTTGAAAAAACCTACCATTTGGTGTCTGAACAATATCATAGCTGTAGCAAACAAGACACCACATACCAAACTTATAAACAGTGCTGTTTGTGTAATTGATTTTGCCCGGTTCATATCATTGGCTCCAAAAGCCTGTGATACTCCTATACTTGCTCCGACACTTCCCAACAGCATGAATGCCACAGACAACCATAGATATAAACCTGCTGCACCGGTAGCTGCAACTTCATCGCTCCCTAATCGACCCAGCCAAAACATATCGGTCAGGTTATACAGCATTTGGAATATTTGCGATCCCATGATCGGAACCGCAAGAAACATTAACCGGCTAAATACCGGACCTGTTGTCAAATTTGATTTATCATTCACCAAAAATAATTACCAACCTATTGTCACTTTAACACACACTCAATCGATTACTATCCTGTACTATTGAGCTATATATCTTTTACTTCTCTGAGCCTGGAAGAGTGGAATAACTAGGAGTCAAAACTTCTTCTGAGCATGTCAAATTTCTTTACCGGTACATCGACTTTCAGCCATATTTTTTGCTTTGGATGCGGAGCAGATGAAATGCTGATTCCGTCTTCATCCAACATGATTTTAACTTCCTGTGTATGGATTTCGCCGGATGCCCGTATTATATCGACTTTTTCACCTATATCAAACTTATTGCGCTGTTCAATAACACATAACCCCGTGCTTTCATTGTAGCTGTCAACTATTGCCAGATAATCCTGGATCCTTATTTGATCAGAATCATAATAAGCGTGGTCTTCACCTGTGATTTTGCCATAGAAAAACCCTGTGGTATATTCCCGATGACTCATTTTAGTTAATTCACTTTGATAATACGGTATTTTGCTGCTGTACAAATTGGGATCATCAAAATAATCATCGATAGCTTCACGATATATTTTCGTAACGATACCAACGTAATAAGAAGACTTCATCCGGCCTTCTATCTTATAACTGTCAATACCCGCTTTAACCAAATCAGGAATATGAGCGATCATGTTCAAATCCTTGGAACTGAAGATATATGCGCCATGTTCATCCTCATACACGGGGATAGCATCGCCCGATTTCTCTTCAACCAACATATAGCTCCATCTGCATGGTTGGCTGCAGTGACCTCTGTTGGCATCTCTGTTATTCATGAAATTGCTTATCAGACATCGTCCGGAGTATGCCATGCACATAGAACCGTGTACAAATGTTTCGAGTTCCATACCTGGCACTTTCATCCTTATTTCGCTGATTTCATTAAAGCTCAATTCTCTTGCAAGAATCACACGCTGTGCTCCAAGTCGCCGCCACATATCGGCAGAAGCATGATTTGTAGTATTAGCTTGCGTCGAGATATGAATATCGGTTTTTGGTGCAGCTCTTTTTACTAAATCAAAAACACCAAGGTCGGTTACTATTAATGCATCTGCATTTAATCTTTCAAGATGCTGAAAATACTTCTCCATTTTTGGTAAATCATCATTGTGGGCACAAATATTTACGGTTATATAAACCTTTTTATCCAGAGAATGAGCATACTTGATCCCTTCTTCTATCTCGTCTAAAGTGAAATTGCCGGCTTTCGACCGCATACCAAAGGCTTCACCGCCAAGATACACAGCATCTGCTCCGTAGGCAAAAGCAACTTTTAATCTTTCCATATCTCCTGCCGGAGATAAAAGTTCAGGTTTTCTCATGATCACCTTTCTGTAAGACAGGGGACGGTTCTCTGTCTTATTATCTCAACTTCAACTACCACGCTTGCCGTGTAGTAAAAACCCCATAACTGCCAAAAATACAAAGAGACCGGTATATACAACTCCATGGATCCAGCTTCCGATCCAGTATGTAGAATACATAAAGCCTGCACCTGCAGTTGCCATGATCGGGGCTATGAATCGTTTGAACCAGTGCAGTTGGCTATGCTTAAATAAGGAGCACAAGAAAAGGGGAACCAGCAGAGCAAAGAAACTGAAGTTATAGAAATCCGGCAAACTAAAGCGGAATGACCCAAACCAGCCGGCAAACCAGTTTGTGTTTGCGAATATCACAAAGAGCCAAAGAAAACTGATACCAACGGCAATAACCATACTGTTGTTTGGAACATTTGTCCTTTTATCAAGCTCTCCCATCCTTGTTGACATTGGTCCCAGTTTGCGGCGTCCAAGTGAGTACATTGCCCGGCTCATACCCAAACAACAGGCGTTGAGTATACCGAGTCCGGATATTATCATAAATCCAATCAAAACATTACTTGCCCACTGCCCAAAGACATTAGCAAAAGCATTATGCGTACCTTGAGCAAAATGTTCACCGCCACCCTGCATTATCAGAGCGCCGCCATCGGGTGATGCGACTACAACACCGATAAAATATAAAATATATATGATAGTTACAAGGAAAAATCCGGTCAATAAAGCAACCGGAAACTTTTTCTTACTGTTTTTGACTTCGCTGTTAAAAGCGAGTGCTGCCTGCCACCCGTTAAAAGCAAATGCCGTGGCTGATATAGCTGCAAACAGGGAAACGTTGACAGGAACTAAATCTGAACGCAAAGAAGAATAATCCGGGATAAAATTATCATTGATACCATTACCGCCGATAATAAGTCCGATCACAACTCCGACAGTGCCCATCAGCACAAGCGGGATCATTCGGATGATCGTGGTTGCTACATTGAACTTTACAGGAATTTTTGGCGCAAGATAATTCACACAAAATGCCATAACCATAAAAAACGCCGAGATGAAAAATCTAAAAGGTAAATATACTTCATTGCCGCTGTCCATACCTGCAAGAGTCGCTGTAAATCCGGAGGTGATCCATGCAATGATCGCGTAACCTGCAGGCTGATACATTACAGCAAAAAACCATCCCGCAAGATATCCATACTTTTTCCCGACGATCGCTTCAGCATAATCAACGAACCCATGAATTTTTTCATACTGTCCGGCAAAAACACTGAACATATAAACACAAGTCGAAATCATAACCCCGCCGATAATCCAGGCTAAAACTCCAAGCCGGATATCCCCACCCACCTCATAGAGAACCCGACCGGGCAGGAAGAAAATACCTGTTCCTACGATGAAACCAACCACAAAACAAACAGAAACAAATAACCCGTGCTGCCGCTTAAGGATATTAGTATTTAAACTTCCGTTGATTTCCACAACTCATTCGCCTTTCAGTAACCATCTGATACTATTCTAATCATATTATTTGGAATTTCCGACCGGGCTTGAACCGGAGACCTCCCCCTTACCAAGGGGGTGATGTCTCTCGAAATGCGCAAAATAACGTCTGATACCAATCACTTCAAGAATCATAAACATAGTTTGGCAGTTAGAGTTACATAATGAAAATCAATCACATGCATCCATATATAATAGTCCTAAATCTACTATTTTTTGGTATAACTGGGTTATGTATTAAATCTTTATAGTGTGTGAATTAAAACACTTAACATCTGCCGAATAGTTTGAGCATCCAAAAAACGGTACACCATTATTACTTTCATCCTCATCTTAGCTTTTTCAATGGTGGTATAAGAACCTCATATGCATGGCGATAGACTTTATTTGAAGATTCGTCAGGAGAGATATCACCATGTGCCAAAGCGCATCTTAGTAGATAAAGAATCATTATAATAGCTTTACTGATCTTATTAACATCATTAATAAAATTATATGCACCAATCTTTATTGCGGCTTCACTTGTGTCAAGAACGCTTTCTATTTTATATGGACGAAGTTCCTCGTAACATTCTAAACATTTTTCCTTTTGAATATTAGTCAATGAACAGAAAATAGTCTGCTGTTTTAGAGCATCCACATTGTGCTCTTCTTGTTCATATTGAAAGACTTCAGAGCCATTATCTTTACGTGATATTATTGTTTTAATAATTCCCCGTGAACGAGAACATTCATATCGATACGTTCGGTATTCTAAACTCTTTTGGTTATTCTGATTTTTTATCGCAACTTCAGAAAATGATATTGTCTGACGCACTCCAACATATTCTTGTGATCTGATTGCAGAACCCAACAACGCTGCATGCAACTGAGCTACATTTTCACGAAATGATAAACCTTCTGCAGTTTCTTCTGCAAGAAGCCGGTTCATGTATGTTTTGAAATCGTTGTCATTATTTGAAATGAACTCAATTTTATCTTTATCCGTGCTACCAGCAATCACACCGCTATCGTACCAAGAATTAAAAGCAATCCATGCCTTCATAAAAGCGGAAAAATAATCCACATTGATGTCAATAACATCTATCCAATCTTTGTAGTTAGCCAAGTAATCACCTCAGTTTGCATAAATCACTTCATCGTCCATTTTCTGCATCGCTTCTCGTTCTAATTGGTATGCTTTGAATCGCAATTCATTAGCTTCTAAAGCAAGAGAATTAATTTCTGTCTGAATGTCCTTGTCTTTTAAGAATGGGAAGGGTATGTGTGACACATGATTTGCATCTATTTCGTCAACAACACTACCATATGTGAATCGACTGACGAGATTATATCCGCAATCTGACGAAAGGAAAATAAATAAGTAACCAGCAATACTTCTATCTACAGGGAAAATTCTTATAATATGATCGCTTGCAATCCAGTGTTCCCAATGCTTAGGTGCTATAGCTACTTTACCTACTGTGCCACTTCGAGTAATAAGCACAGTGTTTTCTGTAACCTCTAGTTCATCTTTTATCCGAGTAGAATGCTTTGAAATAGATAGGTATTTTTTATTTGACGGATCAAGTTCATGAATTTGTTTCCCACCGAAGAAAACGCGACCTTTCCCTTCTTTGACATAAACACGCTTGAAGCGTCCGGGTAAAATTACTTCTTTGCTGACTCTCTTATCACCAACGGTTGTAACTTCAGCAGCATGTTTTTTCAAGTGCTCTTGAATTGCTCCTATAATCGGTACATGATACGAACCATCAAGCCGTCCTGATAAGTCAGATAACTTTATACTGTAGTTATTCATATCAGTATTATTATCAAAGTGCATTTTATCTAGTTTATATAATGGTGGAAGTTTTAACTCATTATTAAGCAAAACCATTGCCCTATCTATCAGTTCGTTTGATTCGTCACGTAATGTAAAAGATTGCATTATAAGATCGTTTATTTTTGATTTTATTAAACTTGGTGGATCAGGTATGGGAATATTAATAAGGTGTTCTGGCTCAATATGTTGAATGACTGCACCATAATTATTAGTTAGCAAAATTGTGCTTCCGACTTCAGAACGTAAAAATGCATAAATAAAACCTATATCCGCGGGGTTCTTAACATCAATTCGAATAAGATCGTGGCTAAAAATTTTGTTGTTAATTGTAGATGATACAATACTTACTTTACCTATTGTACCTGAACAGGTTAATAAAATTTGCCCTGTGTGAACACGTAAAGCGTCCAAGTCCGTATTAGTTATTTGTGATAAATAACCGCCGGGAGTTGGTTTTATATCTGTGATAGACGATGGTTGATATATTGGAAATTCTGACGTTTCCAACCAAATACGTTTAAACCTTCCGCATGTATATGCAGTTGATAATCCTTTTTCACCATATAAGGGCACACTTTCCCATTTGCTACTTTCTATTATTTTTCGAGCGTTTTTACCGTCTATATCAAACACAGCTGCCTCTAAACGCTTGTTGGCATTGAGAATATCAACAAGTGAAACTGTACACCACTTCAACTTATCCTGTGAAAATTTATTGTATTGTACTTCGGGTACAACATTTTGCAAGCATTCATTTTTTAAAGCTAAATTGGAGCTTACCATAAAATACCCTCCGTTAATTTCCATTTTGAAAAAATGGTTGGAACTTCGATTGTTTGATCATCGAGAAGTTTTGTTTTTCTCTCTAATGAAGCAGTTGTTTCTCCACCCGCTGTTTCACTTATTACTACTATGTTATCCGGGTCGGGTACAAGTATTTCATTGCCATCATCATCTCTTTTAAATAAAGGGTTTCCGCGTTTATCGTGACCGACTTTTTCGAGCATTGCCATAAAGATATTATAATCCGCCATAGTGCTGCTTTTTTCTTCGAAATCTTTTTGCTCCTGAGTCTTCTTTTGCAAAATCAACACAGAGGTCTGAGTGCCATTTCGCGGTTGGAACGTATCTACATGTAAATCGATACTAGCAACAATACGGGTGTTGCATATTAACCACTCCCTGATATAACCTAATCCGGGTGAACCAAGGATTGAGTCTGGTAAAACGATTCCTAATCGTCCCCCGGGAACAAGAAGTTGAACACACCGTTCTATGAATAAAATTTCAGGGGGAACAGAAGATTGAAGTCTATTTGTTTTTGTCCAAGTACCGGATTTTGACTTATCTTCCCAGATAAACGCCAAATCAAATTGCATTAAGATATTTTCGTCTTTAATTGGAATTTTGCTTCCAAATGGAGGGTTTGTAATTATAACATCGAAAAATTCAATTGTTGTATGACTTCTTATTGAAGATTTATCAACACCTAATGCTTCACTAAGCTTTGTTTTAAATTCGTCAGACCATTCATGTGGTGGTAGCAGAGAGTTAGTTTGGAATATATTTCCACTTCCATCATTGTTCATAACCATGTTCATTTTAGTAGCTTTTACAAGATCGGGATTAATATCAAACCCAAAAAAATTAGTTTTTACCATATCTGATATTCTATCTTGAAACGCTCTGGTATAGCTTCGATTTACATCTGCAATCGTAGTTGAGCCATCTTCAAGTGTGACAATATCCCACTTTTCTCTTGGTACACCTATCTCCTCAGAAAAGTTTTCTTCCAGTTCGTTAATCGCATGAGTCATTGCATTAACTAGAAAACCTCCTGTTCCACATGAGCTATCTAGTACTTTTTCGTATATGGTTGGATTTATCATTTCTACAACCATTTTCATAACATTACGGGGCGTGAAAAATTCTCCGCGGTCACCGCGTAGATTCGCACCTACAATTTCTTCATAAGCTTTACCTTTAATATCAATGTTCGTATTAAGTAAACTATATTTTTGTAATTCACTAACTATATAAGCTAAACTTCGTGGTGCAAGTAAGATTTCTTCGTTTGTATCGAATATTTTACCGTGCTTTTTCTTAACACGAGTAAAAATCTGAGAAATCCTTTTTTTGACTGTAAGTTGACCATCTGGATTATTACGCTCTTTTGATGTAGCGAAGAATTCAAGTGGTGTGGGAATATTTCGTTCATCTTCAATTTTGCAAAAAATGACCTTCAATAATTCGAAAAAAGCAGGTTGTTTTTGTAATCCGTCATTAACATAAATATGATTATGGCACGTTTTAAATACAAATAGTAAATTATCATCTGAAGCATTTTTTAAGCTAGGACGTTTTGGTCGGTCAATATCGTCTAAGTTACCATCCGCAGAGGGGATGTCATTAAAGTCTTCAAACGTTATTTGGCCTTGATCATTTATTCCTTTTCTATAAACTTCTTTTTGTTTGCCATTTGTCCACATTCCCCATTCACAATTTATGCAAGCTGACATATAGGATTTTAATTGTCCTACTCCATCTTTTGCGCTGCTTGGTTCAACATTTTCGTTCTTACATTCAATAATAATACGCACATTTTCTTGGGTTTGTAGATTCGGATCAGTAAAATCTCTACCAAATATCACAATATCAGCTCGTTTTTTGCTTGATCCGAGTTGAATGATGTATTCAATGCGAACCTGCTTTGCAGAAAATCTATGTTCTTTAATCAAACGTTTTTCTATTGTCTGCCGTACATATTCTTCTGGCGAATCGTTTCGAAACTTACCATCAATATAATCACAAATTTTTCCTTCAGGTATTATAATCAAATTACGTTCGTTTGTTATAGCCATACCCGATTCTCCTTTCAGCAACTATGTTGTCAGTTATAAAATTTACTTCAGTTTTTATATATCGCGTGTTTTTTCCATTACCGACAACCTGTAGCGTGCCCTTGTTTATTAATCCCTTCAATACTCGCACTGCCATTGCCTGCGATATGTTCAACTTTTCTTCAATATCTTTTCTACGTATACTATCCATATTATCAAGTAAACTTAGTGCAGAATGTTCGTTCTCGTTTAGATATGTATTTTTTGTAATTTCATTTGAATTTGGAAGCAATATTTTAAAAGCATTGTCAGAATTTTCGATATGCGGTTTAACAATACAATTCGCATAACTACGCATTATCGTTGGGATACCTGTTCCATATGCTTCAATGAGTGTTAATCGATAAAACACATTTGCTAGGTTTTTGTTTCTAACAACGGAGATACCGAGTAAAATATCATCGAAGGTTATACCCTTTACAAGCCCGCCGATGGAAGTAAACTCTATGCGATCATCAAAAATACTTATAAGTGTACTGTCGCTATATGAATAATCACGATGAACTAATGCATTTAGAAGTGCTTCGCGTACTGCATCAATCGGGTAATCCCGTTTATCTGTTCGATGTAACCCGTTTATTTCAGCACGGTTACGATTATAACGATCAATAAAGTTATAAATATCATTAAGCTGTTTCAATAAAGAGCCGGTAAATTCGCGTCTATCCTTAAAAACTGCTTTTTCTATTCCTTCAAAAACTGCCAATTTAACTGTATGGACACACTGGTCAGATAATAATAAACCAAGATTTGTATAAATCCCTTCAATATTTACCAATCCAAGTGTTTTTTGCTGATTCTCTTCAAAAGCAATGTTATGTATTTGGAATTCTTTTATAGCTTCGATAAATGTTAAATCCTGGTTGAGAGAACGGATGTCTTCATATTTTTCACCGTCAGTTTCCTTTATCATGCGTAGAATCGCAGTTTCTGTCGCCGGGACAGTAGAAGCACCTTGTCTGATATAGACGCCTTCAGGACGTATACCTTTACCTGTAAGATAATATGGAGAGGATGTACCTTTTTGAACTATAACTTTTAATACTGTTTTGTCATCAACAATTTCATTTTGATAATCGATAAATAAAGTTATATCTGGCTTTATAGAATCCCTGATTGAGTTAGTTACTTTAAGTAATATATCGTCAAAATTGTTAACACCTATTGTACTGCCGTTATCAGATATGCCGATATAAATAGTACCACCACTAGTATTTGCAAAGGCAATAACGGTTTTATTTATGTCATTTATATACTCTCTTTTGTATTCGATATTAGTATTTTCGTTTTCGAACAATCGCTTCACCTCGTTTCTGATACATTCTGATACTATTCTAATCATTCTGATCGTTCTTGTCAATAAGAATGAGAAAAATATTCCAAAATAATATAAGAGTAATACTTTGCATATCAAAATAACCCGCCAACCATTGCGGTAAGCGGGTTTGTTGGAGCTTCCGACCGGACTTGAACCGGAGACCTCCCCCTTACCAAGGGGGTGCTCTACCGACTGAGCTACGGAAGCATTTAGGCTCATAGAGCCATAAATAATGGCGACCCAGAACGGACTCGAACCGTCGGCCTCCAGCGTGACAGGCTGGCGTTCTAACCAACTGAACTACTGGGCCATGTTTGCCTTTTTGCTTATAAAATGTGCATTTCGAATACTAGCACAACAATAACAAAAAAGCAAGCAGAATCACAAAAACCCGGCCTAAGCCGGGTTTTAGCGTTTTTCCGGTTATTCGACGTATTCACCGTTGCCTTGCATTAATTTTTCATCGATCCTTGCTTTGATGTCTACGAAGAAGTCTGCGATTTCGTTGCGGAAAATGTAAATCGCTGCGACTGCGGCAGCTATAAAGACGAATGCCGCGATAGCCGCAAATACCAGTTTGTTACCTTTCATATAAACAACTCCTTTTTTGTAATTTTTCATTGGACGACCATTATACACAAACTGTGATATAAACACAACAGTTTAAATGATAAGAATGTATTAATATTTTTACGTTATTTTTACGTGTTTTTACGCAAGCCGTTCAAGATCCTGTATTTTTCTTTCGTATTCTGCTTTTGCGTCTTCTTTGGATTTGAAAATACAGTTTTCAGGTATGTTCACGTTCAACACGATTTTTCTCGCCATCGCGTAACAGGTTTCGCTTCCACATGCGCCGCAGTCGATATGTTGACTTTCATAATCCAGTTTACTCAACAGATCAAAGGCATTCTTTATATCCGCATTCGATATTTGCCGATATGGGAAGAAAACAGGTTTATACTCCCTTGTAAAATGTGAAAAATCTAATACTTCATCATATGATTTATATACTGCTTCATAACGTTCACGGTTACACTCTTCGCTTGCTTTTCTCCTGTTGGCATCCATGGTCTTATCGATCTCAAATATCGATTTATCATGTGAAGTCGCCGAACCGACATTACATCCTTCTTCGCAGTTGAGCACATCAAAGATATCCGGCAGAAAATCCTCCGGAGCTTCGGCATATTTATTGAGTTTTTCATAAACCCCGAAGCCTTCCGCTTTGGCTATATGGAGCTTTTTACCCAGAAAATACTCGATGTTTTCTTTTAAACCCCCGGGCATGGGAAACAATGACCCGGGACCGCTTTC
>Ga0123356_10007764_pt1 | contig 10684 bp, 1 predicted proteins | sample TergutEmb28metaG_2_FD_92546 | JGI IMG/M metagenome (GOLD analysis project Ga0123356, IMG submission 92546) | Embiratermes neotenicus P3 segment gut microbial communities from Petit-Saut dam, French Guiana - Emb289 P3 | ecosystem: Host-associated > Arthropoda: Insects > Digestive system > Gut ... | reverse complement strand
CCCCGCCGACAAAGCTGAACCTTGACTTCGCGGGCTGGTACGACGCAGCGGGTAATATGTATACCAGCAACTCTGAGCTTCAAAGCGGCTTAGAGCTGTATTCGTCATTCACAGCAACAATAAATATAATAGTAGACGAAGCGGTCACAACCCATGTAGTCAAAGAGAACGCGCTTTTCCCGCGCCCTGCAGATCCCGACCCCGGCTCCGACCGTGAATTCATCGCCTGGATCTCATTAGGCGCACATCATGACTTTGACGTCCCCGTGACCCGTCATTTTAATATAACCGCGTTTTTTCTGGATATCATACCTGAACAAGGATTATATGACCACCTGTGGCTAGCCGGCCCCGGAGGAAGTATCAGAGATGCGACCTGCGGAAGTTGCAGAGGCAACAGCGGTAACCAATTTTCGGCAGGAGTACTGTTGTATTTTCATCCGGCAGGTCAACTCCCTGCAGATGCAGAAGGACGTCAGTTATCATGGATCGTAATGCCTTGCAGGCATTGTGGAACAATAAATCACTATGCAAACGAGAGTAATAACGGAGCCACACTATCAAGACCCGGCGCAGCACCATCGGCCTCTAACAATATAAATCTAGGTGGCATCACACCACGTATGCCACGTACAATAACATTTTTACCCGGAACACATGGAATATTGATCGGACATGGAGTGTATACAAATATAATGGACGGCACATCGTGGAACCCGCGCTGGGAACCCGGTGTATCACCACGGGACGGCTGGGTTTTTGTCGGTTGGCTCGACCAGTACGGCAACCGCTACGAACCGAACGCAACAAACTTCCCGAATCCGGTTAATAGAAACTATACCTTTACCGCACAATATTCAGATTTCCCGATCCTGACGATCTCTGCAACATCGGGCACAAAGATCTATGACGGCACCGCGCTTGAAGCAGGCTACATCCATTCAGTACTCCCGACAGGCTACACGGTCTCGGGCGTCACCGTATCAGGCAGCATAACCAACGTCGGCACCGCAACCAGCCGCATAACGAACACAAACAACGCGGGCATAATCGTCCGTGACAACACAGGCAGGAACGTGACCAACGAATTCATAATCCGCACAACTACCGGCACCCTGACGATAACCGAACGCCCGCTAACGATAACAGCATCAAGCGGCAGCAAAGCATATGACGGTTTACCACTTACAAATAATACCTGGTCGATCAGCTCCGGCAGCCTTGTCTCAGGCCATACAATATCAGGCGTAATAGTGACCGGCACACAGACCACCCCCGGCACAAGCGCCAACACAGCAAGTGCAGCACTCATCAGAAGCACCTCAGGCGCAACCGTTACCGGCAACTATGCAATAACCTACGCACCCGGCACACTGACAGTACATGCAAACACAACGGGTGTAATAACGATAACAGCATCAAGCGCCAGTAAAGCATACGACGGAACACCGCTAGTAAACTCCGGACACACGACCTCTGCACTCCCCGCAGGCGTGACCGGCGTGACAGCAACAGTGTCCGGCACCCAAACCGAAGTCGGCACAAGCGCAAACATAGTCACAGGCTACACACTCTGGAACGGCACAACGAATGTAACATCATTTTTCCCGGAAGCTAACTTCATGCCCGGCACACTGACAGTAACCCCGAACCCGTCAGTAGTAACGATAACAGCAGCCAGCGACACAAAAGCATACGACGGCGAAGCACTGACAAACGACGGCTTTACGACCTCTGCACTCCCGCGCGGCGTGACCCGCGTCGAAGCAGTAGTAGAAGGCAGCCAGACCGACGTCGGCACAAGTGGCAACAGAGTAACAAGCTACAAGCTGTGGAACGGCACACAGGACGTGACATCATCCTTTACGGCAGCAAACCTTGTAGACGGCAAGCTGACAGTGACCCCAAGCCTTGAAGTCATCACGATAACAGCATCAAGCGACAGCAAAGTATACGACGGTACACCACTTACAAACTCAGATTTCGACAACTCTGAACTGCCACCCGGCGTGACCCATGTGACGGCTGAAATAGAAGGCAGCCAGACGGACGTCGGCTCAAGCGCAAACGTAGTAGTACGCTACAGGCTATGGAACGGCACTAAAGACGTAACAGACTACTTTGCCGAAGCAGTATTTGTAGAGGGCATCTTAACAGTTACCTCAAGCAAAGACGAGATCGTGATAACCGCATCGAGCGCAAGCAAAACCTATGACGGCACACCACTGACAAGTGCGGAATATACAGTCTCGTCACTGCCCGCCGGTGTGACACGCGTCGAAGCAGTAGTAGAAGGCAGCCAGACAAACGTCGGCACAGGCGACAACGTAGTAACAAGCTACACACTGTGGAACGGCACCCAGGATGTGACCGCATTTTTCCCGTCAGCAGTACAGATCGACGGTAAATTAACAGTAACACCGAACGCAGCGGTAGTAACGATAACAGCATCCAGCGCCAGCAAATCATACGACGGCTTACCGCTGACAAACAATAACTACACAACAACATCACTCCCGGTCGGTATCACACGCGTCGAAGCAGTAATAGAAGGCAGCCAGACCGACGTCGGCACAAGCGCAAACGTAGTAACAAGCTACAAGCTCTGGAACGGCACACAAGACGTGACCGCATTCTATGCAGACGCAGTACTGGTAGCAGGCGAACTGACAGTAACCGCAAACGCAGCACCGATAACGATAACAGCAGCAAGCGACATCAAAGAATATGACGGCTTACCGCTGACAAACAGTAACTACACAACATCAGCACTGCCCGCCGGCGTGACCCGCGTTACAGCAACAGTCGCTGGCTCACAGACAGACGTAGGCAGAAGCTCAAACACAGTCACAGGCTACACACTTTGGAACGGCACCCGGGACGTCACCTCGTTCTTCACCAATGTGACCGAAGCAGACGGAGTACTTGAAGTAACACAAAACCGGACAAAAGTAGTCATCACCGCATCAAGCGACAGTAAAGAGTATGACGGTACGCCGCTGACAAACAGCAGCTACGGCTTTGACGCACTGCCCGCCGGTGTGACACACGTAACAGCAGTGGTGGCAGGCAGCCAGACGGACGTTGGCATAAGCGCGAACGTAGTCACCGGCTACAAGCTATGGAACGGCACACAAGACGTAACAGGCTTCTACGTAACAGCGCAGCTGGTCGACGGCACTCTTGAAGTAACCGCAAGCAGCGCGGAGATAGTGATCACCGCAGCGAGCGACAGCAAACGCTACGACGTTACACCGCTGGTAAATGCAGGCTTTGGCTATACCACACTCCCGGCAGGTATAACGAACATCACAGCAGTGATAGAAGGCAGTCAGACCGACGTCGGCACATCTGCAAACGTAGTAGTATCATACCGTTTATGGAACGGCTCAACTAATGTTACCGCCGCATTTGACAACGTGATATTAGCAGACGGCACACTGACCGTAACACCGAGCACAGAAGTGATCACAATAACAGCAGCAAGCGACAGCAAGGTCTATGACGGTACACCGCTGACAAACGACGGCTACACAACATCCGAGCTCCCGTCAGGCATCACGCGTGTATCAGCAAAAGTAGAAGGCTCACAGCTTGATGCAGGCACAAGCGAAAACCGCGTCACAGGCTATATACTATGGAACGGCGACATCAATGTATCTGACTTCTTCGGTACACCTGAAGTAGTACACGGCACACTCGAGGTGACCCGCAGAGTGATCACCATAACGATCAACGACAAGGATAAGGAATACGGCGACGAAGACCCTGACCTGACATATGATATCGACGGCGAACCCGAAGACGGCGACGAGCTTGAGCTCGAGATAATCAGGGAACCCGGCGACGAGCCCGGCGACTATATCATCACAGTAATCGAAGGCGACAACCCGAACTACGAGATAATCGTAGAAGACGGCACACTCACGATAAACCCCAGCAACAAGCTCATCACGATAACCGCAGCAAGCGACAGCAAAGTATACGACGGTACACCGCTGGTAAACAGTGGCTATGAGGTCTCCGAGCTCCCGGCCGGCGCAACAGGTATCGAAGTAACGGTAGTAGGCACCCAGACCGATGTCGGCTCAAGTGCAAACGTGGTATATGATTATACTATCCGGAACGGCACTAAAGACGTAACATCATACTTCACAAATGTAGAACTCTTTGACGGCACACTGACAGTAACGAAAAATGAGCAGGAGATAGTCATCACAGCATCAAGCGCCCTGAAAGAATACGACGGAACACCGCTGACAAGCAACGGCTTTACAAACTCGGAGCTCCCGTCAGGTGTAACACGTGTAGTAGCCACAGTAGAAGGCTCGCAGACCGATGTCGGCACAAGCGCGAACACAGTAACAGGCTACAGGCTCATAAACGGCACGCAGGATGTAACTGCATTCTTCCCTGATGCAAAAATGATCGACGGCACACTGACAGTAGTTCAAAGCACAAAAGTGATAACAGTAACCGCAGCAAGTGACAGCAAAGTATTCGACGGTACACCGCTGACAAACAGCGGCTACAGCAGCAGTGTATTACCCGCAGGCGTAACACGCGTCATCGCAACAGTTGAAGGCACACAAACGATCGTAGGCGCGAGCCCGAACGTAGTGACATCATACACACTCTGGAACGGTGACCAAAACGTAACATCATTCTTTGCAGCAGCAGCACTGATAGACGGCACACTAACAATAACCGAGAACAAAACAGCAATCACGATAACAGCAGGCAGTGATGAGAAAGAATATGACGGAACACCGCTGACAAGCAGCAGCTTTGACCACACCGGGTTACCTGCAGGCATAACCAGGGTAACAGCACAGACCGAAGGCTCACAGACCGATGTAGGCTCAAGCGACAATACGATAACAGTATATACACTTTGGAACGGTAACCTTGACGTAACCAAATTCTACCCTGTAGTCAACCTTGAAAAAGGCACACTGACAGTAACACCGAGCACAAAAGTGATAACAGTGACAGCGGCAAGCGACAGCAAACAGTACGACGGTTTACCGCTTACAAACGATGACTACAGTACATCAGACCTCCCGTCAGGTGTGACGCATGTAACAGCAACAGTCGTCGGCTCACAAACTGATGTAGGCGACAGCCCGAACGTAGTTACCGCATACAAATTCTGGAACGGTACACAAGACGTGACAGCATACTTCCCGGCAGCAGACCTTGAAGCGGGAGTATTGGAAGTAACACAAAACCAGACGATCATCGTGATCACAGCATCAAGCGCCGGTAAAGCATATGACGGCTTACCGCTTACAAACGGAGACTACAGCAACAGCGGATTACCGTCAGGCGTAACGGGCATAACAGCAACAGTCGAAGGCTCACAGACAGATGTAGGCACGAGCCCGAACGTTGTAGCAGCATATACACTTTGGAACGGCACAAAAGACGTGACAGCATTCTTCACGGATGCAAGACTCATAGACGGTACACTGACCGTAACAGCCAGCACCGAAGGGATCGTTATCACAGCATCAAGCGACAGCAAAGCATACGACGGTACACCGCTGACAAACGACAGCTTTGAGACCTCCGTTTTACCGGACGGCGTAACAGAAGTCAAAGCAACGGTCACAGGCTCACAGACCGATGTCGGCTCAAGCCCGAACACAGTAACAGTATACACACTCTGGAACGGCGACCGGGACGTAACAGAATTCTTCCCCGAGATCGTTCTCGTACCGGGCACACTGACAATAACGGCTAATGCAGCTGAAATAGTCATCACAGCGGCAAGCGACAGCAAGCAGTACGACGGTTTACCGCTGACAAACAGCGATTTCTACAACAGTGAGTTACCTGCAGGCGTCGACCGCATCACAACAACAGTCGCAGGCTCACAAACAGAGGTAGGCTCAAGTGCAAACGTAGTTACCTTATACACATTATGGAACGGTGACCAGAACGTAACAGCGTTCTTCACAGGTGTTATACTCATCGAAGGGTCACTCAAAGTAACACCGAACTCAACAAAGATAACGATCACAGCAGGCAGCGATGAGAAGGAATATGACGGTACACCGCTGACAAACGACGAGTTTAAACACACAGACCTTCCGGACGGCGTTACACATATAACGGTAACGATCACAGGCGAGCAGACAGACCCGGGCTCAAGTGAGAACGTAGTGGTCGAGTACACACTCTGGAACGGCGACGAGGATGTAACAGAATATTTCCCGAACATAGTTATCGAAGACGGTATACTGACTATACACCCGAGCAGTGCAGAGCTCGAAATAACGGCAGGCAGCGATGAGAAGGAATATGACGGCTTACCGCTCCGCAACTCATCATACGACTACACAGAGCTCCCGGCAGGCGTTACAGAAGTACAAGCCAGGATCATAGGCTCACAGACCGACGTTGGCTCGAGCCCGAACGTGGTAGCTGAATACACATTATTAAACGACGGTCAGGATGTTACCGGATTCTTCCCGAACGTAACACGTAATGAAGGTACACTGACAGTTACAAGAAGCTCACAAGTCATCACTATCACAGCAGGCAGTGACGAAAAGGAATACGACGGTTCTCCGCTTACAAGCGACGACTTTGAAACATCAGACCTGCCGCCCGGCGTCACACATGTAACTGTAGTTACAGACGGCTCACAAACAGACCCGGGTTCATCAGAGAACACAGTAATTGAGTACAAATACTGGAACGGAGACAAGGACGTAACAGAGTTCTTCGTACCGCCGGTACTTGAAGACGGCGAATTGACAGTAACACAAAATCAAACAGTCATCACGATAACAGCAGCAGATGATGAAAAAGCATATGACGGCACTCCACTGACAAACCCGAACTTTGAGACATCAGAGCTCCCGGCAGGTGTGACACATGTAACAGCACCGGTCGAAGGTTCACAGACAGACGTAGGCAGCAGCCCGAACACAGTCACAGGCTACACACTCTGGAACGGCGGCCGGGATGTAACAGCATTCTTTGCAGATGCAGAGCTGATCGAAGGGTTACTTACAGTTACAAAAAGCACGACAGTTGTAACGATAACAGCAGGCAGCGACAGCAAGCAATACGACGGTACACCGGTAACAAGCGACGAGTTTGATACTACCGAACTGCCACCCGGCGTTACACACGTCACAGTAGTTACAGAAGGCTCACAAACAGACCCGGGTTCATCAGAGAACACTGTAGTGGAATACAAATACTGGAACGGTGATCAGGATGTAACAGATTTCTTCGCACCGCCGGTACTTGAAGAGGGCACACTGACGATTACACAAAACCTGACTGTAATTATCATCACAGCAGATAACGACAGCAAACCTTACGACGGTTTACCGCTTACAAACCCGAACTTTGAGACATCAGACCTGCCTGAAGGCGTGACACATGTAACAGCTGATGTCAAAGGCTCACAAACTGACGTAGGCTCCAGCCCGAACAAGCCGGTATCGTACAAACTGTGGAACGGTGATCAGGATGTAACAGAGTTCTTCGTACCTGCAGAGTTTGTTGATGGTACACTGACAGTAACGGTCAGCAAAGAAGTAGTCGTCATCACAGCAGTAAACGATCACAAGGAATATGACGGTACTCCGCTTACAAACGACGGCTTTAATACATCAGAACTACCGGCAGGCGTGACACATGTAACAGCAGATGTCGACGGCTCACAGACAGATCCGGGCAACAGCCCGAACACAGTTACAGGCTACACACTCTGGAACGGTGATCAGGATGTGACAGCATTCTTCACAGAAGCAGTATTCGTACCCGGCACACTCACTGTTGTACCGAGCACAGCACCGATAACTATAACTGCGGACAGTGACAGCAAACAGTACGATGGTACACCGCTGATAAACGACGGGTTCTCTCACACCGATCTGCCGCCCGGAGTAACTCATGTCACAGCAGTTGTGGCAGGCGAGCAGACCGACCCGGGTTCAAGCCCGAACGAGCTGGTCGAATACAGGCTCTTTAACGGTGATCAGGATGTAACAGAGTTCTTCACTAATGTAACACCGGAAGACGGTACATTAACAGTTGAGATCAACAGGACTGTCATCACGATCACAGCAGCGGATGACAGCAAGGAATATGACGGTACACCGCTCACTAACGACGATTTCGAAACGACCGAGCTGCCGCCCGGTGTGACACATGTAACAACAAAGATAGTCGGCGAACAGACAGACGTTGGTGACAGCCCGAACACAGTTGTTGAATACACATACTGGAATGGCGATAAAGACGTTACTGATTTCTTCGTACCGCCGGTACTTGAAGACGGAACACTGGAAGTCACTGTCAACCGCACGGTGGTGGAGATCACAGCAGCTGACGACAGTAAAGAATATGACGGTACACCGCTAACTAACAGCGGATACGGGTTCAACGAACTTCCGGACGGGATCACTAATGTATCTGCAATTGTTGAAGGCTCACAGACTGATGTAGGATACTCACCGAACGTAGTCACCAGCTACCGCTTATGGAACGGATCACAGGATGTAACTGACTTCTTTGTAGAATCTTTACTTATCGACGGGGTACTGATGGTAACACCGAATACCAGGCCGATAACCATCACATCAGAAAGTGACAGCAAGATATATGACGGTACACCGCTGACTAACGGTGGTTACGGGTTCACTGCTCTGCCCGCCGGTGTGACTAACATCACAGTGACGATCACAGGTACACAAACCGATGTTGGCGCAAGCGAAAACACGATCGCTGCATATCAGTTATGGGACGGTTCAAAAAATGTTACTGCTTTCTTCACTGACGTGACACTTATACATGGTGAGCTGACAGTAACACCGAATATGGACGAAGTCACGGTCATTGCAGCCAGCGCATCAAAGGTATTTGACGGTACACCGCTTACTGCAAACGGATTTACAAGCACTACTCTGCCGCAGGGTATTACGCATATCACGGTCACTATCTCAGGCTCGCAGACAAGTGTTGGCAACTCACCGAATGTGATCGTATCGGTCACACTCTGGAACGGATCGATGGATGTTACGGAATTCTTCCCGAATATCTTCATTATCCCCGGACTCCTGACTGTTACTGCTGCACCGGCTGTACCGGTACCGCCCGCAGCACCGCCCGAACCGCCCGAGCCGCCGGTTGTGGAAGCCGAGATCGATGATCTTGATACTCCGCTGACGATCACCACATTACCGGAGCCGGAACCGCAGGTCGAAGATGAAGATGACGATGTCGAATATATCATGATCATCTCTGACGGTCCGACACCGCTCGCAGGTCCCGGAAACAACGGATACTGGGCACTCTGGAACCTTATACTCAGCATTGCAGGTACTCTGCTTGCGATCATGATGTGCATACGTATTCTCACTACTAAAAACAGAGACGATGATGAAGATGATGAGAACAGTCGTGCACAGACCGATGAGCTTGAAGATGAGGATAAAGAGAAAAAACGCAGAAGACTGCTGCTGATACTCGCTGTTCCGCTGCTGGCACTCGTTGCGATCATCGTGTTCATATTCACACAGGATATGAGACTGCAGATCAGACTGATCGACTGGTGGACACTGCTGCACGCTATTTTCTTCGTCGCTGCTCTCGTTTGCTACATATTCGCATTCAGACGCAAAAACGATGAAGTCGATGACGAAGGTGAACATATCAATGACGAAGTGCCACAGGTCAGCTAAGGTTTAATACAATAACAATCGAGTAGGGGCGAAACCTTAACGGTCAGCCCCTACTCGATTGTTAAATGTTTATGGAAGAACGTTTATGGAAGACGTGTCAGATGATCGAAGTCGATCAAAGCGTAGTTTGCCCGCCATGTAGCGATGTTGGAATCAGAGGGGGAGATCGTTAAATCGATCCCCATATTGCCTTCATAATGCCAGTTGCCACCGGTGTGATATATTTTAGTTTCGTCATAACCGAAGTGGAACAAGAGAGCTCTCATCAGTGAGGTGTAACCGGCTCCGCCGCACATTAGGAAAATCGTTCTGTCTTTTGGGAATATCTGTTCGAATATGATCTGTGACTCGGCAAAATTTTGCTTGATAACAAGTATTTCGCGATTTTCTCCCCATTCTACATAAAAGAGAGAGTCTCCGTCATAAGCGCCGTCAACAGGTAAAGGACCTACAGAGGCAAGGAAGGGGAATGGCACGATGCGGTAACCCGGTAATGTTTGGGTAAGCTTTGAAACACCGCCGATGGCTTCAAAATCTGCCGGATCATAAAACATGCGCATGTCGAAGTAAGAGACATCGGGTCTGTTTAAATAATCATCGATCGTGCTCATGTTGATATTGACATCTACACCGAACATACCGCCGTCGGGCTCGGGAGGCGGCAGAACGGAAAGCTCCGGTGTATCATCATCAGAACCATTGGAATCGCAAGCTGTTGTAAGTAGAGGAAGACAAAGCAGAACACACGCCAGAACACATAAAAGAACACGTTTTATTCTCATTATAATCACCTCTTAAAAATATTTATCCTTTACATTATATGTCGAAACACCTCTATGTGTCAAGATACTTATGTAATACTTGCAAAACATCGGTGAAGTTCAGCGGCTTTCCAAGGTGCTCGTTCATGCCGACTTCGTGGTATCTGTCGATGTCATCACGGAAGACATTTGCTGTCATAGCAACTATCGGAATCT
>Ga0123356_10007763_pt1 | contig 10684 bp, 5 predicted proteins | sample TergutEmb28metaG_2_FD_92546 | JGI IMG/M metagenome (GOLD analysis project Ga0123356, IMG submission 92546) | Embiratermes neotenicus P3 segment gut microbial communities from Petit-Saut dam, French Guiana - Emb289 P3 | ecosystem: Host-associated > Arthropoda: Insects > Digestive system > Gut ... | reverse complement strand
AGTTGACCAACAATCGTGTCACTTTTCTCGACAACTTGATGTACTTTATTGGCAACGCCATGAAGTACGGCAGCCACTTTACCGACTTGCTGCTCGAGGCAAGTGATCCGGCTGCCCAACCCGCTCCATGGAGTGCCTATTGGGGCGCAAATGCAGGCGTTCCTTCCAAATAACAAGATAAAAACGAACAAGATGAAAAGGTCTATTTTAGTATCAATTTCTGCCCTGCTCTTAGCCACATGCAGTGTAGAGCAACCGTTGGAGAAGAGTCCGGCAGGTAAGTTGCGCCTGTCTGTGAATGTGCAAAATATTGCTACGGACATGCTTACCCGTTCTACAGTAGCTTCTGAGGAGGGAGAGGACACCATTAGCAGCCTCTATCTGCTCTTTTTCACACCAGACGTCCGCCGCAACGGTGTTTTTATTGATTATGTAGAGGTGGAGATGCCCATGCCCAACGGCACGATGAAGATGAACGTGGAGACAGAAATCGACATTACCGGCACCTCGCTCAACTTGAATAACCCATACAACATCCTGGCAATAGCCAATATTGCCGACAACATCTACATAGACGATGAAGTACAGGAGTGGATGTTGGAGTTAGGCGGCAAGACCGAGAGTCAAGTGATGTTTGAATCCTACGCATACATCCAGGAAAGACTTCCTGTCTCTCCCGACAGGCTGTTGATGAACGGTCGCTTTGAAAAGGTGGCCGGACGCACACAAATCAACCTCCTCCTTACACGCAATCAGGCGCGGTTGGATGTCTATAACAACGTGAGGACAACCCACGACCTTGTTTCGACATCTATCTGGAACTCATACCCCAGCTCCTCGATTTGGGGCGAAGGGGTAACGGATTGGTCTTTGACCTTTGCGCGTGTCCGCGAACACTACGGGGTGGATAACCGCACCAATGAAACAGGACAGAATGGCGCAGACGGCAATGGTCCCATTTTGGATAACATCAAAGGAGGACTTTATGTTTTTGAAAATCAAGTAATCTCACCTGAAAAAAATGACCGGCTGACCACCTGTCTCATTATTGGGCTCAGAGAGCGCGCCACGGGAGAGGTTACTTACTATCGCGCCAATGTCCATCAGGAGGGGAATATGCAGTTGCTCAAACGTAACCACGCCTATAGCCTGACGATTCGCAACGTTACGGGAGTGGGCGCCCCCACCGAAGAGTTGGCCTATATTGGACAGGGCAACAGCCTCGAATATACGGTCGGTAGTTGGAATTTAGATGACAACGGATTGATTGTAAGCGATGATTACAGCATTTTGTCGATTCCCACCAAGAGAATCAATATTGGGCGCGATGCAAGCGTCTCTACCTTTTCTATCTACACCTTTACCACCCTTAGTGATGCGGCGCCGCTCACCATACGCAGCCAAACCTACACGCCTAACGGCAATAAAATTCGCGCCACATTAGATGGCAATACACTTGTAATTACCGCCGATGCATTGGGTATTGACGAGACGGAGCGCCGTGGTGTTGTAGCGCTCTCTTTTGCGGGATTAGAGACCTCCATCTCGATTTTACAATCGGGTGTAGCGGACGACTACCTTAGGGTGCACCTCCCCGATGGCGGCATTCCGATTCCTCCTTTTCAGCCCTATACGGGTATCTTTTCGGGACTGATTCGCGTTGAGGCTTCGGGGCCGTGGACAGCCCGGCTCTATATGGAGGGTTTCTCCTTTAACTCGATGCCTTTTCCCAATCCAAAAGTAACGATACTCAGGAGTACAGATGCCATTGACGGCGACCGTTTTCGCGTCTACACCCATTCGAGAAATGAGGAGACCAAGCCGCGCAATGCTTTTATTGTGATAACGCTTGATAAAGATCCGGAAAACTTTGCGTCTGTGGTGCGTCTTTCGCAACTCAATGCGGGCGCTGTCAAGTTAATGCCAGACAATCAAACCACCATCATATTTGACGGTGCGGGCAGTCTAAAAAGTATTCCGGGCGTGAGCAATGTGAATCAATTTACCGTTGACCCTGGAGTCGGTAGTGACGGCATTCTCTTTAACCCGTGGAGCGCTAAAATCATACAACAACCCCACTCCGCTTACGACGACAGACTCAAGTTTCAGATTTTGGATAGGGACAACAACCCTGTGCCAGACGATTTCTCCGGTTTGTACCATGCGACCAATCCGCTGTTGAACGTGGTGGGGGCTATGGCTAAGGGCTTAAACATGTCGGGACGCGAACAGATTGCGGTGCTGAGGATTTACAAAGACCCAACCACCTTTACCGATATCACACTCATTCAAGAGGCTACCGAATGGGAGATTGTTACCCCCGGCCATGTTCCGATACCCGCCATATCCGCAGCCGGAGGCACATCTATAAATATAGGTATTAACGCCCCTGCCGGATTACACTTTACGGCAACCTTGCAGACGCTCTTGCCCACTACGCTCACCAACCATTGGGGCTGTCTGATTGATATGGCTAACGGCAATGCAAAGGTGAGTTCGCTTACAAACAGAGATGTATCTGAGACATTTCAGGTCTATTTCCCTAAGCTGATTTGGCCAAATATCGACGTTTCTCCCCACATCATATTAGCGGTCACCTTAGTGGAGAGCGGTGAAACCAAATACGCTGTGATCACGCAAAATGCAATCCCCCAGCACCAAATTAACATCCGGCAATATGCCACCGACTGGGGACAGGTGATGAATTCCTCCTCAAATTGGTCGTCAAGTTTTAACGACTACTTTGTAACTTACCTCAGCAGCGCTGCTATGTTTGGACCTTCATCAAGTTATGTGAAGACCTTTGGGGGCATCACCCGCAACCAATTTTCCAATACCTCTTCGCCGGGAGCGACTCCCTCTACGGTGAGGTGGTTTCACCTGATACGCCCTGTCCAGAGAAATCAGGCGATATCCACCGTTGCGCATACATGGAGACAAAACAATGAAGGCGTTCTGGTAATCAATCATGAGGAGAGTAGCAATAACAATTTTAATTCCGGTTGGGGGTCGAACTACTTACCGGGGAGGTTATACCAACCCAACTCTGTGACCGGTGGCGCCGGCTCCGGTTCGTCTAATAACGGTACTTACTATATTTGGAACCAGCCGGCTAACAGGATTGTCAAGTACCTTACGGAAGACGCTCCATGGGCGTCCGGCGTAGCCAATTGGTTTAACGTTCAGCTTACAACGGGTGGGAATACATCGTATGTGAACATCGCATCCCTCACCGACCCCGACATTATTCCCATACTCAGGAACAGTTCCGGCAGAACATCACTGATGATTGACCCCAAACGCAATGTGGTTTTACTCTGCGATTCGGAGACATTCGACAACGGCACGTTTGGCTCAGCGCCCAATCCCTCCGGCGCTCAAGGCAGGTTTACGGCAAATCTTTTGGCATACATTGTGAACGCCGCACAGTACGGCAGCTACTTTACCGACTACTTCTGGGATTCGCCAAGGTACCTTGAAACGGCTCCGACGCCGTAAGGTTTAGCAAAAATAGGAGCGGGCGTCAGCCCGCTTTTGTTTGTCTACACACTGACTTCGTAAAAAAAAACGTCAAAAAATCTCGATTGTGTCTCTTTATGACACAAGGCTTCCTGCATGGGGATGTTTTTGTCATTAAATTACCAATAAAAAGCAAAAAATGGCTGGCGTCAGGATATTGACAGCCATACCTTTGCCGCCGAATTCATTTATTAAATCATTGAAATATGAGAAAGAAAATTTTTACAACCGCTGCCATCGCCCTTGCCTTGGGCTTTGCAAGTTGCAGCCAGGAACAAGGCATCATCAATCACGGCAAAGATAACGGAAAAGCCACATCAATGAAGGTGTCCATTAGTTTTCCGCGCGCCACCCAGACACGCGCCACAGACGATATTAACGCCACCGACAATGAGGCAAAAATCAGTTGGGTGGATGTGTTTATTTACACAGCCAACGGCAACTTCTCCTCACGCTCCCACCTCACTTCAAGTGACTTTTCACAAGCAGGCGCTACCACAAACTCCGATATATATGAGTCATCGACCAAGATTCAAACCACCACAGGAGCCAAAAATGTGTTTGTAGCCATCAACCTCCCACCCCACATCGCCACCGCTTTGGAGGGTCAACCCATGGGTACGCTCTATACCGCCACACAAACCATGACAAGCTCCGAATTGGCCGGCGCCAACTTTGTCATGTTTAGCACAGAGGCCGCTACCCCTACCTTTAAGGAAGATGAGAACGACCCCGCCAACAAAGTCGCGGTGAAGTGTCAGCGCCTTGTGGCAAAAGTAACTGTAGAAACAGATGCTTCGCTTGTTGTGGCCGGCGCTCCGGGCCAATTGGACAACCTCAAGTTTGCCATCAACAATTTTAACACCAAGCTCTTTCTGATGCAAGGCGCCGCCGATGAGCACAAAGACCCCAACTGGACTTTGAGTAGTTATCAGTCAGCTGACTTTGAAGTTGCTGTTGGTGCAGACTACGTTCCTGTTTTGAGCCGCGCACTCATCGTCAGCCCAACAATTGGCCAGTATGAGCCGCGTTACGCCGCCGAGAACACCTCAGAGCAAAAGCTCAAAAAGGAGATTACCCGCGCCACTATTCGCGCCACCTTTATCCCGCAAGAGATTATGGAGTTAACATCAGGAGCCTTTACAGTAAACAACAACCACGGTGTCAGTACGCCCCAAACGTTCTATGCGGTGATTCCATCAATAGAAGAGGGCGCATCCTACTTCTTTGACGAAGCCGCTGCCAACGCCTTTTTGGCTCAGAAAGGGGGTGAAAAACGCACCTATGTCAATGGCTATTGCTACTGGGACATCTTCTTAAACAAGAATCCGCTCAAAGCGGTAAATCGCTGGGACGTGTTGCGTAACGACTTCTACAAATGCAACATCACCCGCATCGTTGTACCGGGCCGCCCCACCGCGGAACTTCCCGACCCCGATGTAACCCCCGATGTGGACACCCAGATTACCATCGACATTGAGATTCTCTTCTGGAACACGCCGATTCTCTCCAATTACGACATTTGATAGACTGATTAGTAAACCGGCCGGAAGGGTTTGACCGCCCTTCCGGCTACAAAAAAAACAGAAAAAATGACAAACAAAATCTTACATATTTTTTACTTGATGGCAATGGTGTCGATATGCGCGCTCGGCTCCTCTTGTACCAAAGAGGACATGTCGGCGTGTCCGGGGCAAATAAGGGTCTACTTCACCTATGCTCCCAACACCATCAACACAAGTGATGTCAACCGTATGCACCTCTATGTATTCTCCGGCGAGGGAACCTATCTGGGTGAATATATCGATGACCGCATCTCCAACTTTGGCCCCGATTACTATATCGATTGCTCCGATTTGACCCCCGGTACATACCGTTTTATTGCCTGGGCAGGCAAAGACAAACAGTACTATGAAACCATCCCGGGTTCGTTTGTCAAAGGCCAAACTACCTACGACCAGGCATTGCTAAAACTAAAGCATAGCGGAGATGTCGTCTCAACCCTCATCCCCCACATCTTTCATGCCCAACTCTCAAATGCAACTGTTGTATTGCAGAAGGTGCAGCGCTTTGAGATGCCGTTGACTCAACTCTCCAACACCATTCATCTGCGCACCGTTGGGTTGCCCGCCGATGAAAATCGTTACGCCTTTACAATTGAAGACAACAACTGCGCCTATAAATTTGACCGCTCACGCACAATGAGCTCCCTGTGCAATCGTTTTGCCTATACCGCCTCCTGCACAAAGGATGAATTTAGCCAACTAAACGCCACACTCAACGTGCTGGAGCTATCCGCAGAGCGTCGTACACCCCGTTTGCACATATTGAATAAGACCACCGGAACAACGCTCTATCCTGTGGGCGCTCAGTCGGGCGATTTGATTGGATTGATTTTAAGCGCCTATCCACAAAATAATTTTGAAACCACCCACACTTACGACATTCTCCTTGCCTTCTCCGGCAACGCTGTCACCGGATATAGAGTCTCCATCACCATCAACGGTTGGCAGGTACGCCACGAAAACGGGGAGTTGATTGATTAATTAAATATTGATTTTTAACACCATGACACATAAAATAACCCCCACAATTTTATTATCTCTGCTCTTTTTCTCATGCAGTTTAGAGCAACCCATCGCTCCCGACATGCCCCATCAGGGAGAAAAAGCAGTCATGCTAAAGGTAGCCGTACCCAATAGAGCCCAACAGGGAGGCGCCACGCGCGCCATCAACGCTGAGCAAGAAAATTCCATTGAAACATTGGACGTACTGGCCTTTAAAGTCGAGGCCGGAGTCTATACATTTCAGTATCGGACGCTTGCAAAGAGAGACGTGGGCAGCAACAACGGCGTTTCGATTCAATCGTTCAACGCCATCCTGCGCGTGAAGGATGAAGCGCAATGTTTTGTGCTCATCACCAACGCACGCAGCCAAATCGATGCGCTTGTCGCTAGCCGTGCAGATGGTTGGGTGGGTCAGGAGAAGGAGGGAATGCTCTCCAAACTCACCTTTGACCTCAACGGCGGCGACCGCTGGAAAGCCGTTGGCCCCTCCAATTTTACCGCCATACCCATGTGGGGCGAGACGGAGCCTATAGTCATTGACCCCTCCACCTCCTCCATCAGTAGCGCTCCCATACCCATGGTACGCATGGCAGCCAAAATAGAAGTGCAACTTGACCAAAGTGTTTTGGGCATTACAAATGCCTTTAAACTCAAAAGCGTACATCTTTATAACACCAATCAGTCCGGCAGGATTGTACCCATATCGGGTACGGACTATATGGGATTGGACAAAGTGGCCAAAAAGGCATCCCTCCCCTATCCGGTCACTCCGGTGACGGGCCCTGTTGCCTACACCGACTTTAGCGCCCCCGGCATCCCCGACGTGGCCATGAAAGGAGCCATCTATCTCTTTGAAACCGCAGCAAAAAACAACGGAAACTTCCTGACGGAAACTTGCATCGTGGTAGGCGGCCTCTACGGCTCCGACACACAGGAGAGCTACTACCGTCTCGATTTTCTATCTACCGACGGCGCCACCCATGTAGACATTTTGCGCAACCATCGATATGTCTGCAACATTGTATCGGTCAACGGTCGGGGTTTCCCCTCCACAGATGACGCCTATCGCGCCAAGTCATTCAACATGACGGCCAATATCCTCGCTTGGGAAGAGGGAGTTATTACCCATATTGTTTTTGACAACCAATATATGCTGGGTGTAAGCCGCGACCGTTTTGATTTCAGCCATGAGGAACACAACGGAGCCCATACGGACAACATTTTAACCGTTGCTACCGACTATCCTGACGGTTGGACAGCTTCTGTTTGGGCCGACAAAGCGGGGACAACCCCCGTTCCTCAAGACGCGGTGAGCGGCTTGCCCTGGCTGCGCATTGACCCTTCATCAGGCATTGGTGATGCACTGCCCCACCCGATGCGCCTCCTTACCGACGCCAACATCGTCTTTGCCGAGCGCACCGCCTACATCCATATTAAGGCAGGAAGATTGACCTACATCGTAACGGTGGTACAAAACCGTACAACACTGGTTCTGGAAAACGAAGGAGGAGGCACTCCCCCACTGAACGCCCAAACCTACGTAGGCGCATTTTGGCGCGCCAACCAAACAGGCGAGCGTCTGATACGCATTGATGCCGCCGTACACAGCGCCAACCATGGCGCCTGGAGCGCCACAGTGGCATGGATGGACCCACGTTGGGGTACCTCGGGCGGCGTAATACTCAGCACCGATAAACTTGACAACGCATCACTTGCGGCGCGCGGCATATCGTTTACTTCCGACATGAATCCCGACCTTTACGGCACTCCTGAGGATTGTCCCGTAACAGGCTCTGCCATTGCCGTTACAGGACAGGTGAGCGACGCAAACAAGTACATCTTCTTCCGCATTGGTTTAAAATCGACCTACACCCCCACAACACAACACCCCGCCCGCTACGCCGTAGTACTGCTTTCCTACGCCAACAACACCAAAAAACAATTAATCTTCCTGCGTCAAGGCGAAGGGGCCGACTACCTGATGACCAACAACGACCCTGTAAGTTCCGGCGGCCTCTCCACACGTACTGCGACCAAAAAGTTCTCGCCCTACAACCTTACCGCTCAGAATTTAGACCAAAGCGTAATGTCACAGGCCGATGCATCCAACCCCACCACCGTTGGCAACCGCAGCATCTTTACCAGCTATCCAACGCAGGCAGGCGCTTTTTGGCAATGGGCAAACACCTATACAGGCACACAATTTGGCGGCGGTATCCGTTGGGCGCACAACCCCTACACAACAGCCGCATCTGCATGGCAAGCAACCAATACGCCCAATTACTGGAGCACATTGGCCGCAACCCAAGAGGTGTGTCCTCCCGGATACCGCCGCCCCTACGACGGCTCCATCACCGGAGACGAGCCCTGCACCAACATCTCCGGCTCAGAAGTGCGGCAATCGCTGCTCCTGAAACCTCGCACGAGCTATAATTACTCCAGCGAGACCACCAACTCCCTGTGGGGTTACTATGCTGACGGCTTCTTTGACAGACGTCAAATAGTAAAGGGAAATGGTACGGGAGCAGCCGTAGCCGCTGTAGCCGCCCAATCAAAGGATGTTGCGCACATTGGCCGACTGTTCTTTAATCCGACTCCCGATAGCGACCATCTTTACGCCTCGCTCTTTATCCCCGCTTCAGGTGTACGTGGGTGGGATACGGGGAATCTGGCCCTTTCAGGCGCAGAAGGACACTTCTGGAGTGCGTCAAGAAACACCCTCTCCACTTCAAATTGTGGTTTAAGTTTCATATACAAAGACAATCATGTGGGACCATGGAGAGAAGAAATCTCAACAGCGCTTACGGTTCGTTGCGTGGCTCCATAATACATTTACAGCTATGACGGGGGCTGTAGCTTTGATAACCCGTTGTTTAAAAAAATTAGTTGATGTTAGTCCTGCGGAGATTGGGTTCTCCGCAGGGCGCTAAACCAAAGCAAAGTCTGCCAGCGCAATCGCCGTTACCGCCTCAATCACCACCGGCAACCTCAAGGCAAAGCAAACGTCGTGACGTCCTTTAATGACAAGGGGCGCCATTTTATTGGCAGCAAAGTCAAACGTCTCCTGAGCGCGGGCAATACTGGGCGTTGGCTTGGCGGCCACGCGCAAAATCAATTCGTTTCCGTTGGTCAAACCGCCGTTGATGCCTCCTGCATGGTTGGTGGCGGTGTTTCCTTGAGCATCTATATAGCAATCATTATGTTCTGAGCCTCGCATACGGGCGGCGGCAAATCCGGCTCCAAATTCAATCCCCTTGATGCCGGGAATCGAAAATACGATGTGGCTGATGCACGACTCAATCGAGTTAAAGAAAGGCGCTCCCAAGCCAACGGGTAATTGAGTTACACTGCACTCGATGATGCCGCCTACGGAATCCCCTACCGCCTGCGCTGCCTCTACAGCCATGGTAAAATCTTTGCTTCCTCCGACCTCTAATAATCGGGCTGAAATTTGGACGTTGGGGTGTTTTTCTTGTAACATCCGTTTAGCAACCACGCCTGCTGCGACCAGCGGTAAAGTCATGCGGCCGGAAAAGATGCCTCCGCCGCTTGAACTGTTTCCTCCCTGCTGTGCCACCCAGTCAGCATGTCCCGGACGAGGCCGTGTTTTAAACTGTTCGTAATCTTGTGGGCGGACGTTTTTATTCTCAAAAACAATCCGAATGGCGTCACCTGTGGTGTATCCGTCTTTACATCCGCTCTCTATGTGTGGCGTGTCCGATTCGATTCTCTGAGTCGTTCCAAACGCGCCTGCTTTTCTACGGGCTAAATCGGACTCAAATCGTTTTGCGTCCAAAGCGATTCCGGCAGGGCATCCGTCAATGGTCACGCCCAAAGTAGGGCTGTGGGAAGCGCCAAAGAGGGTGATTTTAAAGTGACGACCAATGGTGTTCATGGGGCGAAGTTAGGCGATTTTTTCGATTTTTAGTCCCAACGACGCCAAATCGTCCCAAAATCGGGGATACGTTTTGGATACGCAAGATGCGCCCGTAAGGCTTATGGGATAACGGGCGCTTACGGCGGCTATCGCCGCAGCCATGGCAATGCGGTGGTCGTTGTGGCAATCGATGATGCAATTTCCGGTGGATACATCGATTCTATTTCTTCCATGAATCATCATTTCGTCTGCCGATAAATCGATTTGAACTCCCATCTGTTTAAATATTTGCTGCAACACCTCCCCCCTGCTGCTCTCTTTGGTCTTGAGTCGTCCTGCTCCTTTGAGCACGGAGGCGCCCGGAATGGCGGCTGCCAATGCCGTCAGGGCGGGCGCTAAGTCGGGAGCGTGGGTAAGGTCAAATGTAAACGGTTTTAAATCGCCCGCAACGTGGATGCTCCACCCATCCGTAAGTTGTGTACAGGAGACGCCTGCTGCGCGTAAACCCTCAATGATGATGCTGTCGGGCGCAGAAAAGCTCGTCGCCCCCAGTCCCTTGACCAAACATTGTGACCCTTTGTTCACAACACCGCTCACTGCTGCCGCTGCCATGACGGCTGCCGCACCGCTCCAATCTCCCGGAATGGTCACCTCAGTGGGTCGGTACGATTGTCCACCCGGAATCAGGTAGCAAACCTCCGTAGCTTGCGGAGTGGGTATT
>Ga0123356_10007762_pt1 | contig 10685 bp, 8 predicted proteins | sample TergutEmb28metaG_2_FD_92546 | JGI IMG/M metagenome (GOLD analysis project Ga0123356, IMG submission 92546) | Embiratermes neotenicus P3 segment gut microbial communities from Petit-Saut dam, French Guiana - Emb289 P3 | ecosystem: Host-associated > Arthropoda: Insects > Digestive system > Gut ... | reverse complement strand
GCAGCCTTGCTTCAACCCGTCGAAGCCCTTCGCCAGGAGTAATCGATGTGGCGTGATTTGCTTCAGGAAGCCTACGCCGCCATGCGTCACAATCGCAGGCGCACCGCACTCACCATGCTCGGCATGGGCTGGGGCATTGCCACCGTGGTCATGCTGCTGGCCTACGGCAACGGATTCGGCCAGGCCTGCGCCAATATCTTTGCGAATTTCGGCACTAAACTTGTCATCGTGGTGCCGGGCAAGACTTCCATGCAGGCCGGCGGCCAGAAGGCGGGAGTGGACGTTCGCTTCACCCAAGACGACATAGAGACGCTGGCTACCAATCTCCCTCAGATCACCCATATCACGCCCTCGGTCGATAAGCAGGCGACGGTTGTGTACGATACTCGCGCGTTCACCTGGACGGTCACTGGCAACGATCCCAACGTGCTCGACGTGCGCTCGCTCAAGCTGGAGCGTGGGCGCTTCTACAACCCGGAAGACCAGATTCAGCGCGCGCGAGTGGCGGTGATCGGCTCGGAAGCAAAAGCGAAACTATTTTCCGGCCGCAACGCCCTCGGAGAGCGCATTCGGCTGGATGGGTTGAGTTTCGAAGTAATCGGGATTCTGAGTCCCAAAATGCAGGAGGGCAACAGCGACATCAACCGCGTGGTGTACATCCCGTTCACCACCATGTCCGACCTGAAAGACACGCATTATCTGGACACCATCTGGTTTAATTACCAGACCCCTCAGTACGAAAGCCTGGAGCAGGCCGTCCGCGCCATTCTCGCGGTGCCGCACAAGTTCAATCAGAGCGACCATCAGGCGGTCCAGGTTTTCAACATCATGACCCAGGTGCATCAGTTCGAAATTATTACGCTCGGGCTCAAGGTTCTGATGGGCTTCATCGGCACGCTCACGCTTGGGATTGGCGGAGTTGGACTGATGAACATCATGCTGGTGTCGGTCACGCAACGCACGCGTGAAATTGGGGTACAGAAGGCCCTCGGCGCGCGCCGGCGCTACATCCTGACGCAGTTTTTGGCGGAGGCCCTCACCATCACCTTCATCGGCGGCGTGTTCGGCGTCATTCTCGCCTACGTCGTCGCGCTCTCCGTCGGCCGACTCACTTTGTACAGTGCTTTCGCCAAGAACGGTGAAGCCGGTGACATCCGTCTGATTATTGCTCCCGGAACCCTGATCGCCTCGACCATCATCCTGGGTGCGGTGGGACTGATCAGCGGCATGATTCCGGCCGTGCGGGCTTCCCGCCTGGATCCGATTGAGTCGTTGCGGCATGAGTAGAAGACTGCGTGTGACCTTAGCCTGGCGCTGGCAACTCGCGCCACCCTGACGCGGCGACCAAGCCGGGGAGAATCTGATTTCCTGCCAGCTTCGACTCCTTGCGCCATCGAGGGTCGCAACGGATTCAATTTGTCGCTGAATTCGAGAGCCCCATATGTGCGCGCAGCTCCTGCCACTGTTGGATCACCCGCGAGTCGTGCGAGATTTCGGCGGCGCGGCGAAGCGATTCTTCGGCCTTAGGAAAGTCATTCAGTTGCACGTAGCAGACGCCGATGCCGGCCCAGGCAAACCAATTATCCGGATAGTCGTGAATCACCCGATCAAACATCCCAATCGCCTCGCCGCACCGCCGCTGATCCTGCAAGGCTAGAGCGGCTGCAACAACGGTATCCGCCAGATGCCGGGCAACAGGCTCATTGTGGGGCGCGAGTTGATGGGCGGTCGCAAAAACCGTGGCGTCATCCTTCCACTCGGTCTCCTGCGAGAAAGTGAATGCGGCAAAGGTGACGGCGAGAACACCCGCGGCGAGTAACATCACTCTGAACTTGTCAAGCGAACGCCACCAGGTCGCGATCAGCAGCATCAGGCCGGCCAATGGCAAGTAGGTGTATCTTCCATGCAAAAAATCTCCGGGATTCAAGGCATTCAAGTTCAACGTGGGCAGAAGCGGCAGGATCAGCAGCAGCGTTCCGATGACGAGAGCCGCTCTAATCCCGGCGACCGGTTCAGGTCTGGACTCCAGTTGAGCTTTTCGCCAGGCCCAGAAACAGGCTGTCAAAACAATCGCCGCAAACGGCACCACTCCCAACAGAGGGAACAAGACACCGGGTACGGAGAAAGTTTCAACCACAGTGGGGTCGGCAAATGAATAGGATCTCACCGGCCAGAGCATGGCCTTCACGTAGAACCAAAGCATTGCCGGCCAAGAGAGCACCACTGTGCGCCAAGGCAAGTGCTGTGTGGCCGCGCCGATTTTGCCTCCGAGGGCGTGGTAGCGGAGCAAAAGGTAGAGCGCGGTGGCGCACGCAAAAGGCACAATGTGCCGGATCGCAGTCCTAAGCCTAGCCCCGAACTTCGTCTCCCCTGCCGTCTCGCGCTTGGGCGGGGCTGCCCGAGCGGGCAGTCGAACCAGAGCGACCGCAAAGATCACGGCCGGGAATACGATTGCAGTCTCCTTGGCCAACAGCGCCGCCAAGTATGCACCAGCAGCCGCCGTCCGGCCCAGCAGGGAATTTCCCGGAACCCGCGCGGCGGATTTCCTGCGTGACTTCTTTTCTTCGGGCGCTGGTTCAGGGCCGGCAAGGTTCGAAAATCTGAGATACAAGACGAGCGCGCCCAGCAGACAGCCCGTCATCAGTGGATCCGGCACCGTAACCCAGCTGACCGACTCGGTTTGCGCCGGATGAAGGGCAAACAGAATCGCCGCCGCAAATGCCGCGCGCCAATCGCGCAGAAGTCTCCACACCAGCAGACCGAGCAACGCCGCTACCACGACGTGTTTCGCAATGCTCAGTAAGTGCCATCCCCACGAAGACAGGCCAGCCAGCATGAAGTTCAAACGGGCCCAGAGAAGAAAGACCGGCCGATAGAAGCTCGGGGGCCCGCCTGCGAATTGCGCCCAGACATAGTTGGCGAAGTACTCGCCAATGTGGCCCGCTTCCTGAATTCGGGGATCAGACGTGAACCGGTGGTCGTCGAGGATGAATTGAAAACCCAGCGACCGGCTGTAAATTCCGAAGACTACCAACGCCAGGGCCAGGGCCAAAAGGAACGCCCTTCGGCGAGACGCCGCGTGCGGTGAGCTCGTCACCGAAGCCAAGCTGGAAGCACGCTCCCGTCTCGCCGGGCTGGAAGATTTGCGCCGCGACTGCATCCGCCGAACCAAATTGTCTCACACGCTCTCGGCGCCCACCGACCGCAAACTGGCTGGTGCTCGGGCTCATTCTGACCTTCTTGCAACCAAGCATTTCGGAGCGGATCGCGAACCACCAGTTTGCTGAGGAGGCCTCAACACGACGTACCAGCCACCTCGACGCCGGGATACGCCGGGGCACCTTGCGTCTCAAGTCTGAGCCGTTTTTTCGTAGTAAACTCTCCGAAGGAAAACTAAGGAGAGAACCCGATGGGGCCGTCCCGGCGGGTGTTCCTGAAATCAGCCGCTTCTGCAACTCTGGCTACCGCGGCGGCACTTCCCGCGTTGGCGGACTCCTCTTCATCCCGCTCGCCAGACGATATTGTCGACCTGTTTGAACGGTTGCCTGGCCATAAGGCTTTCAAAATCTTTGCTCCCGCAGTTCGAGGTGACCAGGGATTTTTGGCGGAACTCAATGCCGGCCAAATGCTGTTTGTAGCCAGTGCCATCAAAACGTTCGTCCTGTGCCAGGCCTTGCGGCGCGTAGACTCGCCGAACCTTGTCGAAAAGCTTGAGGCGACACCGCTGGCGCTTGATGCGACGGTCTGGTCTCCTGGAGCCCCCACGTTCAATCCGCCCCATCTGAGAGGTATCGTTTCCGAGCGGACCACGCTCGAAGCGATGATCACGCGCAGCGACAATACCGCCACGGACATGATGTTCAAACACGTAGGTCCAGAGAAGGTGCGGCAGTTCATCGCTTCGGTGGGACTGAAGAAAACCCTAGTGCCCAACAGCACCCGCGCCTTTAGCGCGTATCTGTTCGGCGCCCCTAACTACCTGACCATCACCTGGGACGAACTCGAGGACCTGCTGAGAGACGGGACGCTCGTCAACCCTTTTCTTAACCGGATCCAAACGCTGGCTTCTGCGGCCAACGATTTCGTGTCGTACTATTCTCGAGCCTTGCGGGGCAAGTTCTTCGCCCACAAGGAAACGCTCAACGAGTTCCGGCGAATCTTGACCCTCTGTGATTTCATTTATCTCGTGCCTTTGCCGCTTGGCGTTAGCGCCTACGCCAAGAGCGGCAATGCAGATTTTCCTGATTTTCACGTGCGTGCGATTGCAGGCGGCCTGTGGGTAGGGCATCGCTGGATCTTTTTCGCTTTTATTATCAACTGGTACGCGCGAAGCCCCTCCGACCCCGAAACCGTCGATCAGTTCTTTTCGGCAATTCATCGCTCTCTAACCTGGGTGAAAGACTCTCTTGTTGGCTGAAGGTTTTCGCAGCAGCGCCCGGCGCAAACTGCAAGTAGGCCGCGTCGCACTGCTACGGCACACTTGGCTTCCCGGAACGCTGAATGTTCTTTTCGTTCGCTAAGAAGGAAAATGCCTCCACCTCTGCGATGGTCAGGACTTGGCCAAAGCAACGCTCTGAACTTCCAGGGTGAGTTTCGGCGGATTCAGCAAGGTATTGTGAATCAGGCAATGATGGACGGCTTCTACGATGCCTCTTTTGTGATCGTCGCCCAACTCGGCAGGAACCTCCACCGTGATGCGAAAGTTCTCCATGCGTGCCGGAGCCTTCGCCTTTTCGGCGCTAACCTGAACCCGGGTGCCTTCGGTTAAGAGCTTGTGCTTCTTGAGATACATGGCTGCATAAAAACCGGCGCAGGAACCAAGCGATGCCAATAAGAGTTCCGGCGGCGTCATGGCTTCGTCGTAGCCGCCGTTCTCCGGTGGCTGATCGCACGCGATGGTGTGTTGGCGCGCCTTGATTTCGAATTGAACGCCGCCGAGATGTTCTACCGAGACTTCCATAAGTACCTCCTATGATTACGATTCGGCTTCTTCAACATTTCCCGTCAGCGAGCGAGGCGTCGACACGCTCGCGCAAAATTTTACGGGCTCGATGCAACCGCGACTTCATCGATGCCAGCGAAATTCCAAGACGCCGGGCGACCTCTTCTCCCTGTAGCTCTTCGATGTCGCGCAGGACGAACACCTCTCGCGCAGACTGCGGCAACTGGTTCACCTGGCGCTCCAGCAACTCCTTCATTCGTCGCAGGGCCACCTCGGCATCAACTGGCGGCTTGGGATCCTCGATCGCCACGCCCTTTTCTTCGAGCATCGAGAGCTGCAACAGCGGAGCCAGAGCCTCACGTCCCTTCAAGTGCCAGCAAACTCGTCGGGCGATTTGCGCCAGCCAGCCACGGAAAGCAGCGGCATCGTTCAACTGATGCATGTGCTGGTACGCCTTCAAAAGTGCCTCGATGAGCACGTCCTCGGCGTCTTCGCGGTTGCCGCACACCCGCAGCATCTGGCGGGACACGGCATCCTTGTGTTCGTTGGCTAATTTTTCGAAATCCACATCACCGCATTTTGGCACCAGGCGCCTACAGGTCACAACCGTGACGTCCTGCAATTTCGGGCGGCGATTCTCTTCGAGCTTGATTCCAGGGCATCTTCGTGAGCAGGAATGCCATGCCGCAGATGTCCGTCAGCCCTGCGAAGGCCAGGCCGAGACCGGCGAACGCGGACAGCCCGATCCAGCCTTGATTCCAGACCAGCGACAGCACCACCCCTGCCAGCACCAGCAGACCGGCCCCCAGGCGCACCTGACGTTCCAAGGACCAACCGGTCCGGGTGTTCATCACAATCTGCCCACCACTTTCCCTCCACGCACGGATACCACCCTCCAGGACCAGCACGTCTGTGCGACTTGCCTTTAGCAGGTGAGCAGCAGCGCAGGCACGCTGCCCGCTCTTGCAGATCAGCACCACGGGTGAACCCATTCTCAGATCGTCAAGTCGCGCTCCGATCTGTTCCATGGGGATATTGATCGCACCCGGAACGTGGCCGGAGGCATATTCGGTCGGAGAGCAGATGTCGATCAGCTGGGCTGACCCACGTTCTTGGATATTGGCAAGTTCGGCCGCGGTGATTTTGTTTGTCACTTTTTCTCCCTCCACTTTGAAGAGGGACGGGTTGGGCAAAAGGATTCGCTGGAAAGCACGTTCTTTGGAGCCCATCCTCTTTTGCTAGGTGTCGTCTCCAACGGACGCGCCCCCGATTGTTCTCGCCCGGGCCAGCCCTCAGAAACATTTCGGGCGGCTTTCCTTGCTTCGACGCGGGCACAAAGTGCGAGATGAACTGGGGCTTCTTTGGGGTGTGGCCGGCCAAAGTCATGATCTGCTGGACCGTGCAACCGACTAGGGGTTGGGGTGAGGAGAATTAGAACGATGTTCCTGGAAATCTGCATGCTGCGCGAGTGGTAACGAACCAAGGCACATCGGCCTCAGCAGCTCTCAGCACTGCGGAAAGCTAGATTCACGAAGGAGAAGGATCTGAAATCGGACACCTGCCGCGAGTGGCTCAGCCGAAGTGGTTTCCGACAGGCAGACAAAAACTGGCTCTTCAGAGGATCACGAGCCGGCAGGCGCCGGATACGAGCGTCTTGCCACCTGCTCAAGAATGCGCGGTATGGGTTGCATGAGTTTGCGGCAACTGGCTTTTTCCTATGGGTCTGGGTGGGAACTTCGGCTCCGGCAGCTTGTGCCGGAGCCGAACGAATCGAGCTAATTGGCGGGATTAGGGGATGTAGTAACGGATGGAAGTCCAGATTCCGTTATTTACAGCCCTGGGCGCAAAGCCAGGTACTGGCTTTCCATTGTTGCCTGACCAGCCGAATCTCTCAAAGTATGAGTACTGAACGCCAAAGCGAAATCCTCCCTTCGGGCCGTTATAGACCTTGTACCAGAACCCAAGAGTCCCTTCCCCGATCACTCGGGTGTCTCCCGCGCAGTTCGCGCCGGACGAAGGTGTGAAGGGAGAGGAGGCCGGCGGGAACTGACCCAAAGCGTTGGACGGAGGCAGTTCAGTCTGACAGGCACTATTGTTCGCAAATGGGGATCCGTATCCTCCGATCCCGGTGGTCTTGATTGTAGTTGTAGTGGTTCCGGGAATCGCAGGTGAGGTAGCGGTCGCTGGAATCGCTGGGGTTTTGCTGACGGTAATCGAATCGTAACCCTCATATGCAGCTCGGGCGGCATACTCGGCGCCCGGATATGCATACAGATCCCATTTGGCGGAGTGATACTCGAGTCCCCCCAAGCCATGAACAGTACGGATCAATGCCATGGTTCCATCTGGACGGAAGGTCAGGTCGGCAAGCTGAGACGATCCGTAACGGCCTACTCCGTCGCCAGCCATCCCTTGAAACGCCAATTCCAGCTTCTTCGGCACCAGCGGCAAACGCAAACTTGCGCCAAAGCCGCCACCATTGCGGTTGTTATTGAAGGCGCCAAGTGCACTTGGGCTTGTAGAACCGTCGATCGGGCAGGCAAGCGTAGTCGCCGTCACCGGGACCACGGTATCGGCCGCGTTGGTGCCGACCACCCCGCAAGGGTACACGCGGTTGCGAAAATTGCTAAAGACCCCAAACACCTCATAATGTCCCCAGCCAGGATCGAATGCAATTTTCCCTATGATATCGGGCACCTTGTTAACCGTATAGCCGGTGGTGTCCGCGAAGTTGAATAACCCTCCTCCCGAGCCAGGAGCATTGAGGATGGTGTTGCCCCCGGTTGCCGTCGTGATTCCAGCGTTGCTGGTTACAACCGATGAGAAACCACGTCCCCCGACGGTGGCCTGCGGAGCTTCGATGGAGGCTCCAATGGCAACCTTGTCGCCAAAGCTCTTCACGACGCGAAAACCGTATTGCCGCGCCCAGGTGAAGCCCACGTTATATTGCGGGTCGATCGTCAATGGAATCGCTTCCTGGCGGTTATCGATGCCCTTTCTGTTTTCGGTCGCCAGCGTCCACTGCTGGCCTGCGGTGAAGCTCCATCCACTTTGCAATGCGACTTGTCCAAAAATAACGCGTTGCCGCAGCACGTAGCTGTTGCTCTGACGATTGTTGGATGTAACACCCGTACCGAGCCAGTCTGCCTCCCAGTAACCGGTCAACTTCGCTGAGCCGATTTTGCTCTCCGCGAGGACGCTTAGCCGGCTCTGGCGCGCCGTCAAGTTGGTTTCACCAAGTCTCGACAGCGCATTCTGGGTAAAAGGAATGCTATTGAAGGGTGTGTTGATGTCAGAACTGGTCGCGCGCGTGCGATTCACGGTTTCTGCCGCCACGAATCCGCCTGGCGTGATGGTGATTCCTTTGTAGTGAATCGAGGCGGGATTTTCAAAGACGTTGGCTATATTCTTTTGCGTGTCTTGCAAAGCGACCGCCGTATTAGTGGAGGTCTGCTTCAAGTCACCCACATTACTCTCGAGCGCGGTGAGCAGCTCCCCTTGTTTCGCGCTGTCCGAGGCGGCTGCATCCGCCTTGCTGGCCGCCGCTGTGGCTGCGGTTTCGTTCTGCTGCAAGGACTGCTGCAGCTGTTGAATCTGCTGATCACGGCTCTGCAGCTGCCTACTTAGCTGGCTAATTTGCTCTTGCTGTGCCTCTATCGCCTGCTTTAACTCAAGTAGTTGAGCCGCGACTGGCGGATCACTCTTCTTAGCCGTGCTTGGAGCGCTATTTCCTGCTGCGGTTGCTGTACTCTGCGCGTGCGCCGGAACTATTCCCGCGAAGGCCAGCGAGAGCACAAGAACGATTGTTCGCTTCATCATTCATCTCCTAGATAAAGATAGATCGCATCCGCATTTACGGATAAACCGCAATGCCTTTGCTAAGTGCGAATACAGTTTGTTCAGCTGTCACGCTGCAACGGGTATGGGTTCCACGGTTCTCCCAAAAACGAATATGCCCGTCAACAGGACAAGTGCTGGTCGTGAACGGAAACACCGATTCTTATAGGACAATTTACGTCCCGGCAGGTTAAAAGAATATTAATTTTTAGTCAGGGTTGCGTGAATCGTTAATTCCTGATTCCTTCCTCGCGTAATATTTGGGCAAAAGATCTGGTTGGGATAGTGCAAGGTTGATTGCTGCTCATCCTCAGATCACACTGTCAACAGAGGCGAAGTACTCTCCAGGTGTTGCGGCCGAAGCACCACAAATAAATTGCTTTCACGCAGGCATTGATCTGGCAGGAAATCATGTCGGCACTTCAAAATAGGCGTGCATATCACATCGCGGTAGTCGACACCGGGAGCGACTTACGCACGATTCGACGGTCGCTAACCAAACGGGGATTCAGAATTTGCGCGCACACTAGTACTCAGTCTGCTCTTGAGCGGGCGCTTGCTTCCCCTCCTTCGATGTTTATCTTGGAAACGGACGTGGGTACGGGCGACGGACTGGAATTGTGCAAGGAAATCCGAAGAACGGCTGGTCTATCCCTAGTCCCGATCGTCATGGTTTCGCATCGGTCACGGGTATGGGACGTAGTGGCGGGCCTGCAAGCCGGGGCCGACGATTACATGATAAAGCCCCTTCGCGAGCAGGAAATGTTGGCGCGCGTGGATGCCACTTTGAGGAGGTGCTACGAGCTCAACCAGTCCCGAGTGGTCCGATTCGACGCGATTGAGATCAACTCTGACGCGATCACGCTGACGGTTCGTGGCAAGCGACACGGACTGGCACCGGCCGAATTTAGGTTGCTGGATTATTTGGTTCACAATCCGGGCCGGGCTTTCAGCAGAGCTCACCTGCTCGCCATAATGCGCTCCCGCCCCGGGTCCGTGAAGCATCGAATGATCGACGTAATTGTAAAAAGGATCCGCTATGCAATTGAACCTGATCAGCAGAATCCGAAATATCTGCGAACCGTCAAAGGATTTGGTTATTGTTTTTACCTCCCGGAAACTGCTACCGGGATAGAGAACAGGGCAAAGCAGTAAGGAAACCAACCAATCCGAGTTGCGCTTGTCATATTGTTCAGCCGCATCGGCTCTGGCTGATCGACTCCGGCCCCAGCCATTCGGCGGTAAAGTTCACAATGGCTCGGGTTTGATTCCGCTCCTGGGAACGGCACTCCCCTCGACCTACTCGTTACCGATTCGACGGGAGCCGTTTCGCTGGATGGTTCACGCCACCTTGGTGAAGGACTAGCACTAGCCATGATGCGCGACCTTGGGCATCAGTTTCGAAGGTAATCTGCGGCTTTAGAAAGTAGCCGTGCTCATTTCCGGAAAGATTTCGAACCTGGGCTGCCCAGTGCCCTGCACGAACAATTGTGATCCTCGCGAGTGAGTGCGCGAGTTGATATGGCCAACTAGCCGTCGAATCAGGCAGGCCAAACCTGCCTGACCGGACGGCCAATTCTTATTCTTAAGTTAAGTACATAATTCTTATTCTTAAGTACATAATTCTCAAACTAAGGGCAACGTGCTTCAGGGGATTACCGCCTTTACAGACAACAAAGTGGCCGGCAGGGCGGGGGCTCTCGTCTTTAACTACACAGCGCGACATCAGGGTTGGCCACCGGCTCCCCTTGTCAGCACCGGAGGACGGGTCTGAGCATGAGATGGCTAGAACGGCCTCGTCTAATTGAGAATTCTATTACGCTCCATCGCAGCGTCATCTTTGTAGCCCCTCATTGGTGACTCTCGACCACGCTGCACGGCAGATATTCTGATGCAATGTCAAACG
>Ga0123356_10007760_pt1 | contig 10685 bp, 9 predicted proteins | sample TergutEmb28metaG_2_FD_92546 | JGI IMG/M metagenome (GOLD analysis project Ga0123356, IMG submission 92546) | Embiratermes neotenicus P3 segment gut microbial communities from Petit-Saut dam, French Guiana - Emb289 P3 | ecosystem: Host-associated > Arthropoda: Insects > Digestive system > Gut ... | reverse complement strand
CTAGTGTATCACATACCAAATAACTAGCTGTATTTTATAATATATGATATAATCAAATCATCAGAAAACTGGAGGTTTGATTATGAAGAAAGCACGTAATCCGATAGAACTCGCAGAGAGCGATCTTAAGAAATTAAAAACTCTGTTACGATCCAGAACCGAGCAAGTACAAGTAGTTCAGAGAGCGCGGATGCTCGTGTTGAGGGCGGACGGAATGGCGCTTAGTGACATAGCAGATAAAATAGGGGTAAATGTTAACAGCGTAAAGTTGTGCCTTAACAAGTATAAGAACGGCGGAGTTGATAATGCCCTGTTTGATGCACCGGGTCGTGGCCGTAACCATGAAATCACCGATGATGAGATAGCTTGGATACTGAACATTGCCTGCCAACGACCATATGACCTTGGCATCTCTGCGGAAGTGTGGACGCAAGCACGCCTGACAAGTTATATAAATGCCACAGCGGAAAAGAGCGGATACACAAGGCTCTCTACAATAAGTAAGTCAAGTGTGCAAAAGATACTGGAAGAAGCTGAGATAAAGCCACATAGGATACGGTACTACTGTGAAAAGAGAGATCCGGAATTTGAAGCAAAGATGCACGACGTTCTTATCGTATACAAACAGATTGAAATGCAATTTGATGAGCAAGGAAACCTTCTTCCGTTTGACGGTGTAAAAATCAACACAATATCGTTTGACGAAAAACCGGGAATACAGGCGATTGCAAATACCTCACCGGACAGGATGCCTACAGCTGCGAATGGAAACAGGCAACGTGATTATGAATATAAGAGACTCGGCACACTGTCTTTGTTGGCAGGGATAGACTTACTCACAGGGGAAGCAATACCGCTTATCAGCGAAACACATAAAAGTTCAGACTTCATATCTTTCCTTAGCCTGTTGGATGCCAAGTATCCGGAAGGCGAAATAATCAGATTGATATTAGACAACCATAGTGCGCATACATCCAAGGAAACCCGAAGTTTTCTGGCAACGAAACCCGGTCGATTTGTATTTGTGTTCACCCCAAAACATGGTTCTTGGCTGAATATGATAGAAAGTTTCTTTAGCAAAATGACTCGGCAAATGCTTAAAGGAATCCGGGTTTCATCCAAGGATGAGTTGGCAGAGAGAATATATCAGTATTTTCACGAAATTAATCAAGACCCAGTCGTGTTTAGATGGAAATACAAGATGAACGAGTTTTCGCCAGGAGAGAACATCGAAAACGACACTAAAGCCAGTTAATTAAAAATTGTTATACTAGGGTCTATCCCGCCAATATGCCTATACCTTTTCATTTTAAATTCACCACTTTTTATTTAAGACACGGAGACGGTTCTCCTGTCTTATACATTTTTCTCAATGCCCGGCATTTTATATAAACTCCTCTTAATTACTGCTAACTGACCATCTCAAATGATGTCAACATCGTTTTGAATATTTCCAAAGAATCTTCATAAGATTCATATAAAGAACTGAATTCTATTCTGTAAATAGTATTAAAAGTTGCTGTCATTGCAATATAAAAAATATACTCTTCATCTTCAACAATAACTTTATATAAAGCACAAACAAAATCATACCTGCCATATTTAATAACTTGAGCATTATCAATATTTTTAAATCCATCATATTCATTTGCCAGTCTTTTCTCCAGTGATTGGCTGAAATCATCAAGCGACATATGTCGTATCCCGCCGTGTGAGCTTCCGGGAGAATCAAAAACAACTATATTTGCATGATGAAATTCAAGTTCATTATTAAAACCAAAATAATAAAATGCAACAACAGAATCATCATCAAAGTCATCATTGACTATCCATTCAGAAGGATATTGAATTTTAAACCTGTATGTTGTATTTTGATACAGGTCGAAACCTTCTGTTAACGGCATAGGAGTTAACGGCACAGGAGCTGCGGGTACAGGAGCTGCAGGAACTTCAGGAGTTGCAGGAGATCGTCGATCTGTCTCTCCGTTACATGCCGCAACAAGTGAAAAAAGCATGCATATAAATAGTAAAACAACCGATATCTTTAATACTTTCATTTCTCTCTCCAATTTTTTCATATTTTCTTGTTGAGGGGTTTAAGACACGGGGACAGTTCTTCTTACCTGTTTTCCGATTTTTTTGTTTCATAGCGGAATATCGTTACAGTATCACTGTCTCCCTTTAACCGTTTACCAAATAGTTTAAGTGTTCCGGGGATAGAGTCAGGTCTGCGGCTGACAGGCTGTCGAGGAGTTTTTCAATTGTATATGTCCCTGTAATTGCTGATGTCGGGAAGGGTTGACTTGTCAGGTAAGCGATGATGATCGATGATAACGGGACTTCCAGTTTATTTACGAGAGATACGGCACGTTCGTATCTGTTGATATTTTCAGATGATCCGTAAAAGTTTTTCATGTCATCCGATATTGGTTTATCATCTGTATTTTGCATTTTTGTAAAAAAACCGCCGGCTTGTGATGCATATGCAAAAGCAGATAAACCGGTTTCTATGTGATATGAATATGTTTTGTCGTTCATGTTTTTACACCCGGGCACAGGATAATAATTCATATCGGCAATTGCCAAGCTCCACAGAAGTTGGTTTGCAACAAATCCGGTAAGACCGTGTGATTCGGCGTAATCATTTGCTTCTTTGATTCGTTCGGGAGACCAATTCGAACACCCCGGGTATTTGATTTTTCCGTCTTTAATAAAATCGTTTAAGTATTCAATGATTTCACCTGCCGGAATATTAACATCATCACGATGTAAATAATAAAGGTCAATATTATCCGTATCGAGTGCACTCAAGCTTTCATCCAAATCGGAAAGCACATCGGACTTTTTTAATCGCGAATGTTTTTGTTCATGATCATCAATCGCAGGATGTCCGCCTTTTGTGGTCACGATAAATTCATCTCTGCATTTACGGGATTTTAACCACTTACCGATATTTTCATCGCAAACATTTTTTCCTGCCGGAAACCATTTGCCGTAAACATTTGCGGAATCTATGATATTCCCTCCGTGTTCACGATAAATATCAAGTTGTTTAAAAGCATATTCGGCATCACCCTCACATGCACATATCGCCCCGATCGATATACATGCCGGTTTTAAATTTGTATTTTTGATGTTTAAATATTTCATATTCACTCCATATATTTCCTGATTCACAGCTAACGTTTTTCAATAACATGATAACACAAACGACCAAAAATAAACAATATTCTGACGAACAACAATTTTTCCGGAATCAAAAACAATGAAAGCACTGATGCCCAAACATCAGTGCTTTCGCTTTTTCAACAACAATTTTATTTAGTTGATCTTATTTTGCCAATTCATCTGCCCATTTTGAATATTTTGTTATTTTATCTTCACACTCTTGTTTTGTTTCGCCGCTTGTCAGTATATATACCTTTACTTTCGGTTCTGTTCCCGAGGGGCGGACTATTACGGCTGTGCCGTCTGAGAGGCCGTAGCGGAGGACGTTTGAGCCGGAGAGTTCAATCTCAACACTTAAACCGGTTTTAACATCAAGCTCAATACCCGATTCATAATCTCGTCGCATTACAACATCAACGCCGGCGATTTGGGTAGGCGGATCATTACGTAAACCTGCCATCAACTCACGCATTTTTGTGATACCGTCAAGCCCGGGCATCACGAGATTCATTGTTCTTTCTGCATATTGACCGTATTTTTCATACAGTTTTTGCATAGCATCATACAGCGTCATGCCTTGTCCTGCATACCATGCCGCCATTTCGGCGAGGAGCATTGATGCTGTTACGGCATCTTTGTCGCGTACGAAGTCGCCGATCATGTAGCCGTAGGATTCTTCGTAGGAATATATAACATTACCTTGTCCTTCGGCTTCGAAAGCATTTTTCTTTTCTGCCATGAATTTAAAACCTGTGAAAGTATCAAAACATGCGACACCGTTCTTTTCGGCAACTGCTCTTGCCATTTCTGTTGTGACCAATGATTTAAGAATAACAGGTTTATCGGGCATTGTTCCCGCACGGCGTTTGGCACCGATGATATAATCGGCAAGTAATACGCCTGTCTGATTACCGGAAAGAGTAATATAATCACCTGTATCCGATCGTACCATTATACCGACACGGTCGGCATCGGGGTCTGTCCCGATTATCAAATCCGCTCCGTTTTCTTTTGCAAGAGCAACAGAAAGCGCAAACCCTTCCGGATTTTCCGGATTCGGTGAAACAACAGTCGGGAAAGAACCGTCGATCTTCATTTGCTCAGGTTCACAAATGATATGTTTAAGACCCAATCTGCGCAAAGCCTCCGGCACCAGCTTATGTCCCGTACCGTGAAACGGTGTGTAAACAAGCTTGAAGGTATCGGCGACTTTTTTCACCGCTTCAAAATCATTGGCTTGCTTCATTACATTTGCCAAAAACAGTTCATCTGTCTCTGCACCCATAACAGTTATAAACCCTTGCTTAACGGCTTCATCGTAATCCGTTCGGCGTATCGAATCGAATATATCAAGCTTTTCCGTCTTAGCAGCAACATCAGCCGCATGATGAGGCGGCAACTGCGCACCGTCAGCCCAATATACTTTATAACCGTTATATTCCTTGGGATTATGACTCGCCGTAATATTGATACCCGCAATACAACCGTATTCACGAATGGCAAAAGACAACTCCGGTGTCGGTCTGAGCGCATCAAAAATCCGCACTTTTATACCGTTACCGGCAATAATACATGCAGATTCACGTGCAAATTCATCACTCCTTAAGCGACAATCAAAACAAATCGCAACACATTTATCTGCATCATCGATACCGCTGCCTTTATCAGCAAGAATAAGCTCTGCAAATGCCTGCGTCGTATGACGAATAACATGGATATTCATCCTGAACAGTCCGGTTGCCATAACACCGCGAAGCCCGGCAGTTCCGAATTCCAAACGACTGAAAAAGCGACTTTCAATTTCCTTTTCATCATCGGCAATACTCCGTAATTCACCCTTTTCCGAATCCGATAATGCCGTGCTGCCCAGCCATTTTTTGTATTCATTAATAAAATCCATAAAACTTCATGCCTCTCCCGAAACCATCATGTTTATACCTCGTTATTTCAACTCTTCGTCTTCAATAACAACATCCGCACTCAAAACATTTTTAGCATCTTCCAGCATTGTTTCGGGTACGAATATTTCAATACCGCTCGGAGGTTGTCCGAAAATAAGCTTTCCGAATTCACCATTGTTCGGATACTCACCGACATGCGGTATATCGTAAGCATCCAACAGATTAAGAGCAACTTCCAAATCAAGCGGGCCGCCTGAAATATGCTTCAAATACACCGGTGCAACAGGCTCTCCGTTTTCATCTTTAGGCCAATTCGGACCGTCCGGCTTCTTAAATTTCCACTCCATATCTGATGTACTCCCCTTTACATAAAATAATGGTAAACATTTAACTCCGATAATAATAACATAAATTACCGGTATTGTCAGTAATGATTTACACAGGTAACAATAACCGGTAGGCATTACATATAATTTCAAGCACATATTGTGGTTTTTTTCATTTTTTCTTAATTATTTAATTGACACGAATATGACCGATTGATATAATCAACGAACCGAATCATAAACACAAAAAGGGTTAAATCAATTAAATTTGGAGGACAAAAATGAAAAAACTATTGGCACTGTTAATCATATCGGTAATGCTTCTCTCTGCACTTGCAGCATGCGATGAAGGCGGAGGCAGAACGGAAGCACTGACACTCGAAAACGTTAAATTGGCGTTCATCCACGTCGGAGATCCTGCCGACATGGGATATACATACAGACAACATATGGGTACAGTCGACATGATGGCAAATCTCGGCATATCCGATGACCAAGTTATGAACTTTCTCAACATCCCGCCCGGCGATGCAGTCGATACCTCGATCCTGGAAGCCATCGAATGGGGAGCCGACATGATATTCGGCACCAGCTTCGGATTCGGACCTCACATGCTCGAAGCCGCCGAAACCCACAAAAACATCCAATTCTTCCACGCGACCGGTAACCTCGCAGCCGGAGCAAACCTCCCTAACTTTCATAATTACTTCGGTGCGATTTCACAAGCCCGTTACCTGTCAGGTATCGCAGCCGGCCTTCGCACCGAAACAAACATTATCGGCTTCGTCGCAGCTCACCCCAATGCCGAAGTCATCACCGGCTACACAGCCTTCTACCTCGGCGCACTTTCCGTCAACCCCGACGTCACCATGCTCGTCATGTACACCAACGCATGGAACGACCCGACGACCGAGTCCCAAGTCGCTCAGGCACTGATCGACCGCGGCGCCGACGTCCTCGGCCAACATGCCGACAGCACGGCCACCCAAACAGTCGCAGAAGCAAACGGCATCTGGAGCGTCGGTTACAACAACGACATGATAGCCGCAGCCCCCAATGCAGTCCTCATCTCACCTATGTTTGACTGGAGCATTTATTTAACAAAAGCCGTACAAACGATCGTCGACGGCGATGATATGCCCCCTGACTTCATTGCCGGCCTCAGAGACGGAATGGTCCTCATCTCAGACACCAACCCCGCAACCGTCGCACCCGGTACAAACGAAGCGATAGAAGCCGCAAGAACAAACATTCTCAACGGTTGGAACGTCTTCACAGGCCCGATCTACAGCAACACAGGCGAACAAATCCTTTCAGACGGACAGGAATGGGTCGAACCTATCTCAGCCCCGTCATGGACTCACATAATCCAAGGAATCACAGTTGTGGAATAATCAATACACAAAGCGTGAGCAGCAGGCATTAAACATCTGCTGCTCATTTTCATTCATAGCGACTTCATTTTAAACAACCGGTGGTGAAACGATTGATCAAAACAAATATTCCGGCAATACAAACACACGACTTAACAAAAACCTTCGACGAAGTAATCGCATGCAAAAACATTTCATTCGATATCCGTCACGGCGAAATTTTGGCACTGCTCGGAGAAAACGGCAGCGGAAAAACAACGCTGATGAATATGCTTTCAGGTATTTACTACCCCGACAGCGGCACGATCGAAGTAAAAGGAACCGAAGTAACGATCCGTTCACCGAAAGAAGCCTTCGACCTGGGTATCGGCATGGTCCATCAACACTTTAAACTCGTCGATGTCTTCAGCGCGACCGAAAACATCATCCTCGGCCTTCCCGGTAAAACCTTCTTAAGCCGCAAACAACAATCCCGCAAAATACAAGACCTCTGCACTCTGTACGGCTTTGAACTCGACCCCGGCAAAATGATCTGCGACATGTCGGTCAGCGAAAAACAAACGGTCGAAATCGTAAAAGTCCTTTATCGCGGTGCAGAAATCCTGATTTTGGACGAACCTACGGCTGTCCTGACTCCTCATGAAGCCGAACGTCTTTTTATAACGCTTCAAAATATGAAAGAAGCAGGCAAAGCGATCGTTATCATAACACACAAACTCAACGAAGTCTTGGCAGTTTCAGACAGAGTCCATATCCTGCGAAAAGGAACATCGATAGCTGCCGTAAATACATCTGAAACAACTCAACAAGAATTGACGGAAATGATGGTTGGCAGATCGGTCGACTTAAAAATAGATCGCCCCAAAGTTGAAAACAAAGAATTGCGCTTACAAGTATCAAACTTAAACGCCGTGACCCCTGACGGAGTAAAAGCTTTGCAAAATATTACTTTTTCACTTAACTCCGGTGAAATTCTGGGTATTGCCGGAATCGCGGGAAGCGGACAAAAAGAGTTGTGTGAAGCACTGGCAGGACTTTATCCGGTCACATCCGGATCGGCAATGTTCAGCAGCGGATCAAATGAAACAACAGAAATAATCGGTAAAACACCTAAAGAAATAAAACAACTCGGCATCGTTTTTGCATTCGTACCCGAAGATCGTTTGGGAATGGGTTTAGTTGCTGATATGGATATGACCGACAACGTCCTGATCCGATCCTATGATAAAGGAAAAAGTTTGTTTGCCGACAGAAAAACTCCGCGTAAACTTGCAGAATTATTAATAAACAAACTCCGTATCGTCACTCCCGGAATCACAACACCCGTAAGGCGATTATCCGGCGGCAATGTACAAAAGATCCTGTTGGGACGCGAAATCGCTTCATCTCCTCGGATCCTCATAGTTGCATACCCCGTTCGCGGATTAGATATAAATTCTTCCTACACCATCTACGATTTACTAAATGAACAAAAAAAACAAGGCACAGCCGTCCTGTTCGTCGGCGAAGACCTTGATGTCCTTCTCGAACTTGCAGACAGAATAATCGTTTTATGCGGCGGACAAATCAGCGGAACTGCAGATGCCGAGACAGCAACAAAAGAACAAATCGGATTACTCATGACACAAGTCCCGCTTCCCGAAACCTGCGATCCCGAAACCGGCGACTCCGGATCAAAGGAGGTCTCCGTAAAGCATGAATAAATCATTATCACCCATACCTCCCGAAACAAACCAACCGTTAAACAACCCCGCAAAAGAGATCAAAATGCCTTTCATAAGAATAGCACGACAAAATTCGATCACCGGCTCAAAAGCATGGTTGATCCGATTAACAGGTTTTGTTGCATCACTTCTTACCGGTGCGATTCTGATATCGGCTATCGGACATAACCCTCTGCGTGTTTATCTCGAAATGTTAAACAGTGCATTCGGCAGCACCACAGGATTTGCACAAACCGTCAGGATCGCGATTCCCCTGCTCGGCAGTGCTCTTGCAGTAGGTCTTGCATTTAAAATGCGTTTTTGGAACATCGGTGCAGAAGGGCAAATATTGGTCGGAGGCATCGCCTCAACATACTTCGCATTATTTTGGTATCAAACACTCCCGACCCCTGTCTTACTAACGGTAATGGGACTCGCTGCCGCGATCGCCGGAGGTATATGGGGTTTAATACCCGCATACTTTAAGGCAAAACGAGGAACAAACGAAACGCTCTTTACATTGATGCTCAACTATATAGCATTCTTATCAGTCCAATTCCTGCAAACAGTCACATCATGGCAAATACCCGGACAAACAGGTTTCCCGCAGATCGACCGTTTTGACCGATCGGCACGCTTGCCGCAAGTATTCGGCATCCACATCGGATGGATATTCATAATAATCCTGACGATCCTTGTCCATTTATATCTGACACACTCCAAACAAGGCTACCAATTGACCGTAGTCGGTCAAAGTGAAAAAACCGCACGATATGCCGCAATGAACGTAAAACGCATTATCATACACACAATGATCATTTCAGGAGCAATTGCAGGATTTGTCGGTTTCATACAAACAGCGGGAGCAGACTTCACGCTCAACGAATCAACTGCCGGCGGCATCGGCTTCACTGCGATCATAGTGGCTTGGATAGCGCAACTGAAACCTGCGATCATGCTCCCCGTCGCACTGTTCACAGCAGTCTTGGAACGCGGCGCACTGCGAATACAAACAACATTTGCCATACCGGAAACGATCGCTTCAATACTGATCGGTATAATCATATTTTTCATGCTGTCCTGTGAATTTTTCATAAACTACCGCGTCATATTCCGAAGCCGAAAGGAGAGTGAGTGATCATGGATATTTTCACTAACTTTTTCGTTGCGGCAGTCCTCGCGGGAACACCTCTGTTGTTCGGCACACTCGGAGAAATATTGACCGAAAAATCCGGTAACCTCAACCTCGGTGTCGAAGGCATGATGTTTATGGGTGCCGTCAGCGGCTTGGCTGCAGTCTTTCTCCTTGAACTCGGCCTCGGAACTCAAATCTCCGGACAATCGGCTGTCCTGATCGCGATCGTCGGATCGTTCATCGCCGGAGCATTCGGCGCATTCCTCTACAGCATAATGGTAAACTCACTTCGAACACAACAAAACGTCACAGGCCTTGCATTGACGATCTTCGGCACAGGCTTCGGAAACTTCTTCGGCGAATTCCTCGGACGCTTCTCACCTGTCGGCTTCGTCAGGATATCCGGCAGAGCACAGGAAGGATTTGCAAGCTTGCAAATCCCGTTCCTCTCCGATATCCCCGTCATCGGCCCCCTTTTCTTCAATTACAACATCTTGGTATACATAGCTATATTCACAGCAATACTGATGTCACTGTTCTTAAACAAAACACGCTGGGGCCTCAACCTTCGCGCCGTCGGCGAAAACCCCGCAGCTGCAGACGCCGCGGGAATAAACGTTACACGTTACAAATACCTTGCCACCTGCATAGGCGGCGGCATTTGCGGACTCGGCGGCATGTACATCTCCATGGTCACGACCCTGGGAGTCTGGGTACACAACGCCGTCCAAGGGCTCGGCTGGATAGCCGTCGCCCTCGTCATATTCGCCACCTGGAACCCGAGCCGAGCCATACTCGGCTCCCTCGTCTTCGGCGGACTCACAATAATGCGCATGTACTTCCCGATCGGCATCCCCATGCAGATCTACGACATGCTCCCCTACGTCGCCACGATCCTCGTCCTGATCGCTACAAGCATCCGCAAAGGCAAAACACATAACCCCCCGGCTCACACAGGCATAAATTACTTCCGCGAAGAACGATAATAATGTCTTATTTCATAAGCCACAGTCTTATTTCATAAGCCACAGTCTTATTTCATAAGCCACAGTCTTATTTCATAAGCCACAGTCTTATTT
>Ga0123356_10007759_pt1 | contig 10685 bp, 9 predicted proteins | sample TergutEmb28metaG_2_FD_92546 | JGI IMG/M metagenome (GOLD analysis project Ga0123356, IMG submission 92546) | Embiratermes neotenicus P3 segment gut microbial communities from Petit-Saut dam, French Guiana - Emb289 P3 | ecosystem: Host-associated > Arthropoda: Insects > Digestive system > Gut ... | reverse complement strand
TCAAGGCGACGATTTTGCCGCGATTCTGCGGGAACTCCAGCAGGCGGACGCGGCCCCTGCCCTTTGTCTGCGCCAGAGAACGCACGATCTCGACGGTTTTGTCCGTGGAACCATCGGAAGCAATCACGATCTCCAGCTTTTCCGGCGGATAATCCAGAGCGAGCGAATTTTCGATCTTGGCCGCGATGACATCGGCCTCGTTGTAAGCCGAGATTAGTAGCGACACGGACGGCTCGATCCCTGCCTTGCGGATCCTCCTGCGGAAAATGAATTGCAAAATCCACAGCAAAACCGGATAACCAACGTAGGTATAGGCGGCGAAGGCAGCGAGCGCCCAGAAGACTAGCCGGATGGTCATTTCGTCAAACCGCCCTGGATTCGATGCAGTAGAGCTGTCCGTGAATCTCCTGCGAGACAATCTGGAACCCCGCACGATACAGCAGATCATCCACCTGGGGACGCGTCCAGAAATAGACGGGACATCCGGCAGCCTTGAGCCGCACGTTCCGGATTGCAGCGCGCATGGTTCCGGCACGTGGCCAGGCGGACAGGAAGCGGTCGCGGGTAATGCTGCGGATGACCTTCAACCGCCCGAGAGGCTCGGCGACATAGTCCCAAAAACCGATGGCGATGACCAGGTCGAACTGGCGATCGGTCTTCCAATCGAGAACGTCAGAGAGGACGAAATCGCAACGATCGGCGACCTTTTCCCGGTCCACCAGTTCCTCGGCCATCTTCAGCATGGTGGGCGCAAAATCGAGGCCGGTCACGCGGCCCCCCTTCTGCGCCAGCGCGCTGACGAAACGTCCCGAGCCGCAGCCGACGTCACAAACAGTTTGACCCCGGCAAGCGCCGGATTTTCGCATCACCCAATCAAAGCGCTCATACATATCGCGGCGCAGCCACTGATCGAGTTTGCGCGCCACCGGATTTTTCTTCCCCGAGTAGATCGAATCGAATTCCGGTGCAATCTTGTCCCAATACTCAGCGATCTGCCGTGTTTCGTCCTGAGCCATTTCCCCCCCAAGTATGTGGATGGGCGGCCCGAGCCAATTCGTCGAGGCCGCTGTTGCGAAAGCTGGTGAACCCGCCCTGAGCAAGCATCTGTTTGAGGCGGCGGTAGGTTTTATTCAGGTTGGTGTAATGTCTGAGCCGCGATTTAAGACGTCCCTTCAAACGGGGCTGCTCCGGATCGACCTCCCAGGGGTGAATGTAGGAAATGATCGGAAGCTTTTCGGCCCGGGCTCGACGAAGGCCAAGCCGGTTGTACCAGACGGGCAGGAGGCGGAGATATCCCCCTCCGCCGAAAGGCAAGTGCGTGGAACCCCACGCGCGAAAGGTCGCAATCGGGAATTCCAGCAAAGGGCCGGAAACCGTATTGAGATGAAAGGGAAAGCGCGGCGCAGAAGGGATTCCGTAGTTCTCGTGACGAATGGGGAAGATGCTCGAGTCGTAGGTGAAACCGAGTTCTGCCAGGATATCGGTTGCCCACAAAGAACTGGACACGATGGAATAGGTGGGAGCGCGATATCCGTAGACTTGTAAGCCCGCAGCTTGCTCGATCGCCTGCTTGGCACGGTGGGTATCCTCGCGGAACTCCTGGGGCTGCATTTTGTAAATCAGGCGATGCCAATAGGAGTGGCAGGCCAACTCGTGCCCGCGAGCGGCGATCTCGCGAACCAGGGCCGGGAAACGCTCCGCGACCCAGCCCAGGACAAAAAAAGTGCCTTCGACTTGCATCTCGGCACACAGTTCAAGCAGCCGGTGTGTGTTACTGACAACGCGGCTCTGGTAGCTGTCCCACTGGGACCGCTCGACAATGTCGGAAAAAGCTTCAGCGTGGAAATAGTCTTCCACGTCGACGGAGAAGACGTTTCTCCATGAGCCTGCCGTCGGCGGCACCACTGGACTGGTTTCGACCAAAGCCATGGCTTCTTAACCATATCAAAATTCAGCCTGATTCACCGTCTGCTGGATGATTACTTTCGTGCACTGGACGGACGTCCGAGGAGATAGGCGCGAAGTTGATCGTATCGCTGGTTTCCGAGTAAGCCCTTGGCGCTATGGAAGGCGGCATCGGTAAGCCGTTTTTTCCACAGACCTTCGCCGCGACAAAGCCGTCGAAAGCCCGGCAGTGTTTGATCGCGCATCACCACCGTGCGGCCCAACGAGAAACGGTCGGTCGAAACCGTATTGGCGCGAAACGAACTCGTACTCACCGAGGCGTAGCTGGCTTTGCGTGCTACTTCCCGCGCGCGCTGGTCATAGCGTCCTCCCGGGGAGGAAAAATGGAGCACCGGCGCGGCGATGATCTGCTCCAGCTCACACTTGGCATCGGCGATTTCGCGCTGCAGTCCTGGGGAATCAAGATCGTTCAAATAGGGGTGAGTCATCGAATGGCATCCAATCTCGAATCCGAGACGATGTAATTGCTGGAGCTGTGGGCGGGAGAGATAGCCTCGCCGTCCCAGATATCCCACGGTGATGTAGAAGGTGGCCTGAAATCTGGCTTCTTTCAGGACAGGAGCGGCGGCGATGAGATCGGTCTCCGCGCCATCATCGAAGGTGATGGCAACGGCATGGGGACGCGGCCCTGCCAACGCCTGGCTTACGTTCATACCCGCCCATCCGGAATCGCGAAGCCAGGCAATCTGCGAGCGGAAGGCGCCTTCGGCAACGACATAACGGACGTAGCCGGGTTCGGGAGCGCACAGTGGCCGGCCTGGCAACTCCAACTCGTGATACATCAAATGGACCATGGCAGCCGCCATCAGAAAATCTTCCTCAGAGGCGCTTTCACCGACTCGGGAACGCGGATGCCGAGTCGCATCATGAGATTTTTTCCGCCCTTGAAGAAGCGCCACATACGCTCGGAGCGTGCATGTGTCTCCCCGAAACGCGCGAGCAGCGATTCGGGCAGAACGCCATTGGACGGCAACTCCAGCTCGCCCTTCCGGCCGCGGAACGTCCCACGGGCGAGGCCTGCCACGACCGCCTTCGGGTCTGTCGAACTGGCTTCCACTTCAAGGAATAGTCCGCGAAACTGCTTTCTCCAGTGAAGATCTTGCCCGTAGAAGGCCAACATCGCGGGATTCCGCTTTTTCAGCCTCTCGAGCAGAGCAAAAGTAGCCGGTCGCGGTGCATACTGGCCGTCGTACTTGGTATTCCAGGTTTCGATCGCCTGGGGCAACGTCTGGAAGCTCTCGATCCAGGGGAAGAATTCGTCTTTTGGATGCGCAATGACCGCAACTGCTCCCTGGTCACGAATATACTGAATCACCTTCTCGGGATCCGTACGCTGGGTGAGCCCGGTCGCTCCGTAAGCCGTAATGTGCATGTTGCGGTCACATCGGTACTCCAATCCGGGGATCAAACGGATTTTCCCGTCCGACAGCGCTCGGCACTCGCGGCAGTAGGCCTCGAACTTGTTTTCATCGAAGTACTCCGCATGGTCGTTCATGCAGACGAAGGCGCAGCCTTCCGCAAGATAAACCTCGCGCAACTCGGCCAGGGTGAACTCGCCGTCGGAGTAATTGCTGTGAACGTGGACTACACCTTTTATCATCGCCCGCCTCCACCAAGGATGCGCCGGCCAAAACTGAGCCAGTCGCCCAGCTCCGGAAGAGGATCCTGCCACTGGAACAAGTCGTGGAACGTGCCCGGAACCGGAGTCAGGACTTGCATCAAGGTTTAGAGGCGTCCGGGATAGGCCCGCGGGTATCCTGCCGGTGCTCCCCGCCAGACCTCGATCAGGTGGCGGAGATCGCCCAGAAACCATCGGCAACGGATGCCTGTTCGGCCGGGATTGGCGGGTTCGACGTCGCCCTTTTCCGCCAGGCGGGCAAGAAGCGCAGGAAAATCAACTCCGGCATAGCAGGCTAAAGGCAGCGAATGCCAGAAACGCCCGTTCACTTCCATGAAGACCGGCGGCTTGCCTTTTTGATGGCGAAACTCGACCATGGCGACCCCGTGCCAGTTTAATGCCTTCAGCAGGGCCAGAGACGCTTTGCGGATTTCCGCATCCGGCTCCACACTGATGCGAACGGCGCTTCCCGACCCCGTGGGGCGAACGTCGCGAATCCGGCGGTGGGCAAAGTCCGCTCGGAGCTCGCCGTGATGCATCAGCGCGAAATATCCGGCGCCGTCTCCGTCAACAAACTCCTGCACGAGCACGGCGCAGCTCGTTCGGCTCATCTCTTCGTAAGCGACCCTGAATTGTTGTGCGTCCACCGCGTAGCGCGGTCGACCGGTCGTGCGCACTTTGCTCGCGGAGCCGAATTCCTCGGAACTGCGCGGCTTCAAGACGACGGGAAAGGGAATCTCACTTTGAGCCCGGCTTGCCTCCTTGGCACTGGAAACCAAAACGGTCCTGGGCACGGGAATGCCGAGAGAAGCTGCCAGGCGAATGGTTTCATCTTTATCGAAGGCACGCAGCACGTCCGAGTGATCGGGAAGAACAATGCGACCGCCCCCAGCCAGCACAGTATCCCGGAGAGCGGAAAGCGGAAGAGTGGTCGCCTCGGTCATGGGAAGAACAAAAGTACCAGGCTCGGCGCCAGCTATCGTTGCGATGTGAGACACGAACCTGCGGGCGTCTACCTGAGGTGCGGGATACTGGAACATTCCACGACAAGCGCGCGACCACCCTGCTTTCGACCAGGAATCCGACTCGCCCACCAGTACGTGGTGACCGGCCCGCGCCAGCGAACGGACAGCGGCGACAGCCTGGTTCTGGTTCCCGTCGAGCACCAGAACTCTCATAAGGTCACCGCCTGTCGAGGTGCGCGACTACGCTTGCTGCCGCCGCTGAATTCCGCGATGGTGTCGCCGAGCACGGTGGCGAAACGCTCCGCGATTCGTTCCCAGTCATATCGCCGTGCCTGGGCGGCGGCGGCCAGCTCCAGGCGATGCCGCAGCGCAGAATCGCGCAGCAGATTCAGGATGCCCTCGGTGAAGTCTTTGGGCGCATCGGCCAAAAGCAGGTCGCGGCCGTGGACCACGTCCAGACCTTCTGCGCCAATGCTTGTGGATACAAGCGCTTTCCCCATTGCCATGGCTTCGAAGATCTTCAAACGCGTTCCGCCGCCGATGCGCAAGGGAACGACGACCACCGTGGCACCCCGCAGATACTGGCCCACGGAGGGAACGGTCCCCGTCACCTCCACGCTGGAAGAGGCCAGCCGGCGGACCCGGCCGTGAGGATTGCGGCCAACAATTTGGAATCGTGCGTTGGGGAAGGCCGCGACCACGGATGGCCAGATGTCGCGGCAGAAGTATTCCACCGCATCCTGGTTGGGCTCCCAGTCCATCGAGCCGGTAAATGCGACGACCGGTGGATCAGCCGCTGCCTGGGGCACAACCGCGTATTGCTCCGTGTCTACCCCCGTGGGAACCACGGTGATTGCGCAGTTCGACGGAAAGCCAACATCTGGCGGCGGTCGTTCTCCGAGACGGCGATCACATGATCAAAGTTCGCCAGGGCCTTTGGCTCATAGCGTGCCATCTTGGCTGCTTCAATTCGGTAGGAGAGCCGGCGAATGAGTGTGGGCTCTACTTTGGCCAGCCGCTGCCAAAGCACTGTCTCCACATTGTGCTGAAACAATACCGCTGGTACTGCGGGATGGAGAGGAAAGTTCAACGATGCAGACAGGAAGTCCGAAACGGCGATGTCGAAACGCCGTTCGGCAAGCCATTCGGTCACAGTGCGCCGCACTTTGGGGTGGGTGAACCGGGTGACCGCATACGGAGCCTTCGAAGGCAGGCGAAAGATGTAATCAAAGGACTGAGCCCAGGTAGCTTCGGGAGCCGCAGTGTAAATGGTTTCGGCTCGCGGCAGGCTCTGCCGGATTCTGGCTTCGTAATCCCGATCCCGCCCTCCCCCATAATAGGAGAGGAGCGTTACCTGATGATTCCGCGCCAGATGGCGCAGGATGTTGTAGGAACGTATCTTCCCGCCAGTGTCGACCGGCAGAAGTTTGCCACCCTTAACCCAGAGTATCTGCATTTCCCAGAGCTCGTCACCAGCATATGCCTTCGTAAGAAGCGGCGGCTGGCCGGCGTGCTTTCTGAAGATTGACCAGATCGATGACAACCTGGTGGGGCTGCAAATTCCGCCGTAACGCCTCCCCGTCTATGCCCGTGGTACCGATCACCACCACCTCGGCCTGCCGCAGAGTTTCCTCCAGAGTCATGCACAGCAGGGAACCGATGTGCGGGATGACCTGTTCGATGTATTCACGGTTGGACCCGATCAGCCGTCCCAGAGACACATTGTCATCCCAGATGCACACCTGCCGGCCCTCGCCGAGCAGGCGCTTCACAAGCTGTACCTGCGGACTTTCGCGAAGATCATCGGTGGCAGCCTTGAAGCTCAGTCCGAGCACTGCAATGTTTCGCTTGCCGGTCTTCAAGACCAGCTCCACGGCCCGCTCCAGATGCGCCTCATTGCTGGGCAGAATCGACTGCAGCAAGGGCAGATGGAGGTCGAGTTCCTTGGCTCGATAGTTGAGCGCCCGCACGTCCTTGGGCAGACAGGAACCGCCGAATGCAAATCCCGGACTCAGATATTTGGCCGAGACGTTGAGTTTGGTGTCAGCCGTGAATATTCCGGTAACGGATTCCGCATCCACTCCCAGATCTTTCGCCAGAGTTCCAACTTCATTGGCAAACGATACCTTTACTGCGTGCCAGGCATTGCAGACATACTTGGCCAGCTCTGCCGAACGGAATGAGGTTTCGAAGACCTGTCCGGGCACCCACTTGTAGAGTTCATGCAGAGAGGTGGCGTGGAGGGAGTCGGCAGCGCCGATGATGGTGATGGCTGGCTCCAGGAAGTCCGCGACCGCTGTTCCCTCCCGCATGAACTCCGGGTTCACACAGACTCCGAACCCGCTTCCCATGGTTTTGCCACTGGCTTTTTTAAGCGTGGGAACTACGATCGATTCCGCGGTGCCAGGAAGCACTGTGCTGCGCAACACCACCAGATGAAACGAGTCTTTCTTAGCGAGCGCCTGACCAATTTCCCGGCAAACGGGCTCGATGTGGCCAAGATCGAGTTTGCCATTGCGAAGGCTCGGAGTACCGACACACAGAAATGAGACATCGGTCGTCATTACGGCACAGGACGCGTCGCTGGTAGCGTGCAGCCGGCCAGACGCATGGCACTCATGCAACAGCTCGTCGAGGCCCGGCTCAACAATCGGGCTCCTGCCCGACTCCATCGCCTCAACCTTGCTCTTGCTGAGATCCACGCCAACGACATGATTCCCTTTATGCGCCAAACAGGCCGCCGTGACCGTTCCGACGTAACCCAGGCCAAACACACTGATGGATCCGCTCATGTTCTTTGTCGATTGCATTCTGGTCTTTCTAGATAGATATAGCCTGAGCAGGGAGTTTGACACTCCCGCGCCTAAAGGCGGGGGATTCTTGCTTCAACCCTGCGTGCCTCCAAGGAGGTTTTATGACAGGTCCACAAGCGTTTCGCGTCTACGTGAGTCCCGCGGCGACGTCGAACTTGGATCGAACAGTCTGTTTCGGCTGCTTGGTTTTCGCAGACGATTCAGACTAAGGAAAGTATAGCACTCAGCGGGGTCGCTTATATCCCATGCCTGAAGGCAGGCGCTTCACGCTCGGTCTGGTAAGCAAACATCGATTAGGTCTGAACTCACTGCGGGAGCGGGCGCACCCTGAACAAGCCGGGGCGCAGCTCGCCTGAAACACCGCGCCCTATATGTTCAATAGGTTCGAAGAGTTTCCGGAAACACAAGAGTATCCTTTCTCATCCTTTCTATATCCTCGCGGAAACGACTCAGGTACATTCTAGAGAGGACTCTCGACCGCGCTTACTGCCGGCCTTGTCGAGCGAACCTGAAACGGTTATGTCGTATACGGCGTGGATCGAACGCGGGCAACGACTCCTCGGGATGAGTGGGGAGGAATTCCGAGTGCGCCTGCGCCAGCAAATCGTGGCCCGTGCCGATCTTTGGCGCTACCGCTGGGGAAGAAGTTTTTCAGCCAACGGAAGGACTTTGGGGAATGTTCCGGAACCTCATTTTTTCTTTTCCGTAGAAAGCGTTCCCTTGTTGTGCTCGCTTTTGCGCGACCATCTTCCGGGCGAGGTGGAGGAACTCCTGACCCGGGCAGGACGAATTTGTGAACACCGCTTCGATCTCCTTGGCTACGAGGGCCTGGATTACGGCGCAGAGATCGACTGGCACTGGGATCGCGTGCATGCGAGGCGGGCGCCGAGGAAACCCTGGTTCCGGATTCGATATCTTGATTTCAACGAAGTCGGGGATAGCAAGATCACCTGGGAACTGAATCGCCACCAGCACCTGGTGACGCTGGCCAAAGCGCATCGCCTGAGTGGCCAGGCCAAGTTCGCCATCGAATTATTCCGGCAGTGGGAACATTGGCATCAAAACAATCCCTATCCCATCGGAATCAACTGGGCGAGCAGCCTCGAAGTGGCTTTTCGCAGCCTGTCATGGATCTGGGTCTACTTCCTGCTTGCAGGTTCCGAAGCCATGCCGGCGGGCTTCCGGTCTGAGTGGCTCAAGGCCCTTGGCATCTCCGCGCACCATATCGATCACCATCTCTCGACCTACTTTTCTCCCAATACGCATCTGTTGGGCGAGGGGGTAGCACTGTTTTTCATCGGCACCCTCTGTCCCGAGCTGAGGCTGGCCTCGCGATGGCGTCAACGAGGATGGGACATCATTCAGGAAGAGGCAAAGCGCCAGGTGCGATCCGACGGGTTGCACTTTGAGCAATCCGCATACTATCACGTGTATGCGCTGGATTTCTTCCTCCACGCTGCTTTGCTGGCAAGGGCGAATGCGATCCCGGTCTCAACCGATTTTGACAAGACACTCGAGCGAATGCTCGGAGTGATCTGCCTGCTGGGAAGTGGCGGACCGGTTGCGAGGTTTGGAGATGACGATGGCGGGCGCGTCTTCGACGGTGCCCGCAATCGGGTGGAGCACATGCTTGATCCACTGGCCAGCGGTGCTGTTCTGTTTGGTCGCGGAGACTTCAAGTGGGTTGCCGGAGGCCTGCGCGAGGAGACCATCTGGCTGCTGGGAAAGCAGGGCGTGGTGGAATTTGAGCGCATCCCGGCAATGAAGCCGGCGTTCGAATCCGTCGTACTCGAGGCGAGCGGCCTCTACGTCATCGATCGTGACGAGGACAACCAGCAGCTCGTGATTGATGCCGGGCCCCAGGGTGTGCAGACTGCGGGCCACGGCCACGCCGACGCCCTGAGTGTGGTTCTGAATGGCAATGGTCGCGCAATCCTCATCGATCCAGGCACGTTCGAATATGTGGGCGAGACTTCGGAACGGAATCGCTTTCGGGGCACGCCCGCGCACAATACCTTGACTGTCGATGGGCTCCCACAGGCCGAACCCAAAGGCCCTTTCGGCTGGGAGCGATTGCCGCGTGTAAGCCCGGAGTGCTGGATCAACGGGCGCCGGTTCGATCTTTTCGTAGGCAGCCATGACGGCTACGCCCGTCTGGCTGAGCCAGTAATTCACAGGCGCTGGGTCTTTTCCCTGAAATCGGAGTTCTGGCTGGTGCGTGATGTGGCCCTGGGGGCGGGAAATCATCGTGTGGACCTCCATTGGCATCTGAGTCCGACCATGTCTCTGGGACGGACGCTCACAAACTTGTTTTCTGACTCCGAAAATCAAATAGAACTGTTTGTGATGGCAACGGGAGAGTCTGACCTCGAAGCGGAGGTGCTGGTCGAACAATGGTCTTCGGCCTACGGACGCAAAGCCCCGTGCCAGGTGGTGCGTTGCGGCGGCCGCGCTGAGTTGCCGGTGGAGTTCGTAACTCTGTTCGGGAAGTCACGGGGAGCGGCAACAGACGGCGGCAGGCTTTCAAAGATCCAGAACCTTCAAGACGCTCAATCTGTCTCCGGGTTTTGCTACGAAACCAAAGAGGCAGAACACTCGATCTTCTTTGGAGAGGGTGCGGCCTGGACCTGTGCCGGCTGGCGCAGCGATGCGCAGTTGCTTTATCGGCGAGCGCACCCGAACGGTTCTGACCAGGTACTGATTTGCTCCAATTTCACGTTCGTCGAACATCAAGGGGCGATGGTGATGTACTCGCGGCATCCGGTCCTGCGCTCGGAAATCTTTCGAGACAATGGACACACCGAAGTGATCTGTCCGGACCCGGACGTCACCCTGGATCGGGACCAGGTGGATGTGCTCTTCGGTGCGATGCGGGTTGATAATAATCCTCAGAAGAAAGGTACCAGTTAGCTTATGTGCGGGATTTGCGGCATCTTCTTTCGAGATCGCAGGCGGCGAATCGACCCCGAGAAGCTTGCCGCCATGAATCAGCGGATCCGGCACCGCGGCCCCGACGACGAAGGCTTTTTCGTCGAAGACAATGTCGGGCTGGCCATGCGCCGGCTGAGCATTATTGACATCCGAACGGGCCACCAGCCGTTGTCGAATGAGTCGGGCGATGTCTGGATCGTCTACAACGGTGAAATCTACAACCACCAGGCGTTGCGGGAACAGTTGGAAGCGAAAGGCCATCGTTACCGAACCCGCAGTGACACCGAAACCATCGTTCATCTCTACGAAGAATACGGCCGCGATTGCGTTCGGCACTTGCGCGGTATGTTTGCCCTGGCCATCTGGGACCGGCGCAATCGCAGCCTTTTCTGC
>Ga0123356_10007758_pt1 | contig 10685 bp, 6 predicted proteins | sample TergutEmb28metaG_2_FD_92546 | JGI IMG/M metagenome (GOLD analysis project Ga0123356, IMG submission 92546) | Embiratermes neotenicus P3 segment gut microbial communities from Petit-Saut dam, French Guiana - Emb289 P3 | ecosystem: Host-associated > Arthropoda: Insects > Digestive system > Gut ... | reverse complement strand
TTACAATCCTGATGGGTGAATAAACTTCTTTTATGATATATGATCTCATAAATATACTTCGCCTTTTTTTACTTAATGAAAAGAGTCTTTTAATGAGATGTATTAGCGTAACCTGATGATTAAGAAATGAGAAATGAAAAATGCGAGAGATGAGACGTAACCTTTAACCTTAACTATATATTAATATAAACGATTTTCCCGTTTTTTGCAATCGGTTTATTGATTTTTGTTGAGATTGATTGGATGGCTAGGACGGGGTGACGCTTGCTTGTTGTTGATATTGGTGAGTTAGTGCAAGAAAAGCAACCACGTCCCCGATTTGAAACGAAAAAGTATCTCCGTCCTCGCTTTAATGAAGGACACTATCTCATTTACTTGCAGTAATCAAATGATACATCTCCATAGCAAAAGAATCTGTCATACCAGTAAGCACATCCATAGCCAACAATAAACAATTATATACTTTACGCTGCTTAGCGTCATCAATCTTTATTTTTCCGGCATTTTCTAGTTCATCAATTTTTATATTTTCTCGTTTACATTTCAATCTATAATTCTCAGAAAATAATGAGAATATGTTTTTACTATATATATTATTTCCGCTGTTTTTTAAATCGTCATCTTTTAAATCCTTGTTTTCATATCCTATCTTAACCGCAGCCATTACGAATTCTTTTAGCAGTGTATCTAAAACTTTTGCAGCCTTGATTTGGTTTCTCACTAGTTCATCAGAACAATAAACATATTTTTGTAAAATACCTCTAATTAACACCTTCATCCATAAAGAATCGGATAAATCTAATAACTCTCCTTTAAACGAAAATCCTTTTTTACACAGCATTATAGAATCGTAATTCTCGCGAAAAGCATCTTTTGTACTTTCAATAAAATGATCTTTAATATATGCCCTTAATGCTTTAAATAATAATTCTGATTTTACCAAACGCGTATGTTCGTCTTCCTGATTCATTTCTCTTATCCAACGCTCTAAGTTGTTTATAAACATATTGAACTTTACAAGTCCCTTTTCAGCTAAACTAACCCATTTATCCCTATCAGAAACAACAATTCCAAACTGTTTTTTATCTACATCAGATACTTGGTAATCGGCTCTACGAGTCTCAGATATTTTTAATGAGGCATCGTTATTTAAATTTTGAGCCTCTTTTAAAACACCCTCTAAAGAAATCAATTTCTTTTTAAGAGCGTCTTCAAGGTCAGAAGCATAATATGTAATATCATCGGCCGCTTCTAATAAAAATGTTAATGGATGACGCCTGTTGTTTAAACCCAACTCCATATTTATTTTCTTATAATGAATGTCCTCAACAAAGAAATATCCATTTTTCTTTCGACAAATATCATTATCTTTTTTTGATTTTGCGTCATGAAGTTCAACGCCTGATGTTGGATATTTGATTGTAGCCGCAATAGTAGCCATTGTTAAATTAGGAGAAATCAGCTCGGAGCCATCTTTTTCAGATTCCCTCATATCTGCAAGAGTTGTCAGCAAACGTAATAATTGTGCATTACCCTCATAATACAATAAGTCATATTGCATATCTGCCGAAAGAGTATATTGAGATGAGCGCAACTCACTATCATCAAAAACTGCACCATCATCTGTTATGCGTATATGCTTCATATTGTTAAAAAACCATAATCTTATAGCGTCTTCACTAAAATGTCCGAATGGTGGATTTCCCATATCATGCAATAAGGCCGCATTGCGCAAAAGAATCGGAATACAGCGGCAAACTCTATCGTAATCTTGTTCCTCTTTACGATCTTTAATGAAACGGACGGCACTTTCGCCAAGTTCTTCGGCTGTTGCAGCAACTTCAATTGAATGTGTTAAACGAGTACGCGCATAGTCGTACCGTTTCAAAGGAAAAACTTGACATTTATCTTGCATACGTCTAAATATTGATAACGAACTTATATTATTATAATCTCTAATAAACGGATAAAGCAGACTTTCTGTACCATCATTTTTTTTATTTACATCGTATATTTCTGCTTTATATTTTTCGTCAAACATTTTACGGCAAGTAAGTAACCGCTTCCAATCAAATCTTTTGGAATACTTGTTCAAAATTTCAAATAAACGTTTTCGTAAAATTGCCTCTATTGTTTCATCCTTGTAATCACCAATTTCAATATCTTCAATTAAATCCTCTGTTTCTTTAAGCTTATTAAAAACATTGGCAATTTCTACTTTTTGTTCGGTGACAATAAGGTTTGTCGCTTTCTTGATTCTCGCATCAATTTCAATATCATCTTTATTTGGTTGACGTTGATATTTTATGCTCAAATAGTCAAAACATGCTCTAATATTCTTTAAATAGATTTTTATAATCTTAAAATTACTAGCTCCAAACTTATCAATAAGCTTCTTAATTATATCTACATTGTTGCATACGACAAAATGGTCGGCGTTTTTTTCTAACGTTTTTTTGATCTGAAACATATTTATTGCGTACCAAATATTGCATGAATTAGAATTATCGTTGTTTTCTCCCTCTGATTGATACATAAACTCTTTTTCAAAACACGTATCTTGTATCATTACATCATAAACGGATTTTTTTATGCCGCTGCTATCATCATTATATTCTTTTTCTTTATACAACATTAAACCGTCATCATAGTAACGTTCGCTTCGAGTTACTCCTTTTATATTAAATTTACAATTCTCAATTAAAGTTTCTAATTGTTCACTATTTGAGGGATTTAACGTATTTAAAGGATCAACGTGCGTTACCATCTCACGCAAGATATCAGTAAACATTTTTTTCATTGATCCTGACAAACCATAAACAAGGTAAATCATATTTAACTCTTTCCCGTTTGCGATTCTAAAGCTTTTATGGAAAATGTAAATTCGTCATAGTACTGAATTAGTTGTGGCTCATTTTCTGGTTTTTTCCCTAAGTTAAATAGCTCATGTACTTTTTTCCCACCAAGCAGAAGACTATTGCAATCGTATAATGAAAATTCTCTAAACCATAAGTCACAGGCAACAGGTTCTTTTTTTAAAAACTGAATATTAATGTTTTTTAATTTTGAACAACTATGGAATGTACTATTTTCAAAATATAAAGCTTCATGTGCAGAAGAGTCGCAATTGATTTTTATTGTAATTGTTTCAAGTGAACTATGTATAGCTTGAGGTTGGAATGCAGATTTCCCCCAAATAATAGTATGTGTACACGCCTTTGCCACAGCTTCTTTTGTTTCGTCGTTTGCGTTGTTGTTATTAATTATAATTTCAACATTTTTTAACTTCGTGCAACTTGCAAAAGCTTCCTTTCCTATTGAAATATTATTCGACTCGTCAGATTCTGAAAGTATTAATAACAAGTCGGTTAAACTATTGCAATGACTAAAGGCACGTTTACCGATTCCACAAATTTTAGATTTATCATTTATATCAAATCTTTTTAGCGAATAACAGCTATCAAATGCAGATTCTTTGATTTCTTCAATACAAACATTATAAAAACAAAGATATGCTAAACTTCTACAACCGTAGAAAGCTTTTTTTCCTATTTTCAAATTAATATTTTTTTCTTGAGGTGCATTAATATCTATAGATGATAAAGATAAACAGTTATAAAAAGATTTATCGCCGATATCAACATCTACAGTTAAATCCATTCCTGGAAGTATTAATAATTTTTTGCATCCCCAAAACGCCTCCTCTTCAATAGTACGAATATACCCAAAAGACGATACGAAATCTGCATTTCCGAAACTAATAAAGAGCAGTTTCTCACATTTTTTAAATGCTTTTTTAGCTATTCGTGTAAATTTTATGTTTTGTGAAGTTAAAAATACAATAGTTTCAAGAGAGTCACAATTTTCGAACATCGATTCTGGTATTACATATTCTAAATCATCCGAAGTAGGCCAATTGTTACAATTAACGATCACTTTTTCTATATGAGTACAATCTCTAAAAATGGTTTTATTATCAATATTGAACAAGCTTTCGTCTGTAATTTCCCATCTACGATAGTTACTATCATTTTTAACAACATCAAGATTGTCTTTGGTGACTTTAATCCATTGACTAATTGGTATTTGTGTCGATGTTTCCAAACTTTACCTCTTATTTATACTGACTAATGATATTAGATATTTGATCATGAACATCTTCTGCTATTCCATTATTCAAAATCACGTGACGAAATTCTCCCACTTTACTATAATAGTTATCTATGGTTTTAAAAATTTGAGTATTAATTTTTTCACCATTAGAAGTATTTTGTAATGTATGAAAGTTTTTCGAACTTTCCTCATAATCAACAAATACTAAAAAGATAGGTACGAATATTTTTCCTGCCTTTTTTGCCCATTCCTTTGCCGCGTCCAATTGATCCATATTTGAAATAACAATGTTATGTTTTTTAGCATTAAGAATTGAATTTGTATCAACGGCATAATAATTACCTTGGAAATGCCAATACCATTCTTTAAAATTATATTCTTGCTTAACAAAACCAGGCGGCGCTTTTTTTACAATTAAATCATTAACTCTTTCACTTGCTTTTGACAAAAGTACATCGACAACAGTTGTTAGATTTTCATTACCATCCCATGCGGATTCCTCACCGGCAGCATACTTTGCATTTTCAAGATTTTTAAAAGTTTCTTCTTCTTTTGAATCAAACATCCAATAAGTTTCACTTAAACCAAAGCCGTCACCTTTACCTTTTTTAAGCTCAGCTTCTGTATTTTTATCTTCTCTTAACGCTATCTTTCTTACTATTTCTATACTATCACGGCTCATAAGGTTTAGATTACTAAACAGAATTGCTTTCCCTGCTCTCTTGGGAGCACAAATGAAAAATAATGCATTGTCTCCAAATTTACGCAGACTTGGAGCAGCATTGGTATTAAAATCAATATGTTTTATAATATTTTTAACCTGTTCGGTCATTTTTTCATTTTGTAGATTTCCTTCATCAGCGGGGTCAAAAAAATTAAGTATTGTATAATCAAAAAAAGCAATTTCTTCTACATATTTGTAATAGAACTTATCTATATTTCTAATACGTCTTTTATATGAGTCAGATGACGGCATTAATTCTACATAATGTTCATATAAATTTTGAAATGTATCTGAAAATGATTGGAAACTTTGTGTTTGTGTTGAGTCAATTTGATGATTGTAATATTTATCTACAATGTTACATAGTTTTTTGCTAAAATCATTTAATTTATTGAACGAAGGCACTGGCTCGTGTTGAGCATTATTTTTACTATAAGCTATACCAGATTGTCGTTTCAACCAAGCTTTTGTAACTTGCTTTGTTGTGGGTACTGTTGAAATAAATAAAACAACTAAGCGGTTTTTTAGATTTGTATCTTGCCTTAATTTCCGAATTATTCCTAAATCGCTACAAACGATTGCTACATTTACAGCAGGTTGTCCGTTCTTCCCATTAAGTTTGGATATAATTTCACCGCTACTGAAAGCATAAACGTTATCGTTCATAATATATCTATAGTCAAGTACATTGGAAGCATAAATTTCATCTTTTGACATAGTTTTGATGTCGTCAAATTGTCCCCCCATTCTTTCTTCCCGTGTTGAATATTTTTGGGCAATTTCCCAAAACTTATTAGTTACACCTCTTTCCAAAAGCGTTGTCTTGCCGCAAGCTGATGGGCCAGTAATAACAAAAAAATATTTACTCATAAAAGCTCCTAATTAAACTTTCTTTATTTTATCAAAAATTTCTTTGACGAAAGCACTAAATTCCACCAAATAAGACCAATATTGATTAAGCATAAAAACCATATCATCCGTAAATTTAGCTGGCTCGGCGGCTACTTCCTTTTTTAATTCATCGATACTTATTAAACGATGTTCCGATGCGGCACCTTTATTTTCCCCGTCTTTATTCTCTATATCATATAATGTTTTTTCCATTTGCTCGTTTGTATCAAATTGACCTTCAGCCGCAATATAAAAGAATACATCACTTTTAAACCACGTTGGCTTATCTTCAATAATTGCAGATTCCCCTTTTTTTGCAATATTGTACTTCCGAATAGAAGGCCTATCGATTGTTAATGATTTTTTCTCTTTTTCGACAAAGGCTCTAAACATTATTATATGTTTGTCATTTCCCGTAAATGGTCTAAACGCTTCAATAAATGTTGTATTTTGACGAAGAGCTTTGCGCCATTCGCCAAAATCAATTACCATATACATTTTTGTATCACTATAATTTGAGAATTCGGAGTCTTTGATAAAAACCTCTTCTACCAACTCTCTTTTTGCAGTATCAGTTGTTGAAGCATCTGTAAGATCAATATGTCCACCAGTAGATTTATCCCAAAGATTTGTGTTATCAGGAGTTGTTGAACTTCTTTTGTGCAACAACACTTCACCTTTTCTATTAAAAATAAAACCCCAAATAGACCCCCTTTTATATTCTTTCGTTAAAAAAGCTTTTCTCGAAAAAACAGCAACTCTCTTATCAGTTAACTCATCATAAGCATCAATTAGTTCATCACCCGGCATCGAAAGAAATTTCGCCCCACCCATTTGCGGTTTATATTTTTTTTTCTCCGAATCTTCATCAGAAGTTTGCAAAAAATCTAAATATTTGTCAACTTCCAAATGTATCATTCCTAATCGCTCATCGTTTTTATCTAACCAAATGTAATGGTTCAATTCCGGGACATTCAAGCCCAAAGGGGAAAACCAAATTTCATCATCAATTTTTATGCAATTAAATGGCATTCTTAGATTCAACTGCTTAACAATAATGTTTTTCTCGGCAAATTCCAGTAATTGTTTGTTTACAGACTTATAATCATCCTCAGCTTTTCGAACAATTCTATTGATGATTTCCGCAACCAAAGCACTTTTGTAATTTGCTTGTTCTTCGCCAAAAATTAAGCCTTTCTTTTCAATGTACGATAATTTAAAATTTGCACTTCCTCTGCTATCTAAAAGTTTCTGACAAAAGTCTTCCTGCTCGCTTTCTGCATATATTGAGAATAAAGACTTACCTTTTTTATCTTCAGAGAATCTTCGTTCAATGAACTGCCTTAAATGTACAAAGAACTCCACTGAAGTAAATAATTCCGCAACGGGATTACATCCTAAAACTTCAATGTGTTTTGCGGACTTCATTTTTTCTAAAAATTCTTCTTTACCAAACATGATACTCCTTTTTTATTGATTTTGTTCATAACAAGTATTCAAGCGTCATAGCTATTGCTGCATTTACGATAATTCAATAAACACCTCTTACAGGCATTTTGTCAAACAATGTAATGTCATTAGTGCAATGGTTACGTATATGATTGATTTCTTTTTCAAACAAATCGAACAACCCCGGAGTAAAATTCCCAACAGTTTGTTCATAATTTTTTTTAAGTTTCATTATATATGATTTTTTCCCCACGGTATGCCCTAAATAAGAACCAACAAAAATGACGCTATCATTGCCTTCATCACCATATAGAATAAAATGCCTTGGAATTATTTTATCATCATCATAATTTTTAAATTCAATATGAGATAAAATTTGTTTTTTATCTAAATCAGGAAAACATTCATTCTCAAGTTTTTCTATAAACTCAAATAAAAGAGCTCGCCCTTTTTTAAAATTTTCAATCAACTTTTCAGGACTTCCCCCGTCAGGTCTAATTTTAATTAGGCTATCTTCACTGCCTGGCAATACAAAAATGATTTTAAAATCTGAATTACAGATCATGTTGTTTTTTAGATTAATGAGTACTTTTGGTTTTTTTATTACAGCCTCAATAGTCCCAAAACCAATAGCAGCAATAAAAATTTCATTAGATTTTGTTATTTCCAAATATTCTTGGATTTTAATATTTGCATTTTCTCTACTTCCACCCCAATAAAAATCTATTTCTCCTAATCCTCTATATGTTACTTCTTTTAATCTTAATTCTTCTAACAATTTGTCTACTACGGATTCGTGTATTTTAAAAAGAACGGTATCTGAATATTTTTTATTAACATCAATTTTTTCATGAAAAACAATATTATAATTTTTCCAAACAGTTTTATCAGATATTATTTGTTCTGTGATTTTTGCTGTCAATCGTTCTTGAATAAAATCTACGACGACCTTGTTGTTATCACCTTCATATTCTTTGGGGAATTTAAAATAAAGCGTAATTTTAAGATTTTCAATATCAATACCCGATAAATAAAAATGGCTATACCAATGAACTTTACTTGTATCACTAATAGTAATTGTATTCAATCGTTCAATATCTACCCTCTGCTGATCCATATCAAGCAAATCGCCTAATCGCATTAATGCACATAGTAAATCTTGTCGAATAGTTATCCCATTAATAATATCTTTTTCAATTTCTGACAAAGGATCATCTCTGTGGAATTTCGCCACTAACGCAATTGACTCAACAAATTCTCTCATTGTACTTAATCCCAAATAGTACTTATCACCCTGATTCAAATCTACACTCTCTTTTATCAACTTCGAAGAAAAAATGTGATGTTGTTTTCGAATCTCATCTTTATCATCATTTGTTAATTCATCAACATTTTTATTGCTTATATATTTAGTTGTACACATACCTATATCATGTAAAAGAACAGCACATATAAGAATGAATTTTTCTTCATTTAGGAGTTTTATTTTAGCACATTCTATCAGTTTACTTATTTGCTCCAATACACGTGCACTATGAGTAATATCATGTTTAGTATAGTGCGGAAAAAGGTTGATTTCCAACAAGCTTTTTGCTCTCTGATATACTATATCTAAAACGGCACTATTTGTAAATTCTTTAGTTAATTTTAAACTTTTCGGAATATTCATCATTGACCTTAACTTTTAGTGAAAAATGAAACATTCAATTTATCCTACCTACCTTATACTTTCATATAAGCTCATTGCTACGCTATCGCAAGCCACTAATCTTGCAAACACCTGACAGAGAACCCGTAGCTCTTGCCGAGCCAATCCGAGAACGCAATGCTGTAGCCCCAAACCATGTCCCGGTGCCGCGCGTTACTCGCATCGAGCTCCGTAGCGCTCCACCAGCCGCTGTAGCTGCCGACACTGCCGAAGCTGCCACCGGTGCCGCGGTAGCCGCCCGGCAGGGCCGAGAAACCGAACTCGTCTGTACCGGGAATATAACCGCTGCCTGTATTCCAACCCGTCTGAGATTTAAGCTTGGTACCGGCATTACTACCAACTGCTGAAACTAAATTATTCCAATCATTATCATTAGGCAAACGCCAACCCGAAGGACAAATACCCTGGTGCTGAACATTATTACCACTACCATAAGTACTACTATTATACGATGAACTAATATTCATTGCCTCAGTCCAAGTATACAATCTACCATAAGTATTACAATTTGAAGTATTACCATTATAGCAAACACCAACATTACCACCTGAACCCGAATAATTCAAATTCTCCGCCATCCACCTCTTACCGCCGATTATCACCGTACGATAATTCTGACCGCCATAACTTAATGTTCCGCCGTCATTGCTAACAGTAATCCATCTCGCATACAACGTTATATTACTTGACGGAGTAAAAGACGAACTTGCATTATAATTAGTTCCCGTACCAGAAGAGTTGGTATTCCAACCGCCAAACGTAAAACCGCTGCGAGTAAGACCGCTTCCACTCGCAAGAGATACACTGTTCCCTGCATTAACAGTCTGCGAAGAAGGCGTTGTACCGCTGCCGCCGTTGATATTGTAAGTCACCGTGTAAACAGGATCCCATTTTGCAAACAAAGTTATATTACTTGACGGAGTAAAAGAAGCACCCGCATTATAATTAGTTCCCGTACCGTCCGAATTAGTATTCCAACCGCCAAATATAAAACCACTCCTTGTAATACCGCTTCCAGACCGAAGCGTTACGCTGCCTCTTGCGTTGACCATCTGTAAAGAGGGCGTTGATCCGCTGCCGCCATTGATACTGTAACTTATGGTATACGGGTTTTGAGTCGGCCCTACAGGATTATTCCCGCAAGCGCTGAAAAGCATAAATATTGACGCTGCGGTAACTGCCGCCATCATGAGCGTTTTGTACAAATATTTTGTTTTTTTCATTATATTAATCGTCCTTTTTAATTAAGTATTACAAACCGCTTAAAACGCAATTCCGGTACGTATACCAACAACAGCATTGCCCGCATTATCCAAAAATTTCGAACGCATATGGTACGCAAGGCGCGTTTCTGCGCCTATTAAAAACCAGTCAAACCTCAACTCCACACCGCCCTGAACGCCGAGAACAAACCCTGAACCTTTCTGATTAGCCCCGCCCCATTCATATTTATAATTATAGAAGCCTATCATAACCCCGGGACCGCCATAGGCGTTCACAACGCCGTTATCGGTGACGCTGTTAGTGTGCCATTCAAAGAAACTGCCTAAATGAGTTTCCGATCCTTTCCATTTATACCAATTACCATCATCTTCACCAGACCAGTACCCAAATCCATAGTAGAGACGATTATGCTTACCCAAATTATGCCTGAAATGATACTCGTTCCCGCCGGTACCAAACGTTGCGCCTAAAGAGTATTTGGGATTGCGTTTCTCCTTTTTTTCCGATTCGGCAGCATCAATCCTCTCCTTACTTCCCCTTGTCCCCGCAGCTGTCCGACCCGCTGCCGCAACCGGT
>Ga0123356_10007757_pt1 | contig 10686 bp, 6 predicted proteins | sample TergutEmb28metaG_2_FD_92546 | JGI IMG/M metagenome (GOLD analysis project Ga0123356, IMG submission 92546) | Embiratermes neotenicus P3 segment gut microbial communities from Petit-Saut dam, French Guiana - Emb289 P3 | ecosystem: Host-associated > Arthropoda: Insects > Digestive system > Gut ... | reverse complement strand
TTTTTCCGTAGGTTTCCCGTATATATTCCTGTAATTTTTCTACATCATCCGGATCCACTTTGATACCGAACCTTTCTTGAGCAGTTTCCAGGAGGTAATTTGTCATTTTGTTAACCTGATTAATTCTTCGCTTAACCGTTCCAGGGGAAGTATCATATCTAGACACCCTGTTTCTGCTGCAGCTTTTGGCATTCCATAAATAAGTGAACTTTCTTCGTCCTGAGCCAGAGTAATGCCTCCATATTCATGAATAATCCTAGTTCCGGCTGCGCCGTCGCTGCCCATTCCGGTCAACACTACAGAAATAACGGAATTTTTCAGGCTTTGCGCTGCGGTGCGAAAGAGAACATCCGCAGAAGGTTTTTGATTGTTTTCCGGTTCATCATTGTTATAGCGGAATATTAAATCTTGTCCGTCAGTTTGAAGTTCTAAATGCAGGTCGGTCTTGGCGATATATACATTGCCGGCTTTGGGATTTTCTCCTTCTTCTGCAAGTTTTACTTTAAGAGAGGAAAATGTATCAAGCCATTGGGCAAAAGAACTGTCAAATCCTGCAGAATTATGCTGGACTATAATTACAGGAACCGGAAAATCACCGGGAAGAAGTGAAAAAAACTTTGACAATGCTTTTGGACCGCCTGTTGATGAAGCTAAAACTACTGCTTGAATTATCCGCTTCTCCGGTTGTTTTTGAAAAACCGGAGAAGAATGGATCAAACTCTTTTGTGACTTTACACCGCTTATACGTTTCAGCGTTTCATATATTTCCTGTTTTTTTTGGGGATTCAAACTTGATGTAAATGTTTCTTTGGAATAAAACTCCAATGCTCCCTTAAGTGTTGCTTCATACGCAGTTTTTGCCGTGTCGCAATTGGTAATCACAACAATAGGAATAGAAACTTTTTTCATTACAGCTTCAATAACTTCAAGGCCGTTCATTTTTGGCATTTCAATATCCAGGGTTACAAGGTCGGGATTTAAAGACAGTATTTTTTGAAGTCCATCCTCTCCATCCGCAGCTTCACCTATGATCTCGAAATTTTTATCAGCTTCAAAAAAATCACGAAGAATATCACGAGCTAAAGCGCTGTCATCAATAATAAGTGTTTTTATCATTTTATATTTCCCATAAGTTTTTCCGGTTCAAGTAATAAAATCATATTTTGGCTGCTGAAACAGGCGCCTTTAAAAAACGAAAATCGCCCTGTAAAAATTTGCGGCAATTGGTGGGTATCTTCATCCGGTATTTCCTTTTCTATATCTATCTTTGGCGTTAGCAAAAAAGTTTTTTTCGGTGTCTTTAAAACAAGAATATGAGGAGCTTCAGCGTCTTTTTGACCTAACAGCGCCGGCAGAGAAATAAATGTTTCCTGATTTTCGTTATCTATTACGTTTGTCTGTATTCTGGTATTTGGAATTATACGTTCTGTCTGGTGTGTTGGGATGCCCAAACTTATCCCGCCAAGGGAGCATATAAAGTAATTCACACAGCTTCTTTCCCAAAATCCCGTTTTATCCGGTTTATAATCTCGGTGGTTTCAAGGCAAAAAACCTGGTTATTTTTCCATTCAAAGAAATTACTGACAAGACCTTCAAGATTTGTGTTTTCTTGCTCAATTTTCATTAAATTTTCCGCAGAAATATCCGCAATATCTGTTACATCATCAATAAGAAAAGCGATACTATCAACTTCTTTTTTAAGAACAATTAATTTTTTTGCGTTTGAACTTTGTCTGGAAAGAAGAAAACAGATGTCAATAAGCGCGAAGGGAACGGAATACCGGTTAATGATGCCCTTTACATATTCGGGTACAAGGGGCAGGGGAAAGGTTTTTTCAAGCGCAGCTACTTCGTTTATTATCCTGGATGGGATGGCATACTGTTTTTCCCGGATAGAGAAAATAAGGTATTTTTCGTACGAAATGTTCTCATCCATATCTGCGGCCTAGAAGACTTGAACTTCCATGCCTCTCGGCACTAGCACCTCAAGCTAGCGTGTCTACCAGTTCCACCAAGGCCGCATAATATATGTTTTTTATCAAAAATCGCCGATTAAGTCAATACTGTATCAATATATCAGCCGTTAACTACTTAACTTTTTATAAGCGCTGAAATCCTGTCTTTAACATCTACATATTTTCCTTTGTTTATGTTTTCCCGCAGCCAAACGGCAAGACCGTCATCTAATGTATATTCGTAGCTTTCTATTTCGGTCATAATCGAATCTATTTCGTCAATGTCAAAACTGCCGCATGCGTGTTTAAGCCTGACCAATAGCGCTTCATCGGGTTTATCTTTCGGCAGTTTTTTAAGTTTTCCGGCTTTTGCAAGCGTATCCTCAATATCTGCAATAATCTGACTGACAGTGTCAAGACAGTTGTTTATATGTGCTGACACAAAATCGTAATTTCCCTCATTGGCTGCCAATTCCAAAGATTTAAGTTTATCACCGGTTTCATTTGCGAATATTCCGTAACTGGACCCCTTTATTCCATGAATCATAACGGCGTATTCGTTCATATTATCCTTGTTAAAATCCCTTAATTTTTCGATGAGTGGTTTTGTATTCACTGCGTAAGACATTAATATATCAAGAAAAGCATCTTCGCTATAGCCAAAGTGCGCTATTCCTTTATTCATATCCACTCCGGGAATATCCAATGTTTTTCTTCCCGACGCTATTCTCTTTTCAAAAGTAATATGCTGATCGTCAAGCTGGGCTTCCATATCTTTATTCCGCACCCATAACCTGAGGATTGTATCCAGACGGTTTAAATCGATAGGCTTTGATATAAATGCCTGGAAACCTTTGCTTAAAAACATTTTTTCGCTTCCCAATATAGCGTTGGCTGTGAGGGCAATAATCGGTATTGTTTTGGCGTAGTCAGAATTTATTTCTTCCCTGATAATCCGTACCGCTTCGATGCCGTCTATTTCCGGCATCATGTGATCCATAAAAATCGCATTATATTTAACCTTTTCGCTGCGTATGGCATCTATCGCCTGCTGACCGCCAAGCACACAATCAATTTCCATGCCGTAAAGGCTCATCAAACCTTTTGCAACATCAAGGTTTGTAGGATTATCATCTACGATAAGTACTTTTGCATAAGACAAATTGATGTGTGACATTTTTGTTTTTTTGAATTTTTCATGTGTATAATTAATGTTACTCAGATTTTTTACTACAACAGGACCGATTACTGAATCATTAATGTATTTTTGCCGGAGTTTAACAGTGAAAAGACTCCCTTTTCCATATTCACTTTCTGCTGAAATAGAACCATCCATCATTTCAGCTACCTTTTTGGAAATGGAGAGTCCGAGTCCTGTTCCTTTAGTTCTGCCGCTTGTATTTTTGCGGTCAGTTTCTTCTTCCATTTTTGTATAGTTGGTAAACAACTTTCCTATATCTTCTGAACGTATGCCAATACCGGTATCACGCACCTTGACCGTCAGAAAAATATCATCGCCGTTACGTTCATGCCTTACACTCAGTTCAACGGTTCCTTCTTTGGAAAATTTAAAAGCATTGGAAAGAAGATTGTTTAAAATCTGTTTAACCCTAAGTTCATCTCCATGCAGAGAGCTTGGCAGATCTTCGTTTATATCAAGAATAAATTTGACAGGTTTCGATTCATTGTACAGAATACTTTGGGTAATCGTATCATTGAGCAAACTTGGCACATCATAATCTATTGGGTTAAGAGTAAATTTATCAGCCTCGATTTTTGATATGTCCAAAATGTCGTTAATCAAAAGCAGAAGCGTTTCGCCTGCCCTGTATACTTTTATGAGGTTCGAGAATGTTTCATCATCTAATTGAGTGGTATTAAGAGTGTATTCCGTTAATCCGATGACAGCAGTAAGCGGCGTACGCATTTCGTGGCTCATATTAGCGAGAAAATTTGATTTTGCATTTGAAGCATTAATCAATTCTGAAGTCTTTTCTTCGACCAGTTTTCCAAGCCTTTTTCCTTCGCTTCGGCTTCTTATCAACACGATCAAAATAAGAGTTAATATACTTATAAACACCGCAACGCCCAATAGCCAAAATGTCCTTTCCTGGCTCATACGCAGCCGGTAATCAAATGTTCTTTTAATCCATCTCTGTGTAATGGTTTCGGTATCCACCACACGCAGTGCTTTTCCAAGCACGCTTGCAAGCTTTTCTTCACTCAAGTGAAGTCCGAATGTAACTTCCTGCGGTTCACTAAAAACGATATTCTGCTTGAATCCCGGCCGTTCCATATAGTTGGTCACATGGAGCAACAGATTACTTGTCATCATAACGAGATCGATATCGCCGCGTTCAAGGTTGTCGAAAGCATCAAGAGCGTGGACATATTCTGTCGTATTCTTATGGTCCGGAAACCATTCGCGGAATGTGTCGGCATAAGAAGTTCTTGCAATTAAGCCAATGCGTTTATGCGGAATGTCTTCGATTCGCAGATTTGGGAAATCTGAACGGGATACCAGCGCATAGGCATCAATTTGGTAAGGGACACCGGGCCACAGAAACCTGCCGAGCCGTTCTGTGGAAGGAATAAGCAGCGTACCCAAAGCAGCATCGCCCCGTTCCAGCATGGCAAGCAGGGTCGGCCAGTCTGTTGGATCAGGATTTGCGCGTTCGAAGCGTAGTCCTGTGATATAGGTTACTTCCTCCAGAACATCCAGGGCGATCCCCTGCCATTCCTTCTCCTGGTTGTTGTAGAAGCAAACCGGATAAGTGTCATACTCTGCAACATACAGTATAGCTTCGCCAGACGTGATCTGATCAGATAACCAGCTCCTTTCATCTGTGTCCAGGCTAGTCCAGAATTTGTGGCGGATAAATACGGCGTCTCCATCTTCGTGCAGTTTGACCAGGCTTTGAGCGGCTCCTGCAAATAGCGCTTTATCAATTACGGTTATGATATCAGCCAGTTCGGGATTTCGTGTTGCTAAAGAAACAGGGCTGAACCTCAGCGGAAAAAAGTCTTCAATTACCACATCAGGCAGATCATAAAATGCAGCTGCTGCGTGGCTTTCAACAATAAAAGCGTCTATAGCGTTTTCTGCCAAAAGGCGGCGAGCTTGTGCATAACTGCCTATAAAAACCCGCTCTGTGTCTATTTTCAGAGAAGACGCGACCTGGTAAACCGTGTCCTTGCCATCAAGAAAACCATAACGCAGGGGACGATTGAGCGGGGCTGAATTTCCAATACTGCCCTTGTGTATGATCTTGACCGTGCGTAAGGTGATAGGGTCTGTCATAGTGTACATGATACGGCGCTCATCCGAGACTGCAATTTCACCCGTGAAATCAACAGTGCCCGAGTTCAGACCATCAATCAATTCATCCCACTCAAGGAGTTTAAGTTCAAACCGAATATCAAAAAGATCCTCGAGCCAGCTGCATAACAGTGCGGAGAAACCAAGAATACGGTTTTCTTCCCCGACAAAAGCTTCCATGCTTGGAGTCATGCCAAGCGTGAGAACACGACCGGAATCCCGAATTCGCTGGATAGCTGCGATCTCTTTCTCAGTAATACCCGGAATATCTTTGTATGTTTCAAATGTAGTATAGTCTGAAGAACGATCAGCTGACGCAGTGCAGCCTGTAATTAGCACAATTAACTGTAATGTTGAGGCTGTTAATATAAGTGACACTAATTTTACAATTCTTCTTTTCATTAATTTTTAATTTTATCATTGTTGGTGTTTTTTTTCAATGATTGTTGTCAGAAGAACATCAAATTTGTATTATTTAGAATTTATGTATTTTAATACGATAGAGTATCTGTCACTATTTTGAAGACTGCGAATAAACTCCGTTCCAATCTTCCGGGGGCGGGTGTTTCATATATCTCATGCACCTTTCTCTCATAAGTTTGCTTGGCGCATCAAATGGACGGTATTTCAACACAGTACTAAAATATTTTATTGCTTCTTTCCAGTTTCTAAGATGGTATTGCTGCAGGCCGGTCTCATAACATTTATAGATTTTCTTTGTTGTTTTATTCAAATCGTCCTTAAAGGTGATCAATTCATACACATTCATTCCTTCGTATCTTCCTAAAAGGGAGACACGATCCAAAAGACGGAACTCATACTTATCTGAACACTGTTCATAGGTATTTTCGCTGACAATGATATCTGTACCATATATTTTGTTTAATCCTTCAAGACGGCTTGAGACATTAACAGCGTCTCCGATAACCGTGTAGTTAAGCCGCGAATTACAGCCCATGTTGCCGACAATAACGTTGCCTGTATGAATACCGACACGGGTATGAAACGGCAGTTTTCCCTGATTTCCCCATTGGCGGGATAATGTATGTAAATTATTTCTAACTTGAATTGAAGCATTACAGGCTTTATCAGCATGATCATCTATAGGTGAAGGAGCGCCCCAGAAAGCCATTACGGCATCCCCAATATATTTATCTATAGTTCCCTTGTTTTCCAATATAGTTTTTGAAACAATTCCAAAATAAGTATGGAGATCGATTACAAGCTGATGCGGCTCTGTTTTTTCAGCAATTGATGTAAACTTGGCGATGTCGCTGAAAAATATTGTAAGTTCCTGCAGTTCGCCGCCAATATCCGCACTGATATTATCATTAATAAGATGGTCTACCAAATCCGCAGGGACATACCGTTTAAAATTTTTGAGTCCGTTACGCATACTTTCAAATGATTCATGCATATCTATAATTTCAGAAAAATTAGTTTGAATATTTATATGTGAATCAAGATCCAGGGTTCTGATTTTGGACATTTCATCTGCAAGAACACGCATGGGTTTTGCAATAGTCTGAGAAAAGAAAGCGCTTACAATAGGAATTATTATAATGATAATAATGGAAAAAATAGTAACATTTCTTAAATTGTTTCGTATGTTCCCCATAAGATCTTTTTCCGGGGTTATAATGCATACGATCAAATCCAAACCGCCAGTAATGGTAATAGGGAAGCGGGTTGTCATATATACTTCTCTATTGTGTTTGATATTATTATATTGAACATCGTTTTCAAGGATTTTTTCCATTAGATACCGTGAATCTCCGTCCGGTAAAGTGGCAATAGTACCAAAATTAATATCAACATTTCCATAACTGTCAGTGCTTCGTATAAACAACTTTTCCAAATCTCTGTCATTTCTTACCTGGAGAGCAATAATACGATTTTGCTGATCCACGATAAATATTTTGGTATTGGGAGTCGGATAAAGGGTGCCAAGAAAACGGGAAAGCTCGTCAACTGCGATATCGATACTGCTAACTCCTGTAAGCCTGCCGAAATGATCAAATAAAGGAATCGAATTGGTTAGACCAGGAAGGTTATCGGTAGTTAATAAGGCAACAGGAGCCCAAATTATCCCCCGTTCTCTCTGGGCCATGTTATACCAGATTTGTCTGCGCGGATCAAATCCGATTTCCGCAGGCTCTATAGAATTGGGATATGAACCGTAAGATGTTACACATTCATGTTCCCAGCGAATAAAAATTTCTTCTCCATCATTGGTAACAAAACGCCTGGAAAACGACCCGTCCTGCATCCGAAAAAGTATTACTATATTTCCTTCCGGGTCCGAATAGAAAACTTTTTTAAACCAGGGATGAAACCTCATTTTTTCCCTGTAATAACTAAGCAATTGTTCACGTTCAATATCATTATTTATGGGATCTTCAAAATTTCTGTATAAAAGGTGGGTTATACTTTGATTAACAATCATGGTTTGGTTAAAAAACCTGAAAGTTTCGGCGTAAACGGAGTTTTGTATCTCTTCTTTCAGCTCATCGACCAATACCCTTACGTTTCTTTCCGAGCTAATCCACATGGAAATTAGGATTATAGACCCGGAAAGAATGACAAAAACGGTATTTATAATGATAATACCGTAAAGGACACGTAAGCGTGATTTTTTCCTTTTATCCATAACCAGATTATAATGCTTTTTTATCCATTTTGCCCGCTAGTATATAAGTTTTAAGACTTTCTTAAACTAATCATAGCGGAGGATCTCATCCTTGCCCGCATATGCAGAAATTCTACTACTTTTTCCGGCGAATCAGCATTGATGACTTCATCATGCGTAGTTTCATCAATTAAAACCGATTCGATTGTCGAAATAAACTGAAGAAATGGCGCATTGGTTCTCTTTGGAGAAACGCAAAGAACAATTATCTTGGATTTTTCTCCGTCGGTAGAATGAAAATCCGCACCGTCTTTTTTAATTCCAATCGCTATAACAAGTTCACTTACTCCGTCAGACCTTGCATGCGGCAGGGCAATGTTATGATCCATGCCTGAGCCGTCCATGGCTTTTTCATGATTTAAAACATCTCTAAGCACCAAATCTTTATTCAGTAATTTTTTTCTTGTAAAAAGGAGCTCAACCAGCTCGGTGAGTATTTCATTCTTGTTACAACCAAGGATATTAATAGAAACGCAATCAGGGGTAATTAATGAAATCAAATTATCGCTCATTCTGCCGCCTTTATTAAGAAGCTGCATTTTCATTGCCTGTGGATCAGAGGAGCCCTTAAGCTCCGAAATTGCTTCGTACAATTCAACAATAACTTCATATACAAGTGTCTTTACAAAACCTATATCAGATTTGGCAGTTTGAATAGTGAGCATATTATCTTCTTCAATAATAAAAAGAACCGTATCGTCTTTGCGCGCCTTTGAAATACCTTCATCAGAGATTGTCTGAATATAAAAATCTTCGCTGCGCAAATCATTAAGCAGATTGGATAAAACAATGTCAGCAATTTCTTTTGATGCAAATTTCCATTCCGCCGAAACTGAATCATCGTTTTTAGACGGCTTGCGTGTACCTGCGCCTTTGCTGTTTAATGCCTTGGCTAATACAGGAGGTCCAAAAATGGTTGTAATAAGAGTCATAAGAATCGCGACACCGAACAACTTTGTATCAAGAATCCCGGCAGCAAGACCAACACCGGCAAGAATGAGTACCATTTCGCCGCGCGGAACCATACCCAAACCAATGCGCAAAGAACCTTTAACATTGAAACCCATAAGCATCGCCGAACCGCCGCAGCCAATAATCTTGGAAGCAATTGCAGCAACAGTATATACAGCGCCAAAAATAAGTATTTCCGGTGAAAATATCTCGCGGACATTTACCATCATACCCATTACTGCAAAGAAAATTGGTACTAAAAACTCATAGATTCCTTCCAGGCGCTCTTCAACAACCGGAGCAATATCAGATTTTGAAAGTGAAAGTCCCGCTATATAAGCGCCAATGATCATAGCAAGACCCTGCTTTTCAAAAATGCCTGCCAAAGCAAGAGCTATACCTAATCCCAGTACTGTAAAATCCGTGATATTTTTAAAGCCTTTAAGGAAGCCTGCAATTTTTCTGGAAAAAATAAGGGCAAGAGCAGTAAAACCAAGCCATATACCAAAAGCTTTTCCTGCAATTCCCAATATCACTCCTGTATTTAATCCAGCGCCGGCTTCTGCTGTACCAGTCATAACAGCTACAACACCCATTACTACAGCAAACGAGATAATACAAAGCACGTCGTCAATAACAGCTGCGGCGACAGTAGTTACGCCTTCAGGAGAATCCATTTTTTTATTCTCAGATAATATTCGTGCTGTTATACCCAGCGAAGTAGCTGTACAAAGTATCCCAAGAAAAAGGCTGCTTGGATGCATTATTGATACACCAAACCATAAAGAGTATGCTAGAGCGCCAGCAAAAAAAGATAATACTACACCGCCAAGACCTACAATGCTTCCAACAACGGAATAACGCAAAAAAAGAGCGATATCGGTTTCAAGCCCGGAAGCAAACAGCAAAATAACCGAAGCAATAGCTGCTATGGCGTATAACTCATTACTTACAGGTAAAGAACTTCCGAATAATTCCATTGCATTCGGAAAAATACCATGAGGGAGTCCCGGCAGAGGAATGCCTCCGAGTGCAAAAGGACCAATGACAATCCCGGCAAAAAGCTCGCCTAAAACCTTGGATATTCCAATCTTTTTCGCTAGTCTTCCAAAAAGTTTTACAGCAAATACAATAATGCCTAGTTGAAGAGTCATAGTTGCTACAATTTCGGTAATCGATTCAGATCCATCTCCTATAGACATAACCTAAATTCCTCCAAAAATAATGAAATATTTTCTATATTGTTATAATTTTAATATATATTTTTTAAAATACAATTAAAGCCGGTAAATTCTGGGAAAAACGGAGAAAAAGAGCAAAATAAGGTGAAATTGGATCTATCGAAAGACACTGAAAAAGGGTGACTGACACCTTTTTCACATGTACCAGGTACTACTTTAGAAATTTTGTCCGTATGGTTCGTGGTTAAAAACTTGATTCTTCCTCCGCGTTTTTCCGTGAAAATTAAAGGAATTTTATTTCTTCTTTTGTGTTCTTGGCGATCTACAAAGAAGGTGCAAAGTTAGCAGTTACCATTTAAAATTTTGCAATATCAAGATGGGAACCTTCGCCCAATGAACCTGCGGTTCCAGGGCTCGGTTTAGGTTCAAGCTCGCTCATACAAAAGTACCCCCTTGTTTATTATTGTTCTTTCTATTGTTGGCTGGGTACTGCGCTGTTCAAAGCGGGATTTGTAATTTGCAAGCACATCTACAGGAATATAGTTTGTATCACACATATATTCATATATTTTCTGCATAACAAGAAGAGGG
>Ga0123356_10007756_pt1 | contig 10690 bp, 6 predicted proteins | sample TergutEmb28metaG_2_FD_92546 | JGI IMG/M metagenome (GOLD analysis project Ga0123356, IMG submission 92546) | Embiratermes neotenicus P3 segment gut microbial communities from Petit-Saut dam, French Guiana - Emb289 P3 | ecosystem: Host-associated > Arthropoda: Insects > Digestive system > Gut ... | reverse complement strand
ACTACGACTGCGGCAAGCAGGATCCAAACCTCGCTGATCCGGCTGCCAGCCGCCCGTACCGCCAGCCAGGACGCCAGCGCCATCAGGAAGATCGCCATCGGGTCGTAGGTCGCCCACGCGCTCAAGTCGATCGTCGGGCCGACCGCCACAAACATCGCGGCGGCAATCAGCCCCGCCCGCTGGCCGAACAGCCTTGAGGCGGTCGCATACAGCAACGCGGTCGCGCCCAGCATGAACACCAGCGACAGCAGACGAGCCGCGGTAAGCCCCCCTACCGAATCCGCGAGGGCGCCGATCGGCGGGTATATCAGGGGCGACCCGGACAGGTAGTTGTTCGGCAGCGCGCTGCCATGCAGCCAGTGCTGCCACACCAGGTGGCCATACCAGAGGTACTCCGCCTCATCCTGAAAGGCCGTGTTCGACCACACCAGCCGCAAGGCCAGCGCAGACTGCACCACCAGGACGACCAGCAGACCCAGCCGGTAATCGTGCCGCCACCCACCGCGGCGAAGCTCAACCTCGCGACCGGGGCTGGCGGTGGGGCTCGCCACCGAGGCTGGCTGAACCTGTACCGGGATAGCGCGGGCGCTCACGTCGGATGACAGGGCCGGATGGCCGTCCGTGGCTCTCAAGCCGGCAACCCCCCATCTCGTTCAGCCGGCGAGCTGAAACTCGGCTAGCCGCGGATGTGCGGCAGCTGGTAAATCACGGGATAACCTTCGCAACGGCGATATGCGGATCCGCCGCAGAACTGCTCCTGGTGCCGATCGGACCATCCGCCAGCAGACGCTGAACACGAACAGCGAGCCCAGAGCAAGCGCCGGAAGCACATAGGCCATCGCCTCCAGGCGGCCAGTAAGAGCAACCTCCCTGCTCAGAATCCAGATAGATGCCGCGATCGCAGCGGCGAGCACGAGCACGCCGTTCCCGGTGACGACAGCGGCGGCGGCGCCTGCCGCTGCTGCGGTCGCCGCCAGCGGCAGCAGGAGCGCCTGCCGCTGGCGCTTCCGGGCGAGCGGGCTGTCCGGGTACGCACGGATAAATGTCGCGCAGCCGTTGGCGGAGACGAGGTACTCCCAGGCCAGCGCGCGGAAGCTCTGCCGATGATGGTGAGCACCCTCTAGACCAGCCGCGTAAAGGATCTTGTGACCAGTGCTGGCCAGGCGCCAGAACCACTCGTAGTCCTCGTATCCGTAGCCCCAGCTATCGTCCATCGGGCAATCGGTATAGACACGGCGCTCCATTATGACGTTCGCGGCAATGGGCGGCTTGCGGCCGTGCTTGCCGAAGTTGCGGACTGTTACGCGGTAGGACGCCGGCACGCGCGGAGTCTTTGCGGCCAGCGTGTTCCCGTCGACAAACCGGCTCCAGAAGCTGTTCTTGGCTGCTCGCATGCCACCGCAGACGACCCCGCCGCGCTGGTCTGCAAGGAGTGTCAACCCGCGTGACAGCCAGTCCGGGTCCATGTTGATGTCGGAGTCTGCCAGCGCAAGGATCTGGCCCCTGGCCTTCCGCAGTCCCACGTCTCGCTTCGTTGCGGGTTCCCGCTTGCCGGGCACTTCCTCATGCTCGATCATGACGAGCCGCGGGTCGTCGATATCAGCTAGCGCCTGCCAGGTGTGATCACCCACGTCACCAACAACGATGACTTCTGCCAAGGCCGGATAATCTTGTGCGAGGAGCGCCGCGACAGTCGCCCGAATCGTCCGCTGACTGTTTTTCACCGGGATGACTACGCTCACGTCCGGCAGGAGCCGCGGCTCGAGCAAGAACCCTTTCTCGCGCAGCCTGCCAGCATTCTCGAGCGCCAGGGACTGCAAAGTCTCGACGCTACCCATGACGAAGCTGCCGGGCGCCGATGATCGGGCGGCGGGCGGCGCTCATCGGCCAGTGCGACGCACGCGCCTGGCCGATGAGCGAACGGTGAAGGGGCCTGGCCATTCGAGGACCAGTCAGGTCGGCGGCGTTGCCCATCCGCTACGTCTCCTTCACCAGGTATCGGTAGTTCATCCACGCGAGCGTGACGCATTGCAATTGAACAATGACGAAGAGTAGCGCACTCATACGATGACGCTGCGCCGACCCAAGCCGTTCGTGCTTACTCCGATCAGCGCATCCACAGGACCGATGGCCCGGTCCTTATCAACGGAAGCTGCCCCTCTCGTCGCCCATGACCAGTCCACTTCACCGTCATCAAGCCGCCGAAAACTGACGAGGTGCTCAGTGGTCACCTGCGCTATTGGAGCTGGTTATGGCGGACCATTCCATGCCCTCTATGCGCGCTATGCATGCGAACAGATTTTTAAAGGCCGGGCATTTTTTCGACAAAGCACAGACCCAATCTCTGTCATCGTCTTGGCGCTACGCGCTCTGATAATCCGCCAAAATCTCGTATATGCCATGTCGGCCCAGCTCCTGAGGCAGGCGCCAATTCGGCTAGGAGACACACGCCGAAGAGCTCCGCAGAGGATGGGGCCTGAGCCCGGCTGGGCACGAGTACGAGCTGCCACCACGAGCGTCCGCGGCCTTGTCGATGGAATTCAACGGGCGTAGAATTCATCGAACGTTGAGATTATCCTGGTGACGCCCGGAGGCCCCTATGTGGGCAATGATCGTCAAGGAATTCCGCCAGCTCCGTCGGGACCGGCGAACGCTGGCCATGATGATCGCGCTGCCGATCCTGCTGCTCGTCGTCTTGGGCTATGCCGCCAGCTTCGACGTCCCGTCGATCCCGGTCGCCGTGGCCGGGCCCGGTGCGGCCGAAGCGGCGCGGACACTGCCAAAGCCGTTCGACGTTGTGAGCACGAACCCCGGGGCGGGGCGAGCCTGGGCGGAGGACCAGCTCCGCGACGGTCACGCCGCCGCGGCGTTCGTGACCTCCCCCGGCGCGCCGCCATCGGTGCTGATCGACGGGAGCCAGCTGTTCACCGCGCAGGCAACGCTGACTGCGTTGCAGAAGGCAGCGTCGGCATTTCCGGCCGCGGGCCGCCCGGCCATCACCATCCTGTACAACCCGGGACTGAAGACCTCGGCGGTGATGATCCCCGGCATTGCTGGCGTCATCCTGGTGTTCATCGGCACGATCATCACCAGCCTCGGCGTCGTCAGGGAACGCCAGTCGGGCACGCTCGAGCAACTCGCCGTGATGCCGCTCCGGCCACGCGACGTGTTCCTCGGCAAGATCGCGCCCTACTTCGGCGTGGCCGCGGTGGACCTGGCGATCGTGGTCGGTGTCGGCATCGCGCTGTTCGGAGTGCCGTTCCGCGGCTCAGCCCCGCTTTTCGCGCTCGGCGCGCTGCTCTTCCTGTTCGTGACGCTCGGCATCGGCGTGCTCATCAGCACCGTGTCGCAGAACCAGGGTCAGGCCATCCAGCTTGCGGTCATGACAATGCTGCCGCAGGTCCTGCTGTCGGGGCTCATCTTCCCGCTGTCGGCGATCGCGGTCGGCGTGCGCTGGATCGCCTACCTCCTGCCGCTGACCTACTTCAACGAGATCTCCCGAGGGGTGATGCTGCGCGCCGAGCCGATCGGTTCGCTGTGGCCGCCCTTGCTCATCCTTGCCGTGCTCGGGCTGGTCGTCGGCACGCTGGCCACGCTCCGATTCCGCAGCTACCTGGCGCCGGCGCCGGCCAGGCGGACGCCACGCGAGCGGGATCGCCTCGGCTCTGGCCCGAGTGCGACCGCTTCGCTCGACGGCGCAGCCGCGCGCCTGGCAGGGCGGCCGGAATGACAGCTGCGCAGGCCGGCAGCCGGGGCGCGCACGCCGAAGACGGCTGGGGCGCCACGGCACTGCGGCTTCGCTACGCAGGCGCGGTGGCGCTCCACGACGTCTCACTGGCGGTCCCGCCTGGCCAGGTCACGGCTGTCGTCGGCGGTGACGGCGCGGGCAAGAGCTCCCTGCTGCGCTGCCTGGCGGGGGCGATCCGGCCCGACTCCGGGGAGGTGCGCGGACCGGGCCCGCTGCACACTGGCTACCTGCCTGCTAGCTCCGGCCTGTATCCGGACCTCACCGTCACGGAGAACCTGCAGTTCCGCGCCCGTGGCTACGGCGTTGCCGAGACCGCTGCCAGGGAGCGCATCGCGATGCTGACCGAGCGGGCCGGGCTCGCGGCGGCGCGCGACCGGCTGGTCGGCGAGCTGTCTGGCGGCATGCGGCAGAAGCTCGGCGTTATCGCTGCTCTCCTGCATGAGCCGGATCTCGTCATCCTGGACGAGCCGAGCACCGGGGTCGACCCCGTGAGCAGGTCCGGGCTGTGGTCGCTCATTGCCTCGGCTGCGGCCAGCGGGGCGGCGGTGGTGCTCGCCACCACGTACCTGGATGACGCGCAGCGAGCCGCCTGGGTACTCGTGCTCGACGCGGGCCGCCAGATCGCCGCCGGCACACCAGAGCAGATCGTCGCCGCCATGCCGGGCGCCATCGTGGAGACCGCGACGCGGCCAGCAGGCGCGGACAGCGCGCGGTCGTGGCGGCGTGGCGCTCGCTGGCGTACCTGGTACCCGCCCGGCACGCCCCTGCCGGATGCACAGACAGCCGCGGACCTGCAGGACGCCGTGACCGTGGCCGCGCTCGCCCGCGAGACCGGCAGCTCCGTGCCGGGCGGAGAAGAGCCGTCATGGGTGCCTGATAGCTACCCCTCCGGGGGTACTAACTCGGCACGCATGAAGCCGTCGACCTCGCCGCTGGCCCGTACCGCGCCGCTGGCCGAGACCGATCACGTCACTTGCCGCTTTGGCCGGGTCACTGCGGTTCGCGATGTCAGCGTCGAGGTACGGCCGGGTGAGGTCGTCGGACTGATCGGCGCGAACGGGGCGGGCAAGACCAGCCTCATCCGGATGCTGATCGGCCTGATTCCAGCGACGTCGGGCCAGGTCCGGCTGCTGGGCGAGGCACCAAGCCGGGGAACCAGGCGCCGGCTCGGGTACGTGCCGCAGGGCCTCGGTCTGTACGAGGACCTGACCGCAGCGGAAAATCTCGCGTTCGCCTCAGCGGTCTTCGGGACCCGGGCCACCGCGAGTCACCAGCGCCCCCGGCGGCGCTCAGTCGGCCTGGGGCGCGAGCGTGGCATCCCGGTCGGCGAGCTGCCTGTCGGCCTGCAGCGCCGGGCCGCATTCGCGCAGGCGCTCGCGCACGATCCCGACCTGCTCATCCTCGACGAGCCGACCTCCGGGGTCGACCCGCTCGGCCGGGCCCGGCTCTGGCAGACCATCGGCGACGCGATTAGCGCGGGCGCCGGCGCGCTGGTGTCGACGCACTACCTGGAGGAAGCGACGGAATGCGACCGGCTGATCATCATGGCCGACGGAGAGGTCGTCGCCGACGGAACGGCCGCCACCATCATCGGTGACACAAAGGTGACGGTGGTCGAGACCGCACGCTGGGCGGCCGCGTTCACCCGGCTGGAACAGGCTGGCCTGCCGGTCGCCCTGGCCGGCCGGACGCTGCGGCTGCCTGGCGTGACCCCGGCGGAGGTCAGGGAGGTGCTGAGCGGGCCGGCGCCAGCCTGGCAGGACGGGGCTACCGCCACCGCGCCGGCCTACCGCATCTCGATAGCCCCGGCGACCCTGGAGGAGCGGTTCTTCGAGCTCGCCAGCGCCGCCCGGCCGGCTCAGCGGCAGCCGGGCGTCCCGGCATGACGACGTCGCGCCGTCAGCTGCCCGGCCGCCAGCGCGGGCCGGCAGCTCGGACCGGGCGGCGGGCAGGCGACAGCGGCACCCGCGAGGCGATCCTGCAGGCGGCCAGGGTGCAGTTTGCCGATCGTGGCTACGAGGGCGCCACCATCCGGGCTATCGCCGCCGCGGCCGCGGTGGACCCGGCGCTTGTGCACCATTTCTACGGAACCAAGGAGCGTCTGTTTGCCGCCGCGATGCAGCTCCCCGTTGTGCCGAGCGAGGTCATCACGGCTGCGCTAGCGGACCGGCCGGCCGGGCAGCCCGTTGGCGCACACCTCGTCCGCACGGCGCTGGCGCTCTGGGACAGCCCGGGCGTCCGCGAGGCGTTCGTCGGCATCCTCCGCTCGGCGGTGACCAGCGATCAGGCAGCGGTCATGCTGCGCGAATACGTCACCGGGGCCATCCTCGCCCCGGTGGCGAGCCTCTCGGGCGGCACTGACCCCGGGCAGACCCCGTTCCGTACCGCTCTTGTTGGTTCGCACATGCTCGGGCTGGCCATGGCCCGGTACATCTTGCAGCTTCCGCCGGTGGCGACTGCCGATGCCGACGCGCTCGCCGAGGCGGTCGGGCCGACCATCGACCGCTACCTGACCGGCGACATCGACGGCGGGTCCTGATCAGGATCCGCCAGTTCGGGCTGCCGCCAGGTCAGCGGCGCTGCCAGAGCGTGACGGTTATGCCGCGGAAGTGCCGGGTGCTGATCAGGGTGAAGTACTGCGCGAGCGCCTGGCTCTCCTGCCGGAGCAGGCTGGTCGGCAGGGTCGGCGACGGCCGGGCGCCGATCACCCAGATCCGGCGATACTCCAGCATCAGCGGCAGGGTGGCAGCGAACGACTTGTCCGTGCCGCGGAAATCGCCGGTCTGCCGGGGCGGCACCGCCACCGCGAAATCAGTGACCTTGGTGAAGTCCTGCGGGTAGCCGAGCTCGGCCTTGCGGAAGAACGTGTCGAAGTAGAGCACGCCGTCCCCGGCGTGTGCCTGCGCCCCGACATAGCGCGAGGGCCCCCCGAAGTCGTACGCCCGGCTCTGGGGAGTGCGAACCCGGCCGTCCGGGCCCAGTTGCAGCACGAGGGCCAGGACGCAGAGCACGACACCCGGCAGCCAGATCACAGCGCGCCGGACGCCCGGCACGGCGAGCCGCCCGGAGATCCACTGCCCGACGCGGTAGACGCCCGCGCCGGCCAGCAGGGCGGCGCCGGCCTCCCCGTACAGCACGTACCGGTCGACGTAGAGCGGGTGCAGGACCCGTGACTCGGCGAGCAGCAGCAGCGCCGGGATCACCAGCAGCGGCGCGGCTACCGACGGCAGGCTGACACCGCCGCGCCACCATGGGGCCGCAGCGCTGCCAGGTTCTGGCGGCACCGCGCCGACGGGGCGATCCCCTCGTACCGGCTCCGCGGAGCTGCCGGGGAGCACCGCGACCACGGCGCAGAGAAACACCAGCACCGCGAGGATGGTGGTGGCACCGAAGTAGTCGTGGAAGAGCGTCTTCAGGGCCTGGATGCCAGGTGGCGGGATCCAGCCGATGGCGCCGTGCTCGGCGATGCTGAGCGCGAGCAGCGGCAGGACCACGACACCGCCGGCGACCGCAGCGTACAGCCAGTGCTGGAAGACCCGGCGGCCGTACCGCGACAGCAGCACTGTCACGCCGTGCGCGGCCAGCATGAGCAGCGCCATCTCGTTGAGGTAGCTGCTGACCGCCACCAGGACCGCGTAGCCGATCCACCACCGTCGTGCCTGCGGCGGCTCGCCAGATCGCTCGGCTACCTCGGCCCGCAGGGCCTGCACGAGGACCAGCGTCGTCGCGGCGACGCCAGCCAGCACCATGGCGTACGACCGGGCCGTCTGCGCGTAGAACGAGATGGTCGGGGTCAGCGCCATGATCAGCCCGGCGAACAGCGCCGCCCAGCCCGACCCGGTCAGCTGCCGGGCGAGGACGGATACGAGCGCCACCGCGATGACCATCGCGATCACCGACGGGACGCGCAGCGCGGTCGGGCCGCTCCCGCCGATCGCCACCCAGACGTGCATGAGCAGGTAGTACAGCCCATGCACCGCGTCGACGTGGCGGAGCAGGCGCGCGAGATCCCGGAGATTGAGCAGAGCGGCCCAGCGGGTGGCAACCTCGTCGTTGCCCATCGACGAGTCGCGGGTCAGGCCCCACAACCCGGCGACGGTCATGACGGCGGCAGGCAGGAGCACCGGTGCGTACCGGGCCACATAGGCCGCCCACGGAGGCAGACCCCGCCGCTGGATTCCGGCTGATGCAGACGAAGGCTGCGTAGCCTGCCTGGCGGCCGCGCGCGTCGCGGCTGCCTCGTTCCCGCCGGCCAGCGCCGAGCTCACTGATTTTCCGGAAATTGGCGTTCTGGCGGCTGGTGTTCCGTCGGCTCGCCGACAGAGGCAGCAAAGGTCTGCCGCCAGCGCTCGGGCGAGTTGAAATCGGCTGCCGCGGCCCGGTAGTCCGCGGCAAGCCGCGCCCAGCGGCGGGCCAGGCGCCGGTGCAGCACGAGGCCGCGCCAGGCCAGCGCGCGGAACTGGCTCCGGTCGCGGATGAGCCAGGTGGCGCTCGCGTTCTCGGCCGAGGAGACGAGCGCGCTGTCCAGCGTGGCAAGAACCCACCACGACGCGTCCTGGTACGGCAGCGCCATCTGCGGGCGTTTCGCGGCACCCGGCCGGGGTGTCCGGAACTGGCGCAGCGTGCCGCGCCCGGCCTTGGTCAGCAGGTTGAGCTTGTTCGTCGGCGTGGTGTTGTGCTTGAGCGAGTCCGGGGCCTTGCGCCGCGGCGGCGGGAAGCTCTCCAGGTCGGCCTGGTAGCGGGCGTCGGGATACTGGGTCCGCAGCTCGCGAAGCTGGCCGAGCCTGGTTGACAGGGTGCGGTGCAGGTGGTCAGGGCCGGTCAGCACGTCCTCGATGGCCAGCTGCTGCAAGGCGGTCGTCGAGTAATACATGGAGAGCAGCGACTGGAGCTGCCGCTCCCGGCTCTCGGTGATCACCGCGCCGCCGTGCTTGTGGGGCGAATGGAGCAGGGCGGTCACCAGGCGATTGCGGATGTGGAAGTAAGCCTGCCAGTCCCTCGAGTCGTCCTTGTCATCCCACGGGATCTGCCAGGAGGCGACGCCCGGCAGGGACACCGTCGGGTAGCCCCGGTCTCTGGCGCGGATGCCGTACTCGGCGTCATCCCACTTGATGAACACCGGGAGCGAGAGGCCGATCTCCGCGATCACCCGCACCGGGATCAGGCACATCCACCAGCCGTTGTAGTCGGAGTCGGCGCGCCGGTGCAGCCACGGCGTATTGCGGAGGTTGCGCCGCCCGAAGTCGTGCCGCGCCTTGGTGTTGGGAGCCGCTCCCCACCACCAGGCCCAGGGCTCGACGGCCTCGGCGTAGGCGTGCAGCAGCGTACGGTCCACCAGGCTGAACATGTGGCCGCCAACGATCGTCGGCCGCCGCGCCAGGTCGGCGAACGTCGCGGCGCGCAGGATCCCCTCGGCGTCGAACTGGACATCGTCGTCCATGATCAGGACATAGTCGCTCTGCCCGGCCCGGACCGTCTCGTCCATGGACCGGGAGAAACCGCCAGAGCCGCCGATGTTGCCTTGCTCGATCACCTGGACCCGGTCGCCGAGGTGCTTGGCGGCGTCGGCGAAGCCGGGCTGGTCGCGGACCTTCTCGGTGCCCTGGTCGATCACGTACACCTTGTCGAGCAGGCCGTGGATATCGGTGGCGTCACCCAGCGTGCGCAGCTGCTCGAGCACCTCTTGGGGCCGGATGCAGGTGATGCCGATGCTGACCCGGCCGGGCCGGGCCGGGCTCGTTTCGGCGAGCCAGTCCGCCTCGATGAGCGCGGTGCCCTGCGAGCCCGACACGATGTCGAACCAGTACCAGCCGCCGTCGATAAACGGAGTGAGCGGCAGGGTCCGCTGGATCGTCGTCGGCTCGCCCGACTCGACGCTGATGGTCTCCACCGGATAGCTGAAGCCCTTGGCCGTCGACCGGTACAGGATGACCCGGCACTCCCCGGCCAGGCGGATGCGCAGCGTCGCCGACGTCACCGTGGTCCACCGCCGCCAGTAGCTGGCCGGGAAGGCGTTGATGTAGGTAGCGAACGACACCCGGCTGCCGGGAGTGATCAGGGCGCTGCGCCGGGGCCCGGCGTGCTCGGTGATCTGCGCGTCCACGTCCGGACCGAACTGGATGATGTGCTGCGCCTCGCCGACCGCCGCGCTGGCCACCGGCGCGCTCACCGCTGTGGCCTTCTTGCCGGTCTGCGCTTCCATCGCCAGCTCGGCGGCGAGCTCCCCGGCACCGCGCTCGGGATTGGTCTCGACGTACAGCGGAACGACGTCGAGGTCGTCGCCAGGGAAGACGACCCGCTGCAGGACCCGCAGTGTGGTCTCGGGGGCCTCGCGCGACATGTCCGTGCCCGTCACTGGCCGGCCTCCGGCTCAGTCAGCGGCTCGCCGTCGGCGAAGTGCGGGCGCAGCCGGTTCTCGTACATGCTGAGCGCGGAGGCTATAGCCATGTGCATGTCCAGGTACTTGTAGGTGCCAAGGCGGCCGCCGAACAGGACGCCGCGCTCACGGTCGGCCATCTCCCGGTAGCTCAGCAGCCGTTCCCGGTCCGCTGCCGTGTTGATGGGGTAGTAGGGCTCGTCGTCGCGGATAGCGAAGCGGGAGTACTCGCGCATGATCACTGTCGCGTCGTCCGGATACCAGTCGCGCTCCGGGTGGAAGTGCCGGAACTCGTGGATGCGGGTGAAGGGGACATCGTCCTCGGCGTAGTTCATCACCGGCGTGCCCTGGTAGTCGCCGGTGGGCAGCACCTCGAGCTCGAAGTCGAGAGTGCGCCAGCCCAGGTCGCCGGCGGCATACCCGAAGTAGGCGTCGAGCGGGCCGGTGTAGACAACCGGGACGTGCCCGACCATGCCGGAACGGAGGTCAGCGAACTCCGTGTTCACCTGCACCTCAATCCCCGGATGGTCGGCCATGCGCTCCAGCCAGGCAGTGTAGCCATCGGT
>Ga0123356_10007755_pt1 | contig 10691 bp, 12 predicted proteins | sample TergutEmb28metaG_2_FD_92546 | JGI IMG/M metagenome (GOLD analysis project Ga0123356, IMG submission 92546) | Embiratermes neotenicus P3 segment gut microbial communities from Petit-Saut dam, French Guiana - Emb289 P3 | ecosystem: Host-associated > Arthropoda: Insects > Digestive system > Gut ... | reverse complement strand
GCGCGAGCGAAAGCCCCCACTGCTGCCGGGCGAGCTGCTGGATAGCGTCCATGGCACGCGAGACACTCTTCACCATGGGCAGCAGCAAGGGCCAGTCCGCATCGCCGGTGTCGAGATAGCGCTCGAACGTGTACGCGATCAGCGCGTCCTCGCGGCGCCCGCCGAACAGCGGCTCGAAGGGTACCTGCCGCACGATGGCCAAGGGCGTGTGCAGCGCCTCGGCGAGTCGCACGGACACCGCGGCCTCCGGTGGCAGGGCGCGTGCAGTCGTGCTGTCGTACCCGGGCTCCCAGGAGCCCCCGTCGATGAACAGCAGCGCCCGGGTGGCCGGCACCGCGAGATGCCGAGGCCGCACGAGGAACAGCTGGTGTTTCCAGACGATGCCGCGCCAGGTCTGTGAGTTGAGGATGGCCTCGACATAGTCCGCGCCATGGAACCGACCGCTCTGTATCGTGTGGAAGGCGTAACTGGCATCCGGCCGGGTCACGTATCGACTGAGCTCGTCACCGGCGCGCGCGGGTGACAGCGGCGCAAGAACACCGCAGGTCACGAGGGCGGTCCAGGCCGGCCAGATCCACGCGCCGGGGCGGCGCAGGGCGCAAAGACGTTCAGCGCGCATGCAGAGTCTCCATCGGCGTGGCGAAGTAGCCCGGCCCGACCAGCAACTCGTGCGTCATCCACAGCGGCAGGGCGTAGAACAGCGTCAGCGAGATCGCCGCATGTGCGACGCCCAGCACAAACACGTACGGCACGCGACGGTACAGCGTGCACGAAACGAGACCGAGGATGAACGTGACACCGATGAGCAACGGATTGGGCACATGAAACAGCGCGAACACGCACGCGGCGGCGAGCGCAGCCCCGCGCCAGCTCGCGAGGACGTCGAGTGACCGGCGATAGAAGAAGCACAACAACCCGTACTGCTGCGCAGTGCCCCAGACCACGTGCCAGGGCACATCCAGCGGCAGGCTGGCAGGCTCGAAGTGCCAGGCGCCGAGCGCCGCACCCGCTGCCAGCGGCAGGCCCATGGCGATGGCCAAGGGCACGCAGGCCTGGCGGGCTGCGCTGCGCCAATTGTCCAGCCGCAGCCCCACTTCGCGTGCGCTTTCGTGGTGGCGGACATGGCTGATGTAACACAACGCCAGGAACAGCAGCATCACCACGAGGTGACCGCCCGGAAACAGACCCTGCCAGATCCAGATGTATGACAGGACCAGCGCGAGCATCGCCAGTATTTCGGCCAGCGCCCCGGCGCGTGAAACGCGCGAAGCGCTGCTTACCGCATCTAACGAAACCATAGGCTCCTGCCACGGACCTAAGCGCTCAAGCTGCAGCTCGTCTCCGCACAGCGGTGCGCCGAGGTTCGCCGCCATCCGCTGGCACGACATCCATGATAGTACGGTGCGTTCAAACGTTCGCCCACTCCATGAGCGCCGTTGCCGCCCAGCTCAGGTCGACATTGCAACCCTTCAGGCATTTTGTCCGCGTCGGTGAAGCTGACGACATTCCGGTCTCCATCTGCGCGTGACAGTCCGTGACGCGTAACCGCGGTGATTGGCCACGCCCTGCGCGCGTTGCGCTCGTCTGGATCGAAACACATGTGGAACATGCTGCATCGATCGGCCCGCTTAGCATCTGCGCCACGAACACGGCCCTAGCGATGTCCGAGATCCACGCTGTGCTCAGCCGCGGCAGCTCGAGGAGCTTGAGGAAGAAATAAACCAGCGCAAAGGTGACCACCGCGATCGCCGCGAAAGCGGCCGCCTGCAGGATGCGCAGCCAGGCTCTGCTCCGGTGGGAATATGAGCGCGGGCGTCGCCTGCATTTCGAAGCGCCGCGTGCGCAGTCAGGACACGTTTCCGAAGCGTCAGGCTCGATGCGAGGGCGTTCATGATCCGCCAGGACGTCTCGCCAGATCGCGCGTCATGTGCACGGCCGCTGAGCCGGGGACAGCAGGCGGAACCTAACGCACGCAGCCGCGACCGACGCGCAGCGCAGCGGCGAGCCCGCACATCTCCTGCGGCTGACCGATGCCGCGGATAACTTAGCTAATCGAACCGAATCCCACGCATGACACGCATAACACACATAACTGGAGCGCCTGTCATGCCGAACAGATCGTTATTGACCTTACCTATCGAAAGATGACTGGTTCGCACGTCCGATCAATGCCCTACACTGTGGATAAAAGATTCACAGAAAGGCATGTGCTGCTCGAAGTACGATGCCAAAGGCACTGAAGTTACAGCAATTCCAATTGCACATCGCTACGATGGGTTGTTGATAAACTGAATGACAAAGCACAAATCGACCCTACCGTCGCCGATATGCGACGTGATTCTCAGAAACTTTACCCCTGCGTTGGTGTAGGATCGCGCGCTGACCGAAGGGCAGCGTTTCCGCAGGTCCACGATTCGCGGCGGGCGCTGAGGGACAACCAAGAGTCTGGGGAGTGCAGCATGCTAATTCTGACAAGGCGGCCGGGAGAGTCAGTCAAGATTGGCGACGAGGTGACCGTTACTGTGCTCGCCGTAAAGGGCAACCAGCTGCGCCTCGGATTCACGGCGCCCCAGAACGTAGCCGTGCACCGCGAAGAGATCTACGAGCGCATACAGGCCGAGAGACTCGCAAACCTCTCGCATGCGAGAACTACAACTTTCGCCTCGGCGAGAGTTCATCGCTAGAACTGGCAATTTCCTCCCGAGAATGAACGCCGCCCGCCGAAGCGGACGGCCTTCTCGGCGGCTGCCCGCGGCGGCGGCATTGGGTTGCTCAGGCTGACGGGAGCGCGGTCAGACTGCACGCCGGGTTCACGGTGATTTTAGTGCGCGACGCGCTCGTCACCGGCGATCCTCGGGCGCGCCGGTGGATTCTGGCAATCTCACAACAGATCGAGGCACGCGGCGGTGTCGGCAGTCGTCGCGACGCTCGAACACTGCCAAAACTCCTCTTGCGTGACCGACGGAGCTTGTCCCGCAGACGCTGAAGAAGTAGCGGGACCCGTTGGCGCACTCGTCGCGTTCGCACCTGGTGCATACGCGCTCGGTGAAGCCGCAGCCTGTGAAGTCGCTGTCTCCACACTCAACGTGCTCGCGCTCGGCGTCGTTGCCGTCGACGTGGTCGTTGGCTTCGGGTTGGTCGAAGTCGTCGAGTTGGTCGTTGCCGTCGACGTAGTCGCCGGCCCCGGGGGCGTCGTCGCGACGGTAGTTGACGCTGTCGGGCCCGGCGCGATCATGCTGGGTGCCGTTGTCCCGAGCGTACTGAATGCCGTCGGGCCTGACGTGATCGTGCTGGGCGCCGTCGTCCCGAGCGTACTTGATACCGTCGGGCCCGACGCGATCGGGCCGAGTGCCGTCGCCGGCTGCAACATCGTCGGTGGTGCGTACGACAATGGACTGCCCCCTTGGGGGGTTGTCTGCGCACGCGCCGTCTGACCCACCGCCACGAAGCCGAGCCCGAGGCTGCAGAACACAAAGGTAGCCCGCCTCATGATGCATGAGAGGATACGCAACGCGCGGAGTTCAAAACGGCCGGCATCACCCAAGAGTTTCAAGCTCGAGCGTTGCCTGGGCCAGTAACGCGCGCGCGGCCTGCCCCGGTTACTCCAGATATCGAACCGAACAGCGCAGGCTTGCACTCGAAGACGACGGCAAACACAGTCAAAGCCCGATCCGCGCGCGCCCGATGCCAATGCCATCGTTCAGACCAATTCTCGCGTCAATCTGCCGAGGTGTCATTCCACGCACCGGCGGGAGGTGTGTTTCGGACGGGCTCGTCCGTGGTGCCAGTTCGAGCCTTCTTGTCCGCATCCGCAATGCCCTTCTGCACGCCCTGCGGCTCTTGCTCAATAGCAGAGTCTCTGCTGGTCGCACAGCCGCGATACTCGCGTGCGTCGGTTTCCGGTGAATTGCGCTCGCCAGGAGCATGGGACTCCACCGCTAACCTCCTGTCTACTGGTTGCCTTGCAAAAGTTTCCTTGACGGCGGCGCACTCCCACAAGGTAAGGCAGGGTCGCGACGGTCAGCGGTAAGGCATCCAGGCGACCGAGCGCAGCAATCCGGGCGCTGTGGTTTTCAACGACCCAGTCGAGCTGGCGGTACAGGTCTCATCGCTGCCGACACCGTTGTCCCTCATAGCTGACGGTGCTTCAAGAAACCCGTTCCCGCGCTGCGGGTACTCACGTGTGTTGTGACCGTGGCAGCAGAGAATCGTGAACTGTTGGGTGCATGGCTCTGATGAGCGTCGAGCGTCGCGCATGGCTTCTGTTCGGACTCCTGCTGCTCGCGGGCACGGCGGCTGGACTCACGTGGTATCTCATCGCATCCACTCACTACGCCACCTTTGAGATTCGCACCGCAGACCCCGTGTCGGGTCTGATCGCTGACTCTCCCGTTGAATTCCACGGTGTCGAGGTCGGCAAGGTGCGACGCGTGCGGCTCGTCGAGCCGCGTTCGGTCAGCATCCTGCTGAACGTCAGCCGAGATGCGCCGGTCACCACGGCTACCGTAGCGACTATCACCGCACGCGGGCTGGCGACCCGCGGCTTTACGGGTTACGTTTACGTTGCCTTGGAAGACACCGGTGGAGACCGGCGGCCACTCGCCGCTCCGCCCGGGGAGTCTTATCCGTTGATTCCCACCACTCCCTCCCGATCGATCAACCTGGATACCACCATCAGCGAGGCGCAGCAGGATGTGCAACAGCTGACCGACCTGCTGCATTCCGTGCTCGACCAGAAGACCATCGGAACGCTCAAGCGCTCCGTTGATGACCTGCAGAAGGTGGCGCAGGTTCTCGCAACCAATAACCGCAGACTCGACACCATGATCGCGAGCGCTGAGCGGACCACCGTGAACGCGGAGCGGGTGAGCCGTGACGTCACGCCGCTGCTGGAGTCCAGCCAACAGGTCGTCAAGGCTCTGCAGGATCAGGTCCTGCCCGAGACCGATGACGCCATCGTCAGAGTCAGCGAGTTGTCCAGTTCCCTCAAGGAGCTCAGCACCGAGATTGAGCGCAATCCGGCGCTTCTGGTCCGCGGCAGAACTCCGCCAACGCCGGGGCCGGGTGAACGGAAGTGACACCCTCAGCGCCGCCTGCCGGCGCGCGCCTGGCGTAGTGACTGCGTGCCTTGCTGTCACTGGCTGCGCGCTGCTGTCGTCGCCGCCAAAGGTCAGCGTCGAGAAGGCGGTCTTGACCGAAGTGCCGCACGACCTGCCGCAGCGCACGAGCCGCGCGGACACGGTCCTCGTGTTTCCCCCAAAAACGACGCCGCTTTACGACACAACGCAGATGGCTTACAGCACTCAGCCCCACGAGATCGCATATTTCAGCGAGCGTGAATGGGGTGAGACACCGTCCCAGATGCTTCATCCCCTGGTAGTGAGGACACTGGAGAACACCCATGCCTTCCGTGCGGTGGTGGCCGAGCCGTTCGCTGCGCACTACACCTATGCTCTGCGCACGGAGATTCTCGAGCTGCTCCAGGATTTCAGCTCTGACCCCGCAATCCTGGTGCTGTCGCTGCGGTTCCAGCTGACCGACTACGGAGCCAAGACACTCATCGCCACCAAGGAGGTCTCGGTGCACGAGACCATGCGTGAAAGGAATTCCTACGCGGGTGTAATGGCTGCCAATGAGGCTACCGCGAAGGCCCTGCAGCAGATGGCCCAGTTCGTGCTGCAGGCGACCGATACGCCGCGTGAGTAGCCTCCGTACCCGGTAGCATCTTTCTCAGGGTGTTATCCCGCAGCAGGAAATGGTGTCTGAGAGCGGCTCCGATGTGCGCCGCCATGCAAACCATCAGGGCGTAGCCCAGGTACCGGTGTAGGTCGACGAGTGTGTGGAACAAACGGTCGTCGTACGGCACCAGATCCGGCAACGTGAACAGTCCCAGAACCGACACCGGAATCCCCGTCGCCGACGACATCAGCCAGCCCGTCAGGGGCAGCGCGAGCATCAGCGCATAAAAACATAAATGCACCAGTCGCGCGATCACCTTCTGCCAGTCGGGCAAATTCGCCACCAGGTCGGGTAAGACGTTGCCGACGCGCCAGAGGAGCCGCGCAGCGACCAGCGTCAGCGCGACGATCCCAAGCTGTTTGTGGTAGAGAATGAGTCTGATCTTCCAGGTGTCGAAGCCGACATCCGGCAGCCTCGTCATATACAGACCCAACGCCACGAGCACACTCAGCAGCAGGGCCATGAGCCAGTGCAGCGCCATGGCAACCGCCCCGTACCGTCGCTCGCAATTTTGCAGTTGTGCCACTCGTTGTTGCTGCTGCGGCAGCCCGCAGGTTACCGATCTTCGATGATGCCCGACTCTCGCAGCCTCAGCGAGGCCGCAGAGACCACTGTCGCAGGCTGCAGCCGGGCATCTCAGCGAGCGCCAGGCCGTACGGCAGCACAGGCACTGTGGAGCATAATCAACGTGCCAATGCAACATCCATGGAATCCGAGAACGGCAACCAACGACAGGGGTTCCGCGCTGCACGTGCTGCGCCGGAGCTGACGTGGCCCGCGCACTGCAACGGCGCAGCGCGTCCGCCCGGCAGGCGCGCGGAATCCTGCGCAGGCAGGTGAAGAAAGGCCTGAAAGAACTCGCCGGCGGCGATCGAGCGACCGATGCAGACATCCATGAGGCCCGCAAGCGCATCAAGGAGGCGCGCGCTACGCTGAGACTGCTGCGCAAAGTGCTGTCGCGCGCCGACTATCGACGGGAGGACCGGCTGCTGCGCGACGCCGCACGCCCTTTGAGTGCGGCGCGCGATGCCAAGGTCCTGGTCGAGGCCTTTGACGGCTTGGGGCAACGCCATCACCGTGCCCGGCACATCAAGGGAGGGCAGCGGTTGCGCCAGGCTCTGGTGAACGCAAAAGGCCGGGCGCGCTGCGCTCTGACGGATGGGCGCGGCGTGCGTCGCACCGACAAGCTCCTGCGCAGGGCACGCGCACAAGTCAAGCACTGGCCGCTGCGCCACGACGGATGGCGGCCCGTGGCAACGGGTGCGGTGCGGCGCTACACCAAAGGGCGCCGCGCATTGCGGGACGTGCGCAGCGAGCGCACCGCCGAGCGGCTGCACCACTGGCGCAAGCAGGCCAAGTACCTGTATCTCCAGCTCGAGCTGCTCGCGCCGATCTGCGCCCCGTTCATCGCACGCCTGGCGCACGAGCTGCGCCGACTGTCGGATGACCTCGGCGAAGACCACGATCTGGCGATGCTGCAGGAGAGCGTCGCGGCGCTGGCACGCGACGTTCACCACGAAGTCAATGCAACCACATTCCTGAGCCTCATCGAGCGCTCTCGCAGCCACCTGCAGCGCAGGGCTCTATCGCGAGGTGGGCGGCTGTACCGTGGGCGCCCGGCGCGGTTGGCAGCGATATTGGGCGTTTAGGCGCTTTTGCTGCGCCCGCCGGCGAGCCGCTTGAGAACGCCGCGCAGCGGTCGCTCGCTCCGCAGGTATTCCTTCCATGCCTTGGACCGCGCGATCAAAGCTGGAACCGTCCGCACCGTATAGCGCGCCGGATCAAGGCCCTTTCGCACCTGCGTCCATTGGAGCGGCATCGAAACCGGTGCACCGGGGCGCGCCCGGGGCGAGAGCGGGGCCACCGCGGTGGCCGTACGGTCGTTGCGCAGATAGTCCAGAAAGATCCGGCCGCTGCGCTCTCTCTTGGTCATGGTCGTCAGGTATTTCGCGGGACTGTCGGCGGCCATGCGTTCGCAGATCTCGCGCGCCAGGGCCTTTGCCTCGGGCCAGCCGATCCTGTCGCGCTTGGACACCGTGAAAGGGGTCACGAGATGCAACCCCTTGCCGCCGGTGGTCTTGCAGAACGGCTCGAGATCAAGCGCGTCCAGGCGCTCCTTCAGTTCCAGCGCCGCGGCGATGACGCGATCGAAAGGTACATTGGGCGCGGGGTCGAGATCGAAGACGAAGCGCCCGGGTATGTCCGGGTGACCCGGCGCGCAATTCCAGGGATGCAGCTCCAGCGCGGCCACCTGCGCGAGCGCCGCCAGAGCTTCGATGCGGTCGATCTCGAGATACGGCTTGCGCTCGCCCGCGACCTTGACCACATCGAGAAGGTCCGATGCACCGGGCATGGCATGACGCTGAAAGAAGCGCTCGCCTTCGATCCCGTCAGGCGCGCGCACGATCGAGCAGGGTCGCCCGCGAACGTGTTCCATCATCCAGGGCCCTACCGTCTGGTAATACTTCGCGAGCTCCAACTTCGTGATGGGATCACTGCCGCGCCTGGCTGGCCATAGTGCTTTGTCCGCATTCGTGAGCGGCACCCCCAGAACCTGGGGCAGCGATTTTCCGGCATCCTTTGTCCTGCGCGACCTCGGTGCTGTCGCGATTGAGGCTGTAGCCCGCGTCCCGCTGGGTGCTCGATCGGAGGTCCACTTCGCATCGGAATCGAGTGATCCGCGCCGCAGCATGAAGGGCCGCGGTCTACGCCCCCTTCCGGCGGCAATCTCCGCCATCGCACGGCCGGAAGCCACCGAGTGGTCGGCGTCGTGAGCGCGACCGGGCTCCCCTTCACGGTCGAACTCATCGTGTCGTTTGATCAGCAGCCAGTTGCTGCGCTTGGTGTTCGCCTTGTCGGTGCGCATGCGCACCAGTATCCATTTTCCTTTGAGACGCGTGCCGTAGAGCTCAAACCTCAGATCTCCCTTGCGGAGCATGTCAGTGCCGGATAGGGGTCCCTCAGACTCCCAGAACCCGCGATCCCACAGTTGGACGGTGCCGCCGCCGTATTGTCCCTTGGGAATGGTGCCCTCGAAATCGCCGTAATCGAGCGGATGATCCTCGACCTGGACCGCGAGGCGCTTGACCTTGGGATTGAGCGATGGGGCTTTGGTGACCGCCCAGGATTTGAAGACGCCATCGAGTTCCAACCGCAGATCGTAGTGCAAACGTCGCGCGGCGTGCTTTTGGATCACAAAGCGCCTGCGGAGTGCCGGAGCGACTTTGTGCTGGCCACTGGGCTCGGGGGTTTGCGCAAAGTCCCGCTTGGCGCGATAGCTCGCAAGTTTCCGGGTGGCCATGGACTCCTTCCCGGCATCATGGCGGATGCCGACGCCAGCGGCATGAAGCCGCTTACGGGTTCGGCTCGGTGGCAGCGCGCTGCGGCTCGGTGAGTGCTTTGGCTATTGGATACGCGGCCTCGACCTGGTCGCGGCAGTTCTTCTGCGTCGCGTCGTTCAGACCCTCGCACGCCGCCAACGCCACTTTGCGCGCGCCCTCCGCTTCGGTGTCCACGACCTTTTGCGTGTCCTGGGCGCTGACCGGCGCAGCCTGCGATGGCTCGGACGGCTCATCCGCGGCGACGGCGAGTTTGATCCGCGCACCGCTCTCGCGCGCCGCAGCAATGTCTGGGTCGATCCTTACGGGACTTTCGGCCCTGTGACACGCCGTTGCGACTTGGAGCGTGCAGAGCGCCGTCAGGAACGCGCTCATCGGTTTATGCATGAGTGAAAGGCCTCCTCAACCACCGTCCTCAACGCCAGTCTCACGCCTCGCCGCCGGTGCGGGAGGACCGCCTACCCCACTCCATAGCCGAACGACCCGCCCAGAGTCCGATCACAAGGACGAAGAGTGCCGCGACTCCGAAAGCCGCCCACGGCCGCTCACGCAGGTAGGCGCTGGCGGACGCGCCACCTTCCCTGACGTCCCTCTCTCCGCGCACCTGTGCCGCAGCACGGCGATTCACTGCAGCGCTCGCGGCGGCCAAGGCACGTTGGGTCCGGGAGCGCAGCCGACCCAGATCCGAATCCGCGGCGGCATCGACGCGCCGCAGCAGCTCATCAACCGTGGCGATGAGTGTCTGCACCTCTTCCATGGTGGCACGGGGCGTGGGGTAGTCGAGCACCCTCTCCACGCCCTCTGCCTCGGCGGAATCACTCACCCTGACTGGAGCGTCCATGGTCTCCACTCTCTATAACGGGAACTCTGCACACGAGCCTGCAACCCGTCGATCAGTCGCCGACGTTAGTCCGCGTAAGTGGAACCTTACATCAGCAAGCCCGGTCGGGCGCCATAACGGCGGCATGCAATGGCTCAAAGTGCCGAGGGCAAGGCGTAGCCGTCGCCGGGTGCTACGACTCCTTGTTGGCAATCGAGCTTGACCATCGAGCAACGTTCACAACGGAGCAACGTTGACAAGCGAGCGAAGCCTCAGACTGGCGGTTCACAGCGGCGCTGTAGTTGAGCAGGGATTGGGCCGAGGCTCGCCAGCAGGGCCTGCAACCGGGCCAATCAGCGCTGCGATCGGCTGCAGGCATACTCACTACTCAAGAGCGACCGAACAGCTTCCGCAGCTCTCCCTTGGCGCGCTCGAGAGTGCGTCGGCGCTCGGCGGTCAGACCGCGACCTCCACGGTTGATCTGGAAGTTGAGCATCGACATGGCCGACTGAAATGGTCTTGCCTTGCGACGATGACTCGCAAGCGCGGCGCGCTTGAGCGACGCCGCAATGGCGTGGGCAGAGCGTTGCTTGAAAATGCCAGGCTCGAGATCCAGCGCGTTGCTGGTCCTCATTACCTGAGCAGACCAGCGATTGACCGTCCTCTTCCCGGTCGGCCGCGAGCTCCTTCGGGCTTTCGCCTTCATGGTTCATCTCCACCCTTGCCACGCAGCTGGCATTCTCCCGCATCGGGCAAGCAAAGAGGCAAACGACTTCCACCCTCAAGAGAATGCG
>Ga0123356_10007754_pt1 | contig 10691 bp, 4 predicted proteins | sample TergutEmb28metaG_2_FD_92546 | JGI IMG/M metagenome (GOLD analysis project Ga0123356, IMG submission 92546) | Embiratermes neotenicus P3 segment gut microbial communities from Petit-Saut dam, French Guiana - Emb289 P3 | ecosystem: Host-associated > Arthropoda: Insects > Digestive system > Gut ... | reverse complement strand
TGACGGTAAAGTATGCCTGTACGGTTGGTCGCCGGGGTCGTCGTGCCGTTGTAGCGTTGCGCAACCTCCTGGATCATCTGACCTTTTGCGTCATAATAGGAAGAGGTCTTGAGCCATACTGCATTCGAGGTGTATTCGTTCCCGTCCAATACCTTGACACGGCTGCCGGTGGGTAAACCAAGCGGAGTCGTCAGATAAACCGAGGTGGTGGCCTGACCAACTTCTGCGCCCATGGCCGTAAACGAAAGCGGTGCGGAATAACTGTATCGGTCGTACCAGGTGGTGGAAAGAACATCATTTATGGTGATGCTTAAGGTCTGTGCTGTGTTGCTGTAATCGTTAATGGCCCCGCCGGAGATAAGTTTTTCGGGATAGGCTACCGTTTGGTAGGCTGTTCTCAGATTGGCAGGGGTGCTGCTGTTGGCTACTGTGCCCCGGTACACTTCCCGTCCCAACCGGTCGTATCGCGTAAATGACCAGCGCTTGCTAACCGCAGCCGCCTGATTGGCATCCTGGCTGGCGATAAGGCGGTCGTTGGCATCATATACGTACGAGGTGATGCCTCCACCCGGAATAGACTTCTCGATCATGCGGTTGCGGTGGTCGTACTTGTATATATAACAGTCAGTTGCAGCGGGGGGAGAGGACAGTTGAGCCTTGGGGGGTATGACACAGCAGAGCAGGCCCATATCGTTATATACATAGGATGTCGTCAGAGGTTGAACGCCTGATTTATATATTCGTGTTTCGATCACCCGTCCCGACTTGTCTGTATAGCTTACGCTTATTCTACCGTCCGGGTCGGTAACAACGTTTTTAAACAGCGTGTTCTTGGGATAGTAGATGGTGAAAGACGGGGCTCCGCTGCTTGAGACCGTCCACAGTTTTACATCACTCACCGTATTGGTCTGGTAGTCGTAGCGGATGGTAGCGCCACCGGGAACAGCATATTGACCACCTCCCGGCAGGTATTGCTCTGTGAGACGTCCCAGGGGAGAGGATTCCCAGGTATAGCGGGAAGATGCAAAGCTGCCTTCGCCGCTGTACAGGGTGTTGTACCAGGTACTCTGTGCGGTTACGGCAGCACTGTACCAATTTCCCGAACCTACTGTTAGCGGAAAAACAAGGGCATCCTTGCTCTTGCGGCCTGCAAGGTCGTATTGCGTGTACATAATCTGGTCTTTACCGGTAGTTGAGCCATAACTCTCTACGGTTTGAACGGGACGAAAAATCCCATCGTAATAGGTATTGGTCCAGCGCTGGTTTGCTGTGACAAGAGCGGAAAGAGTGGTTACAGAAGAATCGGGCTGCGCTGCTTTGATATAGGTCGCCCCCTGGGTAGTGCCAATCCCATATTGGTATTGAGCTACAAGTCTGTTGTTCAAGTCAAATATTGTACTTAGGCGTGCACCCGGATCATAATTGTAAAAAGTGTTTTGTGCATGGGGGGCTACGGTCTGTTTAACCCCGTAAAGCGGCTTGTACAAAAAGCCTGAAACAAGGACGTCTGTTAATGACCGTGCATTGGATAACAGACCGGTTATGGAGACATCCGTGGGATTAATGTTGGCACTGACTGTTTCCAATGTACCTCCGAGCGCTGTGCTTAATTCACTCCATGTGGGTCCTGTGACTTGGGCTATTGGGTAAAGGTAGCCGTAACCCCAGAGGTAGCTGGTATGGATGTCCACATTTTGGGTCAGTGACCGCAAATTCCCCTTTGGGTCGTATTGAGTATACTGGAGGCGGGTTTCGGCAGTATTACTGCGTGTATTATATTTTAGCAATGAGGGACGGTACATGGGTGCAGGGGTGGTACCTTTGTTTCCATAGCTCATATCGTAGGTCTCCAACAGGGTTTCGACGCCCCCGATGCTTTTGTAATACCTCTTTTGTTCCATAATGGGTGCAATGATGTTGCGTTGCGCCATTTCATACGCCACGGGATTTCCGCCCAGTGTATAGTCGAATGGGTATTTAAATCGGGTAATATCGCTGCCCCCATCGCTCATCAAACGGGTAACGGCGCTTGGGTAGTAAAAATGAGGCGATGTATAGGTATAACTCAGTTCTTCGGTCAGTACCTCGGCGCCATAATAATGTTCCGTAGTTATCTTGGTAAGGTAACGGCCTCCTATGCTTTGGGTATAGTAGAAATAGAGTAATGGAGGGATGAGCTCAGTTGAAGGCAGATTACCGTTGTTTACCAAGTGATTAAATATTTGGTAATCGAACAGTTTACTATAGTTAGGAGAAAATAACGAGGTATCCCAGGTTGAATATTTGTGGAACCCCATGTTCAGGAGCAGGATCGGGGTCGTGCTCGCGTACTGGTAGGTAATCTTTTGCAGCATGGTGTTGCTGCCGTTAAAGATTTCTTTGCGTTGCAGTTTGGGCTCCACCCAGCTTACGCCGCTCTCGGAGAGGTGGTAAAACAAATCGGAGTGGTTGTAGCTTATTTCAGAACTGTTGGCAAAGTTTGGTGTAAATGTGACGGCAGTGGGAGCATCGAAGTAGGAGACTGTTTTGCCCGCCGTACCGCTGCTCACAACGATTACTTCCTCCATCCAGTCGTAGGTGACACGTTCGCCGGCCATACCCACATAGGATACCCATCGGGGCGTTACCATGCGATGACGATCTCCAAAGATCGTTTCAATTCCAAGCCAGGTTGATAAATCGATGAGCAAGGTAAGTAATCGATAAGAAATGATATTGTAATTGTCCTGATTGGGCCTGATGGGAATGCGCCCCGGCCCATAGTTATACTTAAACGATTGCAGAATAGAGGCGTCCGTATCCTTATGGGTAATGCTTTTAATCCTTAAACCTGAACCGTCCTGAAGGGTCACGGCTGTTTGCCGCTCATAACTGAAGTTGTTGGGTTCAAACTCAAAAACGGTAGAGCCACCGCTTAAGTAGGTAATTTTGTCTAAAAGGTCATTCTTGATTTGTGTACTGTTGGGTGTCCTGTTCACATTATAGCCAAAATTAACCGTGCGGGTAGAGTTCTGATCCGTTATGGAAAACGATTTGTAGGGCATGGGCATGAAACCGCCTATACTGGAGCCGTTGCAGTAGCCCCAATAATCGTACGATGAATAACCCGTAAAAAGGTTATGATAGTTTAGCGTGTATTTGTCTATCTCCACATTATCGGCCCCTTTTATAGATACTGAACTTAGCAATGTGTTGCCGGTGATTGCGCCATTGGTTTTATTGAAGGTCACTTTGCGTACCTGCTGGTTGCTCTTGTCATATACGGTAACCTCTTTAACTGTAAACTTGTTTGTTTCCAAAGTAAATACAACTTTTCCGTGGGCAAAAACAATCTCAGCCGGCATCAGCGATGAGTATGCAGCGCTGGGCCAGGTATTGGGTGATACCAAATATTGAACCTGATAGTTCATGATCAATGGATCGACAAGAAAAGAATTAAGATAACCATGAGGCATGTCGGTAAGGTAGTACCAGTAAGTGTCCATATTGACAGGCAAAATAACAGGTGTATAAGAAAAAGTGACGTTGTTGCCGTTGTCTTCACGGATTTTGGCAAGCATCCAGCCTGAACTTGATGTGTTTCCTGCATTGTCACTAGCAAATTCAATTTTGTTATCGCTTTGTTGTACACCGCCAAAATAGAAGCTTAACCCGGTATCGTCCCTGACTATAAATTTATTCATGTACGACATTGTTGACGACAAAGTCAATGAATCCAATTTGTAGGGTTTAATGGGTGAAAAAAGCGCCTTAAAAGGAGAGGACAACTGCTGGGGATTATCGCGCTGCAGGAAAAATGAACCGCTTGCGCCGGGGAAGTTGTAGGTAAAATGGTCGTATTCGGTATCCAAGCCCCCAAGTCCTGTCCATGAGTACATCTTGCTTATTTCTTCCTGGTCAGCGTTACTGGTATACTGATTATATAGTTTGCCATTGGTCATCGAGGCCATCACGGCCAACTCGTCGGGTTTGTTGTTGATGGTGCGGCTTACCATCCCTCCATACTCCAGCGTCCAGCCATGCGCAACATTACAGTGTACGCTTCCGTTCAATTTGAGGTTGGAAGTATGGTAACGCAAAACGATGGGAACAGTAATATTACCACTGACGATTTCATAAATGGGAATGGTGATGTCGGGAGTGCCGGTGTTGCCATCCACAGGGTAAAAGATATCGGCGTGCAATGCCCTTGCTGTGGGGGAAGGAGGAACCACTTTGGGCAGTTCAAGATCCAAAAGAGAGGATTGTGCCACTGCGCTACAGGGCCATAAAAGACCAAAGAATAGTCCCGAGAGGAACAATCCCTTGTACTGACATAAAGAATTAAAAATTTTCATAATGGGGTTGTTTTAAACGCAAATGAATCGACTTTGCGATGTGAATCGAATAACACAAATGTAGCAAAAGATTTTTTCATTGACATACAAAATTTGCACTATTGTTGTCAACCGCACATTATTTAATTATCTTTTTGATCTTTAACAATTAAATATTTCGCTTTTGAAATCGGAAAAAGCTTTGTACGCCTTAGGCAGGATTTTGCGCTGCTTTTCTTTGCGCCGCCTTTTCTTTTCGCTCAGCTTTTCGTTTCATTGCTTGTTCTTTGCGGAGATTTTTGCGAAGGGTGCGTAGCTCTTTTTTGGTGAGCGGAGGCGCTTCCGCAAAGAACTCTACAGGTGACTCGGGAATATCAACTTGATCCTCAGTTACTTCAATTTCAATTTGCTTTTGTATAGGTAGTCTTAGCGAATCGGATTGGAAAACAGCGACTTGAACCGGTTCGTGGTACAAAGTGTCTTGTTGTTGTAGTGAGTCTTTCCGTTGTATGCTTTTTTGCACATTTTCGATGATTCGCCAAAACTCAAGTGAATCTGTTAGAGGGAGCTCAGGCGGGGGGATCTCCAATGAGAGGGTATCTGACAAAGCGACGACAAGGGTATCTGGCGGGAGCAAAGGGGCTACCATTCTCTTCTTTTCTACTTTAGGAATGGTTTTGTTTGGGAAGTACTGTTGCGTATAGAGAAAGGTGGGTTGTCGAACGTTCTGGTATTGATCCGTTACCTGGGGACGAATGGCCCGGGTGGTGATGGCAAAACGGTCAATGGGTCGTTCATCAATCCGCCATTTAAAGTTGGAGAGCTGTCGTTCACTGTTGCTTAGTTCATAGAGGGGATGGGTGGAGCCCTTAACGTCGTTTGTATAGGAAGCGCGTTGTACTTGACGTTCTTTAAGTGTGATGGTCAGATCTTTACTTGTCTTTTTATCCAATGAAGTGATCGAGTTGTCTTCCCTGATACAGAAGATGGTTTCTGCTGACCCCAGTACTTCAAACTTGTAGATATCGTTGTTACGAAAATAACCGATCATGTCTTTTCCTTTGATCTGGTTATAGAGGAGAGCATCCTCTTCTTTGGCAATGACAAAGGCCGACGAAAAGAGGTCGGCACGGGAGACCTGGTCGTTTTGAAAGAAGAACTGAATGCTGTCAGCAGAAAATTGGTTGTTTTCGTGCCAGAGGACAGGGTTTCTGTAGAGACGGGCCGTGGAGTCAATGGTGTTGTATGCAAGTGAATCACAATAGCCTTGTGCGTTGTTTCTGTATGCTTTTACGTTGTGCCAGGCCCAAATGAGACGTGTAGCGGTAGTGTCGGGAGGGGGGGGAGGAGGGGGAAGGGGAGGTAAGGTTTGGAGAGAGTCGGCAAGAGGAATTGTTTGGAGAGAGTCGGCCAGAGGAACCGTTTGGAGAGAGTCAGCAAGAGGGGGAGGAGGAGGGGGTGGAAGGGGAGGAGGAGGGGTATTGATTGTGGAGGGGACTTGTAGCGTGTCTGTTAAAACAGCGGGCGCAGGCTTGAGGTAGCGCAGGCGGGCTTTTGCCCTGACCACTTCTGCGCTATCGACTTGATACTTGGGCAGGACTTCATATCGAATGGTATCTGCGCGTGCAAAGACAGAGTCGAGTGGGGCTTCTTTATCAAAGTTATAGAGGATAATGACAGGGTCTCGAGTAAGCCGTACCTTTTGCGGGTGATTTTGAAAATGGCCTTCATTTCCCAGCAGGATGACCGACTGCGTGGTATCGAGGATTTGAATATTTCCAAAGAGAGATCCCAGGTTATTGATCCGGTCAAAATTAAGCATATCAGCCCAAATCTCCTGCTTGTCTGTCTCTACAAAAACGTTTTGGGTAAAGTGAAAATACTCAATGTCACGGTGGTATCTTCCCCTGTCTGCCTGCAAATATCCGTCTGTGTGCCAGGCGTGGATATTTCCAAAAAGGGTAGCAACGTTCTGATCTGTTTTGTAGTGCGCAGCGTCAGCCTTAAGGAGGACCGTGTCGGTACTCATGGACACTTGTCGTTCAAAAGTGAAGAGTTTTTCTTTGGAGAAGTAGCTTCCCGTAATGCTTTCCAAAACATTTCCGGCACTGTCAATCATGCTGCCACCATAGTGAAAAGTCCCAATGCTGTCTTTTGTATTAAAGTCCAAGTGTTGTGTTCGCAGACGATTATTTTGGTTGTCAAATAATTCCACGATTCGACCTCTTACCTGTGCTATGTTATTGTCTTGCCTGTAGTGAATGGTTTCTCCGGTAAGACGGGTTTGGTCTTGAAAAATTTTTACGTTGCCTTTGGCGTCAAGGATGCCATCCCGTTGATTCCAGTATGCGGTGTCGCAGAGGATATAGGTGTTGTTATGCAGAAAGCGGGCTGCAGGACCAATTACACGATGAAGCTCAACGCCGTCTTTTGTGTATTTCTGAGCCATTGACGCCCACAGCAAATGTATGACGTCCTGATCCTTTTCTATTTGTGCCAATCCGACAAGAGGTTGGAGAAGAATCAGTAAGCAGCCGGAAAGAAAATGTAACCCCTTTTTCATTCGACAGTTAGGCTATTTTATCCAACCCGAACGCTGAAAAGTACATTCAGAAAAAATGGGATCGATGACCATATAGGTGGTCTTTTGTTTGTCCGAAATAAACTCTTCTACAATGTCGTTCATGTGCCGGTTTCTGGCAAACTCAAGAATGACAGGGTAATCCTCCTTGAGGTTGGCCGTGTGGGCAGGAAGGATTTTCTCCAACTTGATGATCTTATACACTGTATTGCCAGACCTCCCATCGTTTGGGCGACCGGCGCTAAAACCCACACCGCTACCAAAGTCTGTAGACTCGTATGGCAAAGAGATCTCTCCCGGCTTCAAATTGCGGATGGCGTTGTAATCGGTGGGGCTTAATTGATCTTTTTCAAAATAGGTAGATCCGGTATTCTCGTCGGCAAGCAGCCCGTTGTTTCTACTTGACTTGGGATCCATCGAAAAGTGCGTGGCAGCGGTTTCAAAGGAGAGACTGTCCTTTGTGATCAGATTTTTGAGGCTATCGAGTTTGTTAAATGCTTTTACACGAACATCGCTGCCAAATTGTGGTTTGCGTAATATGTGCCGCGCATTAAACATGTCTCCGTCTTTTTCTATGAGTTGGATGATGTGAAAACCGTCCGGTGTTTCAACGATTTGCGAAACTTGTCCCGGTCTCAACCCCATGGCTGCATCAGAAAACATTGGCCAGAAGAACTGCTTGGAAGTCATACCCAACTCTCCTCTACGAAGGGCTGAACCCGGATCCATAGAGTAGGAAGCTGCCAGCATCCCAAAATTTTCACCATTCATGACACGCTCTCTCAGATTTAGCAACTCCTCCTTTACAGCCAACACGGCATCTTCTTTAGAAGGGTAAAACACAATTTGACGCAGTTGGTATTGAATAGGAATAATTGGCAGGCTGTCTTTGTCGGTTTGACGATAGAATTTCTCGACCTCGCTTGGCGTTAACACAGGTATCTTTGCTTGCAGCGCCCTCTGCATCTCCATAGTGAGCAATTGTTCCTGAAGCTGCTCCCTCCAGTCCTGCTTAATCCTAAAAATTGGCTTGTTAAAGTACTCTTCCACTGCCTTCTCACTGCCAAAATGGGTTTTATACTGCTGGATTTTGTTCTCCAACTCCGCCTCAATACTGCCTTCACTTGTAGAGAGGCTGTCCAACTTGGCTTGGGTGAGTAAGAGTTTTTGAATAAGAAGATTTTCGAGTACCTGACACCGGATGTTCTTGTCAGAAATAACGCCCATGGCCATCATGTCGTGTACTTCACTTTCCAGTGTAGAGAGTTGGATCATTTCGTTGCCAACAAGTGCAACGATTTTATCTACAAGTCCATTGTTGTATCTTTGGGCCTTAGCAGGCATCAGCAGGCAGAGCGCAACTGCCAATAAAGCGCATTGTAAAAAGGTTCTATTCATTGTTATGATCATATACTTTAAGCTGTTTGGTTCTCCAACCTTCTTCTAAAATGTCTTTTTCCAATTTCTTTAGCAAATCCTGTTTTCTCCTTCCCAGAATCAAATTGCGAATGGCCATCTCCTGATACTCAATGGGGCCGATAGCACCGGCTCGCGTAACGTCAAAAAAGGCTACATAATAGGCAAAGAAGTTGTCGGCACACTCCAAATACCCCCGGTCGATAGAGCGAATGACCTCATCTGTGGAGACCGGTAAATCCCTTGACAATGTGGATGCGTTGATCCATCTGTTGCCATACACTTCATATTTTTCTGCAGAGCTGTGAACCATCTGTTCTAATTGATAAGTCTCTTCTATAAGTCGCGTACGATACAAAGATCGTACCCTTTCTAAATATGGGGAAGAGAGGGCTATCTTAACATATCGTACTTTGACGATCGGTTCGGATAGGGTAAAGAGTTCTGAATTATCGAGATACATTTTTTGGAGCTCTGCCGGGGTGATGATGGTATCTATTCGTGTTTCTACATAACTCTTTTCGTACCTGTATACTAACAAAGATCGACGATATTCTTCCAAAGATTGACTAACGTCCCTTTGTTCTTTGGGAAGCTCTTTTTGGGCTTTGGCTTCCATGAGGTGGGCCAGCGCCCAGGTATTGATGTATTGGTTTAACATGGCCAGGCTATCTTCACGAGGCAACCCTGATGGAATAAGTGCTTCAATGTCGGAAATAAGTAATTGATTTTTATTTACTTCTGCGATGACATCCGGTTTTGTTTTGAACGAAAACAGCGAGCAGGCGCCGGGCAAGAGGAGCATTAGGGGAGCGAAAAGTAGGATCCTGTACATTATCTGCTATAATTGGGCGCTTCGCGCGTGATGGTTACGTCATGTGGGTGATTTTCAATAATTCCGGAAGAAGTGATGCGCACAAATTTTACTTCTCGCAGGGCTTCGAGGTTGGAGGCGCCGCAGTAGCCCATTCCGGCCCGGAGCCCCCCGATCAATTGGTAGCAAACCTCGTTAAGTGTTCCTTTGTAGGGGACTTGCGCTACAATACCTTCGGGTACCAACTTTTTTATGTCCTCTTCCATATCCTGAAAATAGCGATCTCTGGAGCCTTGTTGCATCGCCTCAAGGGAGCCCATGCCGCGGTACGATTTAAATTTACGTCCGTTGAGGATAATAGTCTCTCCCGGTGACTCTTCTACGCCGGCAAAGAGCGATCCGGCCATAATGGTGTCGGCGCCTGCAGCCAAAGCCTTCACCACATCACCCGAGTAGCGAATGCCTCCGTCTGCAATGACAGGAACTCCTGCGCCCTTGATGGCCTGCGCCACGTGAAGAATGGCGCTCAATTGAGGAACGCCCACGCCCGCCACTACGCGGGTGGTGCAAATCGAGCCGGGGCCAATACCCACCTTAATGCCATCTACTCCGCAGTCAACAAGCGCTTTGGCAGCGTCTCCGGTGGCTATGTTTCCGGCCAGAACGTCTAAGTTCTTAAATGTTTTCTTTACGTTTCGCACCATCTTGAGGACCGCTTCGGAATGTCCGTGGGCGGTATCCACCACCACTGCATCGACACCGGCCACAATCAGCTTCTTGACCCTATCCAACGTATCTGAACCCACTCCAACGGCTGCAGCAACCCTCAAACGTCCCATTTCGTCTTTACTGGCGTCGGGATTGTCTTTTATTTTGGTAATATCTTTATAGGTAAGCAGACCAACCAGTACGTTATTTTCATCCACCACCGGTAGTTTTTCGATTTTATATTTTTTGAGCAACAGGGTGGCGCTTTGCAAATCGTCTCCTTTATTTGTGGTGATTAGATGCTCAGAAGTCATCACTTCGGTAATGGGAATTGCCATGTTGTCCTGAAACCTCAGGTCGCGGTTGGTGACGATCCCAATCAATTTTCTGTTTTTGTCCACCACCGGAATCCCGCCAATATGGTTTTCGGTCATCAGTCGCACCGCATCCCCAACGCATCCATCACGGTGAATCACAATCGGATCGTAGATCATCCCATTCTCTGCACGCTTTACCTTACGCACCTGCTCCATCTGACGTTCAATCGGCATATTTTTATGAATCACGCCAATACCCCCTTCCCGCGCCATGGCAATGGCCATCTCCGCCTCCGTGACCGTATCCATGGCCGCCGACACCAAAGGCGAGCTGAGTGTGATGTTTTTAGAAAAATGGGTCCGGATCGAGACTTCTCTTGGAAGTACTTGAGAATGAGCTGGGATTAATAATACGTCGTCAAAAGTGAGTCCCTCAAAAACGATTCTGTCGCATGTCATGGCGTATGTGTGTTTATTAACCCGCAAAGGTAAATAAATTTCTTTACATTGTTATGATCAGATGATGATGAGCCCTGTGA
>Ga0123356_10007753_pt1 | contig 10691 bp, 4 predicted proteins | sample TergutEmb28metaG_2_FD_92546 | JGI IMG/M metagenome (GOLD analysis project Ga0123356, IMG submission 92546) | Embiratermes neotenicus P3 segment gut microbial communities from Petit-Saut dam, French Guiana - Emb289 P3 | ecosystem: Host-associated > Arthropoda: Insects > Digestive system > Gut ... | reverse complement strand
GCGCCGTGCGTTCATCGAGCCCCGGCAGATCCAGCAGCTCGGGATCGCGTGTCAGTAGCTCCTCCACCACCGGTTGCTGACCCGCTGCAGCGGCGCCGTCCAGAGCACGGGTGCCATCCGACTGGCGTGCGCGTGGGTCGGCGCCGCGCGCCAGTAGCGCGCGCACCAGCTCGATCTGACCCGTGCCGGCCGCTGCCATCAGCGCCGTGCGGTCATAGAGCCCCGGCAGATCCAGCAGCTCGGGATCGCGTGTCAGTAGCTCCTCCACGACCGGTTGCTGACCCGCTGCAGCGGCGCCGTCCAGAGCACTGGTGCCGTCAGGCTGGCGTGCGCGCGGATCGGCGCCGCGCGCCAGCAGCACGCGCACCAGCTCCACATGACCGTTGGAGGCCGCCGCTATCAGAGCCGTGCGCTCGCTCAAGCCCGGTAGATCCAGCAGCTCGCGATCGCGCTCGAGCAGCACCTCGACCACGGCCTGCTGACCCGCCTCCGCCGCCCAGTCGAGGGCATTCGAGCCATTGGGCTGGCGTGCGCGTGGGTCGGCGCCGCGCGCCAGCAGTGCGCGCACCAGCTCGACCTGACCCGTGCTGGCCGCTGCCATCAGCGCCGTGCGTTCATACAGCCCCGGCAGATCCAGCAGCTGTGGGTCGCGTGTCAGCAGCATCTCCACCACCGCCTGCTGGCCCGCTGCAGCGGCGCGGTCCAGGGCACTGGTGCCATCAGGCTGGCGTGCGCGCGGATCGGCGCCGCGTTCGAGCAGCGCGCGCACCAGTTCGACCTGACCCTGGCGGGCCGCCACCATCAGTGCCGTACGTTCGTTGCGCCCGGGCAGATCCAGTAGCTGTGGATCGTGTGCCAGCAGCACCTCCACAACCGGTAGCTGACCCGCTGCAGCGGCGCAGTCCAGTGCACGGGTGCCGTCAGGCTGGCGTGCGCGCGCATCGGCGCCGCGCGTCAGCAGTGCGCGCACCAGCTCCAGGTGACCGTTGGAGGCCGCCGCCATCAGCGCGGTGCGCTCATCGTTTCCCGGCAGATCCAGCAGCGTGGGATCGCAGCCGAGCAACACCTCCACCACCGCTTGCTGACCCGCATCGGCCGCCCAGTCCAGCGCATGGGCACCATCGGGGCGGCGCCCGCGCGGATCGGCGCCGTGCTCAAGCAGTGCGCGCACCAGCTCCACATGGCCGTTGTAGGACGCTGCCATCAGAGCCGTGCGCTCCTTGTACCCCGGCAGATCCACCAGCTGGGGGTCGCGGCCGAGCAGCACTGCCACCACGGCCTGATGACCCGCCTGGGCCGCCAGGTCCAGCGCGTGCGCACCCTCGGTTTCTCTTACGCGCGGGTCGGCGCCGCGCTCAAGCAGTGCGCGCACCAGCTCCTCGTAACCGTTGTAGGCCGCCGCCATCAGCGCCGTGCGCTCCCTGTACCCTGGCAGCTCCAGCAGCTGCGGATCGCGGGCCAGCAGAATCTCGACCGTCGCCTGATAGCCCGCCTGGGCTGCCCAGTCCAGCGCACGCGTGCCATCGGAATCCCGCCGGCGCGGATCGGCGCCGCGCGCAAGCAGGGCCTGCACCAGCTCGGCGTGACCGTGGCCGGCCGCCGCCAGCAGCGCCGTGCGCTCGCTTAAGCCCGGTAGGTCCAGCAGCTGCGGATCGTGTGTCAGCAGCACCTCCACCACCGCCTGCTGACCCGCCTCCGCCGCCCAGTCGAGCGCATTCGAGCCACTGGGCTGGCGTGCGCGCGGATCGGCGCCGCGCGCAAGCAGTGCGCGCACCAGCTCAAGGTGACCCTTGCCGGCCGCCGCCATCAGCGCCGTGCGCTCGTGCAGCCCCGGTAGCGCAAGCAGCTGTGGGTCGTGCGCGAGCAGCAACTCCACCACTGCCTGATGACCCGCTTCGGCGGCGCGGTCCAGCGCATTCGCACCATTGGGCTGCGAGGCGCGCGGATCGGCGCCGCGCGCAAGCAACGCGCGCACCAGCTCCAGGTGGCCGTTGTAGGCCGCCGCCGTCAGCGCCGTGCGGTCACCGAGCCCCGGTTGATCGAGCAGCTGCGGATCGCGCGTCAGCAGCACCTCGACCACCGCCTGCTGATCCGCTTCAGCCGCCCAGTCGAGCGCATTCGAGCCATTGGGCTGACGTGCGCGCGGATCGGCGCCGCGCGCCAGCAGCGCGCGCACCAGCTCCACATGACCGTTGGAGGCTGCCGCCATCAGCGCCGTACGTTCACCGCTGCCCGGTAGCGTAAGCAGCTCGGGATCGCTGACGAGCAACACCTCGACCACCGCCTGTTGACCCGCATCGGCAGCCCAGTCCAGGGCAGTGGCGCCATCGTGCCGGCGCCTGCGCGGATCGGCGCCGCGTGCAAGCAGCCCGCGCACCAGCTCCACGTGGCCGTTGTAGCACGCCGCCATCAGAGCCGTGCGCTCCTTGTACCCCGGCAGATCCACCAGCGTGGGGTCGCGGGCGAGCAATGCCTCCACCACCGCCTGATAACCTGCCTGGGCCGCCAGGTCGAGCGCGCGCGCGCCTTCGGCTTCCCGGATACACGGATCGGCGCCGCGCGTAAGCAGGGTGCGCACCAGCTCAACGTGGCCGTTGTAGGACGCCGCCATCAGAGCCGTGCGCTCCTTGTACCCCGGCAAATCCAGCAGCGCGGGGTCGCTGGCGAGCAATGTTTCCACCACCGCCTGATCACCCACCTGGGCCGCCAGGTCGAGCGCCCGCGCGCCTTCGGCTTCCCGGATACGCGGATCGGCGCCGCGCGTGAGCAGCGTGCGCACCAGCTCCACCTGGCCGTTGTAGGATGCCGCCGTCAGAGCCGTGCGCTCATCGAATCCAGGCATATCCAGCAGCTGCGGATCGTGTGTCAGCAGCACCTCCACCACCGCCTGCTGACCCGCCTCAGCGGCCCAGTCCAGCGCATCTGAACCATCGGGCAGCCGTGTGCGCGGATTGGCGCCGCGCGTAAGCAGCTCACGCACCAGCTCCGCGTGACCGTTGCGGGCCGCCAGCATCAGAGGCGTACGGGCCCCAGGCAGATCCACAAGTTGTGGGTCGCGCTCGAGCAGCGCTGCCACCACCGCTTGCTGACCCGCTGCAGCGGCGCAGTCGATGGCACTGCTGCCATCATCCTGGCGCAGGCGCGGATCGGCGCCGCGCGTGAGCAGCTCGCGCACCAGCTCCACATGAGCGTTGCAGGCCGCTGCTATCAGAGCCGTGCGCCCGCTCAAGCCCGGTAGATCCAGCAGCTGTGGATCGTGTGTCAACAGCGCTGCCACCACCGCCTGCTGCCCGGCTGCAGCGGCGCAGTCGAGCGCACTGGCACCCTCAGGCTGGCGCCGGCGCGGATCGGCGCCGCGCTCGAGCAGCACGAGCACCAGCTCCACATGACCGTTTGAGGCTGCCGCCATCAGTGCCGTGCGTTCAGAGAGCCCCGGTAGATCCAGCATCTGTGGATCGTATGCGAGCAGCACCTCCACCACCCACCGCTGACCCGCTGCCGCGGCCGCGTCCATTGCAGTGGAGCCATCGGGCTGCCGTGCGTGCGGATCGGCTCCACCCTCGAGGAGCGAAAGTACCTGCTCCACCTGACCCTGATCAGCCGCCGCGATCAGAGCCGTGAGTTGCTCGAGCCCCTGCGGCTCGCGGCCCACTTCGTGGGAGTTGCCAGCGATGATTTGATCTGAGCTCAAGATGCTTGGGTCCTCGATGTCGTGGCAGTGGCCGGCGGATTGCCGACCATCTGCCTTTGCTCACTTACACGGGCAGGCTTGGGTGCTGCGCAATGGCGAGCCGTAGCTCGGCCTGACTGTACTGGCCGATCACCTTGCAAAGCAGGCGCAGCGCCGCTTCGCGAGTTCCACTCAACTGTGGCAGCTCGGCCGCATCCCACTGCGCGGTGCTCTGCAGCTGTGCCTTGATGAAATCCAGCTGCCTGGCAAACTCGTTGAGCAGCGGCACTTGCTCGGCGACGCGCTTGTGGTAGCCCAGCGCGTGAAACGCGCCGATCAACGATGGCAACCACAGCGCAAACAGCTCGACGGGCAGATGTGGGGCGAAGATCAGCCAGATGTTGCTGCCGATCACGGCAGCCACCGCCGCAGCCGCCAGGACCGTGCCCAGCTCTTCGATACGCCGGCTGCTGCTGATTTCCTCTTTGATCTCTTGGACCATCGACCCCAGCCGTCCACGAAGCTCATCCAGTGTCCGCGCGTTTTCCGGTGAGTAGACCAGGACATTGCCGCTCGCCGGACGCGCCTGAGCCGCTCGCCACAGTGCCATCTGTGGAAAGTGCTCCGACTTGCGCTCGCCAAGCAGCTGTGCGGCGGGCTGAAATTCAGCTGCAGCCTTCGCGCCGGCGCTCACCGCCGCCTTCATTTCCCAGCCCTCGATGCGCGCCCACGCAAAGGCGCCGGCACCGATGAGGAGCAGTCCCGTTTCAATCGCGGTGAGGCCCGTGCGGCCCCAGGTCCCTTCCGGCAACGAGAGCCCCAGCAATGCGATGCCGGTCATCAGCGGTGGCAGAAACATCAGGAACCATGTCAGGCGCTCGAACCGCCGCGACCACGAGGTCTGCTCGACCTTCTGGATCGGACCGACCTCGGTGTGGCCCTTGTGTTTCTCCGTCAGGTTTATCAGGCCGAAATCCCTGTCATCGGACTGGTACAGCCAGCCGCCGCGCGCCACCGACACGGTACCGCGGTCCGGCCCGTAGCTGAGCTCGGCGTCCGGCGAGAGCACTTCCCATGCTGTGCGCACGTGCATGAGGCGACGGGCGATCAGGCGGTTGCCCACCTGACCGAGCACCTCGTAGGTGCCATAGAAGATGTTGCTCAGGATCGGATAGCGCTCGCCGCCATCCGCGGCGGTCATGGCGATATCTCCGGGGCGGCCCGTGACCGGGCCGTCCTTGGTCTCAAGCACCGTCTCGGATTGCAGGATCTCTGCCTTGCGAATCTCCGGCAGTGAGAGTACGTACATCGGAGCGCCGAGCTCGCCACGCCTGAGATTCTCGGTCGGTTTCCCGGACGTTGAACTGTTGGTGTCATTCATCGGCTACCCCGTCGCTGTTGAGGTCCTCGAGCCACGGCCCGGGACGCTTGTCCAGCTTGTCTGACTGCCTGCCCCACGGGGGCAGATGTTTGGCGCGCGCAACGGCTTGACATCGGCGCTCCGCACGACGCTATCCAAGATCGATCCTAACCTGGCACGCTAGCAAGCGGGCACAAGCCCCCGAAAGGCTGCTAGCGAGAGGCGCGCGCGCTTGCTTGACGCCAACTTGGTCACCCGCCGCATCTGAGCTTTCGTGGACAGCTGCCTGGGTGGCTGCTGAGATTTCCGCGGCCGACCCGCAGGAGGCTCTGCGGCGCCGTTTGCCGCAGGCGAGAGCACGTGCGGGCCACCGTGCAGCCCTAAGCGGTGGTTCCTTGCATCAAGGTTGCGGCAGCTATGCCGAGAGCGCGGCCATATCTTTCACTGGGATGTTGCGCATGTCAACTCGCGTGGCGGTCTCGCAGCACAGCGCAGGAACCGTTGGCTGCCTTGTCAGTGGTCATAACCTTGAGGTGGATGAGCCTGGGACCTCACTTTACTTTGTTCCGTTGCAACGCGATCCTCGAGGAAACTCTGACACTCGATAATACGATCAAGTACTTGCAGTGCGCCTGCATCGCGGGTGGCCCGGCCGCTTCCGGGGAACTGGCTATCAGGGGCGTAAGGGAGTGTGAGGTTGCCGGCTGCGTGAGCGGCACTTGCCGACCAAACGCCACCTGATGGCCAGGTATGGTTGCGCTGCTGGGCGGGCAAGGCACGGCGCATCACCGGTGAGGTCATCGGGCCGGCTCCGCCTTGGGCACCCTAGTCGATCCCGAGCTTCTTGATCCGGTAGCGTAGCGCCCGGAAGCTCATGCCGAGGAGCTTGGCGGCCGCGGTCTTGTTGTAACGAGTCTTCTCGAGCGCTCTCACGATGGCATCACGCTCGATGTGCTCGAGCTGATCGCCGAGTGCTGGCGCAGCGCCGCGCTCGAGCGGTGCCGGGAAGGTGGCTTCCAGCGGAGCCACTCGTGCGCCGGCGCGCAGTTTGATGTGCTCCGCTGTGATCGGCCCGCCGGTGGACAAGGTCAGCGCCCTCTCAAGCACATTCTCCAGCTCGCGGACGTTCCCGGGAAAGGCGTAGCCCTGCAGCATCACAAAGGCATCCTGGGTGAGCTCCGGCACTTCGCAACCCATGCGTGTTCCGAGGCGCGTGAGGATCGCGCGGGCGATATCCGGGATGTCCTCGCTGCGCTCGCGCAGCGCGGGTACGCGCAGCTCGATCACATTGATGCGGTAGTACAGGTCCTCGCGGAACTGCCCCCGCGTCACCAGCTCGGCGAGATTCTTGTGCGCGGCTGACAGGATGCGCACATCCACGCTCTCCTCGCGCGCCTCCCCGATGGGGCGCACCGTCTTTTCTTGCACCACCCGCAGCAGCTTCACCTGCATGTGCAGCGGCAGATCCGCCACCTCGTCCAGGAACAGCGTGCCCCCTTCGGCGCTCTGCACCAGGCCCTTCTTGTCCGCGACGGCCCCGGTGAAGCTGCCGCGCCGATGCCCGAACAGCTCGCTCTCCATCAGCTCCCCGGGGATCGCCCCGCAGTTGACTGCGATGAACGGCCCCTCGCGCCGGGCGCTGCTCTCGTGAATCATCCGCGCCACGAGCTCTTTGCCTGTCCCGGACTCCCCGCACACGTGTACGGGAGCCTGGCTGCGCGCGACCCGTCCGATCATCTCGCGCAGGTGCTCCATCGCCGCCGAGCGGCCGATCAAGCGTGGGCCGCTGCGGCGTTCCCCGGGCGCGGTGCCGAGCTTGATGGCGCTGCCCACCAGCTTGCGCAGCACGCCGATATCGATCGGCTTGGTGACGAAGTCAAAGGCACCGAGCTTCAGGGCGCGCACCGCAGACTCGATGTTGCCGTAGGCCGTGACGACCGCAACCGGCACGCGGCGGCGGTTCTCCTGTATCCAGCCGACGAGGTGCAGGCCGTCCCCATCGGGCAGGCGCATGTCCGTGATGCACAGGTCGAAGTCCTCCTCGCGCAGCGCGCGTCGCGCGCTCTCGAGGTCGGGGGCCGTGCGGGTGCGCAGGTTCATGCGGTTCAAGGTGAGGCTCACCAGGTGCAGCTGGTCTGGCTCATCATCCACGATGAGGACCGCCGGGCGAGCCGCCGTCGCCGGAGCACTCATGCGCTGCGCGCCTCCCAGCGCTGGGGGTCGGCGAAGACGATGCGGAAGATGCTGCCGCCGCCGGGGCGCGCCTGGTAGAGGAGTGTCGCCCCGTTGGTCTGGGCGAGCTCGTGGGCGAGAAACAGACCCAGGCCCGTGCCGCGCCGGGGGCTGAAGAAGGGTTCGAAGATGCGCTCGACGTGCTCGGGCGCCACGCCAGGGCCCCGGTCCCTCACCTCCAGGAACGGCCGGCGGCTGGGCGTCAGGCGCCCGTAGCGTAGCTCGATCAGCCCCTCCGGACGGTCCTGTATGGCGTGCTTCAGAGCGTTCTCGCACAGATTCCACAGGATCTGGCGCAGCTGCCCCGGGTCGGCCCGCACCTCCGTGCCGCCCACCGCCGGCGCCGTGATACGTAGCCGCGAGCGCGGCCACTGCATGGTCTCGCAGAATTCCTGACAGAACTCCTGGGTCCACACGGGCAGCGACAGCCGCTCGAGGCGGGTCTCCCCACGCGACAGCCGCAGCACGTTGTCGATGATCGCGCTGACCCGTTCGGCGTTCGTGCGGATGATCTGCGTCAGCTTGCGGTCCTCCTCGCTCAGGGACGACTCGGCGAGCAGCTGACCTGCGTGGCTCATGGCGCCGACGGGATTGCGGACCTCGTGGGCGATGCTGGCGCTCAAGCGCGCAAGCGCTGCAAGCTTGGTCTGCTGGATCTTCTCGGCGAGCACACTCGGGTCCTCCAGGAACACGAGCACCGGAGTGGCCGGCGTCACGACCGCTGCAAGCGGCGCGAAGTGCGCACGGAGCTTGCGCGCTCCATCCTCGGAGACGAATGTCGGGTCGGCGGAGCGGACTCCCGCGCCGGCGCCGCCGCCCTGCCGCCAGCCCTCGAGCCGTTGCAGCAGGGGCGGGGACACCTCCTCGAGCAGAGTCCCGGGACGGGCGTTGCTGCTGCCGAGCATCTGCGCTGCGGACTCGTTGATGAGCCGGATCTGCTTCTGCGGGTCGACCACGAGGATGCTCTCGCGCAGGTGCTGCACGATGTACTGCGACAGCTGCGCGATATCTGCCGGGTCAACCTCCCGACGGCGCACCCGAGCCTCGTTCTCGTGCCGGCGGTAGGTGCTCGGGGACGCCAACAGGGCGACCGCAAACAGCACACACCCGAGCAGCGCCGTCGCCGCGTAGTCCCCCGGCAGCCCCTCGGTGCCCCTGGCAAGCACTTGCTGCAGGAACACGCTCGCGGTGGCGAAGGCCGCGATCAGGAACGTAGCGCGCTGCGCCAGGAGCGTGAGGGCCATGACAGGCGGCACCAGGAGGACCCCCAGGCCACTGGCAACGCCGCCGCACGCATACAGGATCAGCGCGAGGGCGGCGCAGTCAACGCAGGCGCTCGCCAGGGCCAGCGTGTGCCGCCTCACGCTCTTGAATTGCTGCAGCCCGATGAGGAGCACCGCTGCGGCGAGGTAGGCGAGGCAGGCGGCGCGGAACAGCCCCGGCCTCATCGTGGCGGGCGGCCAGCTCGCCCCGGGGAGCCGCTGCAGGCACACGAGCATGAGCGGGACCAACAGGCGATACAGGCCGAGCAGCCACAGGATGCGCCAGGGCAGATCGCTCGGGGCGGCGGGGGCTGACGCGGCGCTGGCCGGCATGATGGGTGGCGCGGGCTTTACGTGCCTTGGCTTGATGCACTTGATTCACTCTAGCACCTCGTCAAGGGCGGTGCCCCCGGGGTGCGCAGCGCAGGCTGCTTCTGGCTAGGCGCGTGGATTTTCGGGACAATGGAGGTTTGCTGGAGACGGCGGCCCAGAATCATGAACCTGCACGAGTACCAAGCGAAGGAGCTGTTCCGGGCTCACGGCATCCCCGTGCCCGAGGGGCATGTCGCGGCGAGCCCCGAGGAGGCGGCGGCCGCAGCCGAGGCGCTCGGCGGTGAGCTGTGGGTCGTCAAGGCCCAGGTGCACGCGGGCGGCCGCGGCAAGGCGGGCGGCGTCAAGCTGGCCCGGGACATCGGTGCCGTGCGGGCCGCCGCGAGCGAGCTCCTGGGCACGCATCTGGTGACGAAGCAGACAGGCCCGCAGGGACTGCCGGTGGAGCGCGTCTACGTCGAGAAGGCTTCCGACATCGTGCGCGAGATCTACTTCTCGCTCACCTTGAATCGCGAGCGCGGACGCATTGCGCTCATCGCCTCTGCTGCCGGCGGCATGGACATCGAGGAGGTCGCGGCCACGGCGCCTGAACAGATCCTCACCGTCACCGTGCATCCGGCGGCGGGGCTCATGCCCTACCAGGCGCGCCAGCTAGCCTTCGGGCTCGGGCTCACGGGAGCTCAGACGGGCGAGCTCACCGCGATCGCGCTCGCCGCCTACCGGCTGTACATCGAGGAGGACGCGAGCCTGGTGGAGATCAATCCGCTGATTGTGACCCGCTCGGGCGCTCTCGTGGCGCTCGATGCCAAGATCAACATCGATGCCAATGCGCTCGCCCGCCATCCCGATCTCGCGCGGCTGCGCGATAGCTCGCAGGAGGACCCGATGGAGCGGGTCGCGAGCGAGCACGATCTCAACTACGTTTCCCTTGAAGGCGACATCGCCTGCATGGTGAACGGCGCGGGGCTCGCCATGGCGACCATGGATCTCATCAAGCTGCACGGCGGACAGCCGGCCAACTTCCTGGATGTCGGCGGTGGGGCGACCGCCGAGCGCGTCACGGCAGCGTTTCAGCTGATTCTCTCCAACTCCAAGGTGCGCGCGGTGCTCGTCAACATCTTCGGTGGCATTGTACGTTGCGATCTGATCGCCGAGGGTGTCATCAACGCTGTGCGCGATGTCGGCGTGACCTTGCCCGTGGTGGTGCGCCTCGAGGGCACGAACGCCGAGGCCGCGCGGCAGATGCTCGCCGGCAGCGGCCTCGCCATCACGCCCGCCACCGACCTCACGGACGCCGCGCACAAGATCGTGCGGCTCGCCGCCCAGCAGGCGCCGCGCTCGGCCGGAGCGCTCACGTGAGCATCCTGATCGATCGCAGCACCCGGGTGATCTGCCAGGGCTTCACCGGCAAGCAAGGCACCTTTCACTCCGAGCAGGCCATGGCTTATGGCACCCAGCTCATGGGCGGCGTGACCCCCGGGCGCGGCGGCCAGACTCACCTGGGGCTGCCCGTGTTCAACACGGTGCAGGAAGCGGTGCTCGCCACCGCTGCCACGGCGAGCGTGATCTATGTGCCGGCTGCGGGCGCCGCGGATTCGATTCTCGAGGCCGTGGAGGCCGGTATCGAGCTGGTGGTCTGCATCACTGAGGGCGTGCCGGTCAATGACATGGTGCGCGTGAAGGCGGTGCTGGCCAGCTCGGGCACCCGGCTGATCGGGCCGAACTGCCCAGGTGTCATCACACCCGAGGCGTGCAAGATTGGAATCATGCCGGGATTCATCCACAAGCGCGGTGCAGTGGGCATCGTGTCGCGCTCGGGCACGCTCACCTACGAGGC
>Ga0123356_10007752_pt1 | contig 10692 bp, 6 predicted proteins | sample TergutEmb28metaG_2_FD_92546 | JGI IMG/M metagenome (GOLD analysis project Ga0123356, IMG submission 92546) | Embiratermes neotenicus P3 segment gut microbial communities from Petit-Saut dam, French Guiana - Emb289 P3 | ecosystem: Host-associated > Arthropoda: Insects > Digestive system > Gut ... | reverse complement strand
CGGTTCCAGGAATTCGCCTCTTTTGTCGCCAAGGTTTATCTCGAGTATCATACCATTTTCAACTAATGGTCCTATGTTATCATGGGGAATTATTGCAATATCAGCGCATTCAGATCCGCCGGATGCCAAAAGAAACTGAGTACGTACCTGAGTAAGATCAACAAGTGATACTTCCACAGGAATACCGTATTCTGCTTCAAATTTCTTTCCTATTTCTGTAAGGGCTTCAATTCTGCCGCTGTCATAAATCCAAACTGTCAGTTTTTCGCCAGTTTCTTTTCTTGTACAAGATACAGTCAAAATAATGCATAAAACCAGGATGCTAATACAAATAATACTAATGTTTTTTCTCATTTTATTCTCCTTTAATGATTATACACTTAAAAGTGATTATATAGTCAAAAATCGATAACTGTCAACTTATGTTGACAAAATCACTATAATGACAGTATATTATAGTACTAAAATACATGTTTTGGGGGTATAATTAAACTATGAAAACACTAAAAACAATTTTAATAATGAGCCTTGCGGCGTTTCTGGTAATCGGATTATTTTCCTGCGAAGATACCAGCAGAGACAGAGATCTTCTCTTTCGTATTGACGGTTTAGAAAATAACACACTGGAAATAGAAAGTGAAACTTATGCGGAAATTAAATATTCTACAAATGCACCATCCGGTTACAATATCAGCTTTGCAGTTGATCCTCCGGACAGCGGTCTTACACTAAACGGAACAGACGCTGCATCAAACAAAATGACAGCTTATGCGACAAAAGCGGCAGAAGGAGATTTCTTTAATGTAACTGCAACTATTTCCAGCAATTCAAATTCAATTGATATTGATTTTGTAATTTCAGTTATAAATCCGGGCGGTTTTAGAATTACAATGAATGGTACACAAGGTACACGTTTTGATATTGATTATACAAAACCCTGGCCTCTTACATATACAATAAATCCGCCTGAATTACAGGATCTTGTAACAGTAACTTATGCAATAATTGGAACGCCTCCAAATAACAATTTAGAACTAAATAATTCCAATGCTTCTGAAGATCCAAACACAGTCAGAGTAACAGTAAATCCTCCTTCCAATGTGACATACAACCTTCGTGCAGTTGCAACCTATGACGGAGTTACAATAAATGCACCATTCACAGTCAGAGCAATGCCATTCGAAGCATTAAATTCGATAACTTCATCAAATATAAATATTGCTGCAGAAGGCAGCGCACCGATTAATTACAGGGTTCAACCTGGCCACCATCAGAGTTCTGCAATGGTATCATATACTGATAACAGCGCCGGCAAGCTTACTATCATAGGCAATACAATAACAGCAGCCTCTGATGCAACAGGTTCATATATTGTAACAATGACAGTATACCTTCCTGCTGATCCAGAAAATATTATTACAGGAACTTTTACAGTAAATATCAGAGAATCGACAAAAAATTATAACAACCGCGACGGCCAGACAGCAACAGAAATTGGGTCAATATACGATAACAGCGCAACCGGTACCGGATGGCACGTAACACAAATTGATAATTTAGCAACAATTGCCGCAGAAGATGATGGAGAATATCTAAATAATTACATCATAGGTGTTGATTTAGGTACCCTGCTCGAGATTGAAGAATTAGGTGCAAAATTCTATGATGTGGACGGTTATGAAGTAGATGTTTTTGAATTACTTTCAGAATATGGTATTAATTATGTCAGACTGCGAATATGGGTCGATCCATATACAAAAAACCCTATTACAGTTGGTGGAATCACATATCCTGCCGGTTCAGCATTTGGCGGCGGAACTAACGATGATAAAAAAGTTATAGAGTTAGCCAAACGCGCAGTAAAATGGGGAATGAAAATAAAACTCAACTTCCATTATTCTGATTTCTGGTGTCATCCGGGTCAGCAGCCAAGACCAAGAGACTGGCCTATGGCAGGTTCCGGCGGTGATACTGATGCGGCGGCAATTGCAGTCGCACCGGTTCTAAAACAGTACACCATAGATACAATCAGAGCTATGAATGAAGCAGGTTGTCCTCCTGATATTGTGCAGGTTGGTAACGAAAACACTTCTGGTATCGCCGGCTTTACAAATACTGCACGTCAAAATCAAATGTTCAGAGCAGGATGTGAAGCAGTAAGAGAAATAAGCGCAGAATTAGGTTACCCAATGAAAATAATGCTTCACTCTACAGACCTTCATCAAGGCAGAGTAAGATCATTCTTCGATGCCAGACAGGCAGCAAATATCGATTATGATATTTTAGGAATGAGTTTTTATCCTATGTGGCATGGCAACAGAGATGCTTTCAGAGCTGCATTAAGAGACTTTACAACAAGGTATAGTAAAGAAATTTGCATTGCTGAATACTCATCAGCATATACAACCCTTGCTCACCCAAATCTTGAAGATAAATCTTCGGCTAATGCCAACCAGAGAACTTTTACAGGCGGCAGCACTGCCACCGAAAGAACATTCGTTGGACAGGCAAATCTAATCCGTAATATTAATAACGATATAATGAACGAAACATGGCACAACGGACTAGGAAAAAGATTAGGCATTGGCGCATTCTGGTGGGAACCGGCATGGCTTCCTGTGGAAGGACACAAGTGGGCTTATATGCCGTCAAGAGAGTGGTACATTTGGCAGGCATCTTCGTCAGGCGGTAGTTCTGCCGATGGTAACCAACCCAGATTAAGTTTTACCACATGGGCAAATCAAGGATTCTTCACTTATGAAGGAACAGTTACACCATCAATCAATGCATTCCTGCAGATGCTGGGTAAACCCATTCGCAATTATACAAGAGATTAATAATATTTTTTTAAGGAGTACAATATGAAAAAGTTATTAAAATTCGGCTTTACAGCATTAGTAATTCTTGCTGTAGCATTCACTGCTTGTCCGTCTGAAGAAAATCCCAATAAGGACAATACCATTTATGAATTCAATCTGACTGTAGAAAATATTGCCGTTGCAAAAGCCAATACAGCGCAGCAAAAAGCTTTATCCTTTTTACTTACATCCGATCCTGCAGGAGGCACAACAACAGGTTCATATTCTCTGGAATGCAGGGAAACAGCATGCGGATGCGGCGTTACATTAGTAACATCCGGTATGAGACTAAATATTCCGGCAAATATTAATGAAGGAACTTATAATTATAAACTTACTTACATAAGAAATGGCAATACAGTTGCATCTGCAGATTTTTCACTTACAGTAGTTGATTTAGGAGACTTTGGTTTCGGCTTTGTTCTTTTTGAAGAAATGACAGTTTATCGCATCGGCAGTTCTGCAGCACAGCGCACAATAAACTTTATCCTATACGATGACGAATATTTTGAACCTGTTCTTTCTCAAGGAATTCGCAGCCTGGTTCAATTAGAGGTCATCGACAATGGGGGACTAGAAATTGAAAAAATTAATAATAATCTGATTGTAAAAGAAGATAAAACTCTGGAGCCTGGTGAATACTCAGTTGAAATTAGTATAAAATTCAACGGCGAAAATAAAGAAAATGATTTTATACTTATAACAGTAGAAAAGCTATTACTTGATGTAAAATTCTATAACGGTAATTCCGAAATAACTAGTTTAGGACTTACAGTAGAATCCGGAGAATTAGTTACAAACCCAGGTAATCCCGATTTAGCCGGCTTTAGCTTTGATAACTGGTATTCAAACCAACAACTCACAGTTGAATTTGATTTCAATAATGCAATCACCGCTAATACAAACATTTATGGTAAATTCGAATCAGTATCAAACGAATACAATATTACCTTAACAGTAACTTTGGGCAATAATGAAGCAGCTCAGGTAAAAGAAGATGAACAGGTTTGGGTAGCCGGAAATTTCTGGGTTCAGACAGGACAGAATCCGCCATGGGATATACATCAGCTGCAAAAAGTAAATGAAACTACCTGGTCATCAATTCTTACTGCTATTCCCAATAGCAATACAGATTTTGAGTATCAGGTTTATGTTTTCCCCTCCACCCCAACAGGTCTGGATGATTTCTACTTAAGAGGCGTTAAGGCGCAGCTTTCTAACATTACAGTATCCAATGTCGCATCAACCAAGGTCATTAATTATACCGTCACACAGTGGCATAGACCCAAAAACATGGGCGACAATATATTCCAGGACGGAGATTTTAATACACCAGGTTCTGGCTGGGCATTAAACAGCCTTCCTGCAGATGCATGGAGACTTACAGGTAGCAGCGAAAATAACCGCGGCAATATTTGGCTTACTGCAAATCCTCCATCTACAAGTAAATCATTCTGGGATCGCAATGGCACTAATACCAGATATTATCAACTTAATGTGCCTTTTGAAATTTATCAGGATGTCAGCGTATCAGGAAACGGTTTTGAAGCAGGAGACAGAGTTACCATGAGTATTAATCTTGGTATAGTAACCAGAAATCATTCAAATGTAATATTTATATGCGGTGAACAAACCCAGGAAATAAATGTTGAATCACATGCCAATAGTTCATGGGTTGTCTATTCTCATACATTTACTCTAACAGAGGCTGATGTTGCAGGTGAAACTATGAAAGCAGGGTTTGGTTACACTATCACAAATAACAATGGCGGCACAATGATCGATTATATAATGCTAACATTAGATGATTGATAGAATAAATGAATAAAAAAACGGCTGCCGTAAGGCAGCCGTTTTTTTATGATTCTACAATAGAATTAAACAAATTATCAATTATTATTTTGATTTCGCTATCAAAGAAATCTTCGATAACTTGACTGTGATCTTTGAAAAAATTATTATCTTTTTCTATTGTCTTTTCTTTGAGTTCAGGCGGATCCCCGTTATCACATGATACAATAACGATCCCAAAAACCATTATCAGACAAAATAATATGTTTATAATTTTTCTTTTCATTTTTTACTCCTTATTATTTCCTAAAAAGCTACTTTAAATACCAAGGGCATACCTGTTCTAAAAATATTATTAGCTGCATTCATGATGCCTATTCCGGATTCAGCTTTATATACTGTAGTTTCAAGACCAAAAGATAAACCTGCTCCAAAGGTAACAAAACCAATATTATATTGTGCATTTAATACAGCAAAAAAGTTATTAGCTGTCCTGGAACCTGATGTCTTTTCTGTTGTGTAAATATATTTACCAAACAGGTTCACTAACTGAAGACATAACTCAAATTCATCAGAAACTTGATAACTAAGTCCAAGAGCGGCATCATATCCAAGCCATCTTTCTTTTTCGCCATCCTTCCAGCTAGAGAAATTGTCAGCCAGTGTCTTGAATGTATTACTTGATAATAAGCCATCAGCAAGACCTAAAACAATTTTATCAGGATGTTCACCGGACGCTTCCTGGCTTTTAACAATTGCAAAGCTGATATTGTTATTAAAGGTAATATCAAATTTATCCAAACCGGTATAATTAGCATGCAATTGTACAGAACTCCATAATGGACTTACAAGATCGTAAGAATGATAATCAGGAGCGCTCTCGCTTGGATTTTTGTTATAACCTTGTTTTTCATACAATGTATATTCACCTGAATAACCAATACTAACACCTAATCCTTCTATTACATCTACTCCTGTATACAAGCCAAAAACATTTTTATATAAACCGCCAACCTGTTCTTTAAAATCATGCGGACCTGGACCTAAAGGATTATATTTTCCGCGTTCATTCGAATTATTATCGGAACCATGTATCCCATAGAATATATCAAAGCTAACAATGTCGGCAATTTCCTTTCCTGAAAAAATTACTCCAACATTAAAGCTGTTGGCGGAAGCATAAGGATTTGTCCATGCGGTTGTTTTTGGATTATCATTAAGATCCCCTCCATAACCAAAATCAGTACCCAGTGCTAATCTAAAATTATCCGTAAGGTTCGCGCCAAGTGCAAATGCTGAACCACCTCCCCATAATTCCATTTCATTAGCGCTTTGCCGCTCTCCCATTTTATTCACATAAAAATATTCAAGTTTAAAATTACACCAGTCGCTGAAGTTATCATAAACAGGTACAAAACCACCGTAACCTGTGTTGCCCATATAACCTTCAAATATTCCGGCGCTTCCTTTAATATGCCAATCGCCAAAAATAAAACTTAAAGCATCAAGCAGCTTAACTTGTTGGTTAGTAAATACAGTATTATAGTCAGGTCCCCGGGTAAAATATTCAGTCATTACTAACTGTAAGGAAAGATCGTAGCTACCAAGTTCATAATCTGCATCACTATTGATATAGATTGCTGCCCAAAAGCCGGGTGCAGGTCCAATTGAACTGTTCATCAGATTGAAGGAACCTTTTATATTATTACCCCATTCATCATTTGTATTTGTTACACCAATTTCAGAATCAAGAGCTCCTAAAGCTTTTGTAAAGTAAAACAAATCAGAAAAAACCTGCGCTTCGCCCGAGAAAGACCATCTGCCTCTATCAATTGGTTTGGGTTCTGCCGCCTCCAACGTTAACATATAATCTTCTTGCGCAAAAATGACAGTACTTAACAATACAAGCAGAATAGAAAAAACAAATAGTTTTTTCATATAACAATCCTCCTAATGTTTTTTGAAAGGAATTACCGAAGTGTATTCCCAACATCAATCAGTTTAATATGACATATAATATATGTCAACATAAGTTGATAAAAACAACAATATAATGTATATTATTAGCATGAAATTCAAGAATATAGGATTATTCATTCTTGGCCTTTTACTTATAATATTTATTTTTACAAACTGCACAGAAACGAAAGTAAATGAAAATCCCGGAAATACCCTGCCAAAAGAAGATGATCCGCCGGAAGAAACTGAACTGCAAAGTATAATCGCAGGAAATGTAAATATCAATTACATAGGACACTATCCTATCTCATTTACGATCCAGCCTGCTTCGCTTCAGGATAAAGTTTCGATTCAGTATATTTTTACAAATCAGGCACATTCAGAACATCTGGAAGTTTTTAATTCCAATCATGAAGAGTTTCCCAATACTGTACGCGCAAAAAGCAATACAAGCGGAACCTATTCACTTGTTGCACGCGCCTCTTACGAGGGAATCAACAGGACATCTTCATTCACCGTAACAGTTTCTTTTGTTGAGTATCCGCCGGAAACAACCAAGGATTTAAACGACCGCGGAGGCCAGACAATTGAAACCCTAATAAGCCTGTATGATTCTTCCGCTTCCAGCTGCAATGTAAATCCAATAGATAATATAAATACATTTTCTCAAGGATATCTTAACAATTACATCCGCGGAGTTGATATAAGTTCGCTTATCGAAGTAGAAAATGCAGGAGGTAAATTCTACGATAACGACCGTTATCATGTGGGAGATGTACTGGAACTGCTCTCTTACTACGGTATCAATTGGGTTCGTATACGTCTTTGGAATGATCCTTATCATTCAGTTTCCAGACTGCCCTACGGCGGCGGAACGAACGACCTTGAAAAAGCAATAGAACTAAGCCAACGCGCAAAAAAATGGAGAATGAAGGTGCTCCTTGATTTTCATTATTCCGATTTCTGGACACATCCAGGACAGCAGGCTCTTCCCAAAGCCTGGCTTCCGCATTACGATGCTTTAAATGCCGATGCTCTTGCACCAGTGCTAAAGCAATATACAAAAGATGTTTTAACTGCAATGTATGAAGCAGATGTCTTGCCTGACATGGTACAAATTGGAAACGAAACAAACTCCGGATTTTGCGGCTACAACGAAAGCGGCAATAAACCCAATGAACAAAAGCTGATGGCAGCAGGTTTTGCGGCAGTGCGGGAAATCAGCGCTCAGTATGATCATCCAATAAAAACAATGATTCATGCAACTGACGGCCCTGGTGTAGTTAATTGGTATATAAATTTAATGCGTAATCTTGATTTTGATGTAATCGGCATTAGCTACTATCCCGCTTATGAACACGGAACAAGAGCTCAGCTTCAAACCCTTTTGCAAAATCTGGCAAACAATATGAAAAAAGAAATTGTTGTTGTAGAATATTCAGTTGCTTTTACAACAAGAACACATACTCGTCTACAGAACATGGCAGGAAATAGCAATGCCCACTCGCAATCATTTGCTAACCTTACATCAAACGCAGGTGACAGAACAATCAGATCACAGGCAGTAACAATCCGTAATTTTAACAACGATATCATGAACTATACTCTCTCTGATGGTGTCAGATACGGTATTGGATCATTCTGGTGGGAACCAGCATGGCTGCCTTTAACAAATACAGCATGGGCGTTCCCTGCCGCAAATGAATGGTACCGCATGAGTCTACCTGGTAAAACAGATACGCCTAATTCCACTTCACCTGGTTCCAATCCGCGGGTAACATGGTCTGCTCATGGATTTTTCAGTTACGAAGGCACTGCACTTCCGTCTTTAAATGCGTTTCTGCAGATGATGGGTAAACCCGGGCGATAGGTTAAAATCCTACAACATATCTTTTAAACATGAAATATACATATCCGCACCGGGAAGATTTTCACGCTCTCCTACTGCGACTGCGTACATGCCGCCGGCTTTAGCGGCTTCGATGCCGGCAAGAGCATCTTCAAAGACAGCACAGTTTTCCGGAGGCAAACCCAAAGCGGCGGCACCTTTTAGAAAAACCTCTGGATCTGGTTTTGTTTTTGAAACTGAATTACCGTCTATTACTGCGTCAAAAAAAGATGCGATATTTAAGCGTTCAAGGATAAGCGGAGCATTTTTGCTTGCAGAGCCAAGAGCAATTTTAATTCCTTCTTTACGCAGCTTTTGTAAATATTCTTTTGAACCCGACAAAAGAGCAGTTTCATCAAGAGTATGAAGGTATTCAACATACCAGGTATTTTTTCTTGTAGCATTTATTTCTTTTTGCTCATCTGTCATGGAATAATTTCCAACTTCAAGGAGTATTTCCAGCGACTGCATACGGCTTACGCCTTTAAGACGTTCGTTATCCTCAATAGTAAAATCGAAGCCTAATTCATCTGCAAGCCGTTTCCATGCAAGATAATGATACCTGGCTGTATCTACCAATACACCGTCAAGATCAAATATTATTCCTTTTGCTTCTGTTATTTTTTGCATAATTTATAATCATCCTTTGTTACAGTAATTTCATATTCAATACCATGAACAATCGCGGTAAATTTTACTTTTTTCCAACCTGATGGCAGGCGCGGAACAATTTTTATTTCTCCGTTTTCGATTGAGAAGCCGCAAAAACCATAAATTGCTGTAAGCCATGCGCCGCCATTTGCTGCGGGGTGAGTTCCGCCAATATAAATAAGTCCTGCAAAGTGTTTTGATTTTCCGGTAATATCTATTTCTGATGTCTTTATAAAAAACGGATACGCTTTGTCACTAAATCCTGTTTCGCAGAAAAGCAAAGCATGCATGCAGGAAGAGAGACTTGAGCCATGCTCTGTACGCGGCTCGTAGTAATCAAGATTTGCTTTTTTTATTTCCGTAGAATAATCTTTACTAAAAAGTGCAAGTTTGGCAACAACATCAGCCTGTTTTATAATCTGCGTTGCAGTTGCTACTCCTCCGCTTCCGCCCCAGTATTCCTTTGGATCTTTCAGACGGGATCTGACATCATCCAACAGACAATCTTCATGGCGAAAATAACCGTCAAATTGTTCGATGACTCCATTTTTGTTAGGTTCAGGTATATATAATTTTTCGATTACTGTTTTCATAAATTCATAATCATCATTAAAATCCAAACGGTTAATCAAAGTATCAATAAATGAAGTGTCGGATTTTTTAAACATCATTGTATATTCGTGTGTCAAATTAAAAACCATAGAAACAATTTTGTTTGTAAAAGCATTATTATTAACACGCTCGTGGTATTCATCAGGACCAATTACATCCAAAAGTTCATAACGTTTTTTTTCGGGTGAATAATACAGGTAAGATAAATAGAAACGCGCTGTTTCCAGAATTAGTTCCATTCCTCCTTCTGTAAGAATGGAAAAATCTCCTGTTTGATTAATATATTTTTTAATTGAATAAACTATATCAGCACTAATATGAATTTGTTTATCCCGGAAGTAAGTCCGTACAGGACGTCCAGTAAAAACATCTGTTACATTAAAATCTGTACATGCATCATCTCCGTTTTCCTGGCTTTCCCATGCAAAAAACGCTCCGCGAAAACCGTACTCCTTTGCCTTGCGTAACGCACCCGGTAATGTCTGTATACGGTAATGGATAAACTGAGCTGCAAGTTCCGGTTTGACTGAAAGAAAATACGGCGCTATAAACATTTCTGTATCCCAAAAAACAGCTCCCTTGTAAGTTTGCCCGGAAAGCCCGCGCGCAGGAATCGAAAGCGCTCTTTTTTCAGAATGACGCGGAGCAATAATCCAAAGATGATAGAGACTGTAACGAAGGCACTGCTGGGCGTATTTTGATGTACCATCATCCGATGTACCATCGATCGATGGTACATCTTCACCTTCGATAATTACATCACCTGTCTGCCAGATTTTATCCCAGCATTTTTTTTGCCGCGTCATTAATCCTTCCCAGCCTTCGCTGATCGCTTTGGAAATCTGCTCCTCGGCTGCCTCAGCAGGATGGATATCTGTATCAAGTGCGGTATAAATTGATCCATAGATAAAAAACTCAACTTCACTTTTTTCG